>OQVS01002099.1_pt1 | contig 13068 bp, 7 predicted proteins | sample 1691601 | NCBI WGS metagenome assembly OQVS01 (sample SAMN03418268, study PRJEB22391) | human gut metagenome | biome: human-gut; feature: organic feature; material: feces | host: Homo sapiens | place: Tanzania | collected 2013-01 | reverse complement strand
GCGACCGCAGGGAGCGATAACTTCTTTAACTCCTTTAACTTCTGAACGTGCGAAACTTGAATATAAAAAGAACACTTATTCAAAAAAAAGTTATTTTTTGAGTAAGTGTTTTTTTGTTTTTCGATGTTATATAAGTGAAATTTATTAACAACAATACAGGTAGTTAACGACCTAACGACTAAAAACAAAGATTATGACACATTGGTATCATTTACAAAAAACAAAAACCGCAGCAGTGGCCTTTGCGCTGATGTTGCTTGCTGGTTCTTGGACAGCTGCCAAGGCTCAGGTTACGTTGAATGTTCCTCAGACCACATTGGGAACAGTCATCAAGCAAATCCAGAAACAGTCTAAGTATCAGTTCACCTATGACGACAACTTGGCTAAGATGCAGGTTAATGCTGTTAAGGTCAAGAATGGTAAGGTGGAAGACGTGTTAGACAAGCTTTTGCACAACAAGAATGTCACTTATGTTATCAAGGATGGCATTATCTATCTGAAGAAGACAGAAACACCAACCTCCCCTAAGAAACACCAGCCTCGCCAGAAGCGTACATACAAAGGTACACTTCTCGACGAGAACAAAGAACCACTTATCGGTGCGGCAATCTTGGTGAAAGGCACCACTCAGCGTGCGGTGACTGATATGGATGGTAACTTTACCATCGAGACCGATGAACCTTCTCCAGTGTTGCAGTTCACCTACTTAGGTTACAAGACCATGGACATCGCTGCCAAGGAAGGCCATGCTGTAAATGCTCAGATGCTTCCCGACTCTCATTCGCTCAACGAGGTGGTTGTTACAGCTCTCGGTATCAAGCGCGAGAAGAAGATGTTGGGTTACTCTGTACAGGATGTTAAGTCTGACGCTCTTAATACCACTGGCGACCCTTCTGTAACAGGCGCTCTGGATGGTAAGGTCGCTGGTTTGCAGATGAATACCGCAAGCACAGGTCTTGGCGGTTCTACCAAGATCACCATTCGTGGTAACTCTTCACTCACCGACAACAACCAGCCTCTCTGGGTGGTAGACGGTGTGCCTTTCACTGACAACCAGAGCTCTGATGCTTCTGCTTATGGTGGTTACGACCGTGGTGGAACGTCACTCGACCTCAACCCTGAGGACATCGAGTCTATCTCTGTGCTCAAGGGTGCCAACGCCGCAGCCCTCTATGGTTCACGTGCAGGTAATGGTGTTATCTATGTTACTACCAAGAAGGGTAGCCACAAGCAGGGATTCGGTATCACTTACAATGCCAACTTCACTTGGAGCACTGTGGCTGAGACCATTCCTATGCAGAAGCAGTATGGTCAGGGCTCAAGGGGCGCTACCGTTTATAAGGAAGGTGAGGATGGCAGCAAGACCTTGTCAAGCGAGTTGGCTTTCGGTGCTCCTCTTGATGGTAGATTGGAGCCTTCTTTCTTGGGTGAGAACATCGCTTACAGATATTATGGTGATAAGTTGAAGGATTATTTCAACACAGGTTTCTCACAGTTCCACACTGTAGCCCTCGGAAACTCTAACGAGAAGGGACACTTCCGCCTCTCTTTGGGTTACAACGACAATAAGGGTCTTTTCAAAGACGAGACACTCGATAAGTTGATTGTCGACCTCAATGCTGGTAGAACCATCAACAAGTATCTTTCTACCGATAGCAAGATTTCTCTTTCTCGCATGAAGGCGGAGAACCGTCCTATGTCAGGTTTGAATGGTGAGGTGGCTCAGTTGCTTTTGATTCCTGGCAACGTTCGCTTGCAGGATCTTCAGACCTATACCACCGACGACCAATTGCACCGCAACTGGTTTGGTCCTGATATGCAGTATGCCAACCCATACTATGTGCGTCATCGTTTCCAGAACAGTGATGAGCGTTGGCGTGCCTTCGGTTACTATGGTGCCAATGTGAACATCACCGATTGGTTGAAGTTCAACGCTAAGTATGCTTTCGATTACTATCGCACTCGCATTCAGACCTCTGACCTGAGTTTGGGTAACTCTGCTGTCAGCACACCTGGTAAGCACTGGAGCGAGATTGTTACCGATGATAATATGAGCCGTTCGGAGGAAAACAACTTCGAGCACAACATCTCTTTCCTCTTCTTGGGTGACAACCAGATTACTAAGGACTTGCGCTTGGGTTACAACCTCGGTGCCAACATCATGTATCAGAAATATGAGGTGCTGGGTGCATCTACCAAGAACATGCTCGAGAAGGACAACTGGATCTTCAATACTGGTTATCAGTTGACAAGTGCCAGCGAGAATGGACATGAGCGCTCTATGTACTCTGTTTTCGGTTCTCTGCAGTTGGCTTTCCGTGAGTATCTTTCTTTAGACCTCACAGCACGTAACGACTGGTCGTCTACTTTGCCAAAGGACAATCGCTCGTTCTTCTACCCAAGTGCCAGCTTGAGCTACATCTTCAGCGACTTCATGCGCTCTATCGAGCATCCGCTGCCTGCATGGGTGACATTTGCCAAGACTCGTCTGTCTTTCGCACAGGTGGGTAAGGATCCTAACCCATACAACCTCTATAACACACGTCGCTATACTTTCGAGAATGGTATCCGTGTGCCTATTCCTCAGACTGTTAAGATGAACAACAACCTGAAGCCAGAGATTAAGTCTTCATTCGAGTGGGGTCTTGAGATGAAGTTCCTTGAGAACCGTTTGGGTTTTGACTTCACCTATTATTATACGAAGACCAAGAACCAGGCTATGCTCGTTGATGCTTCTGCACCATGGTCACAGCAGTGGGTGAATGCAGGTAAGATTACCAACAAGGGTGTCGAGCTGATGCTTTATGGTACACCTGTCAAAACCAAGGATTTCAACTTCGACTTGACCATGAACTTCTCTAAGAACATCTCTCGTGTAGACGAGTTGGCTAATGGTGTAGATCATATCTACTTCAATGGCGATAGCAACATGCCTGTCAAGGTAGGTGCACGTGCAGGTGGCAAGTTGGGCGACATCTATGCCAACAACCTTCTCAAGCGCGATGCCAACGGCCAGATGATTATCGGTGAGGACGGTCTTCCTATGCCTGTTACCAGTGCCGATGCAGGAGGTAACTTGGAGCAGTATATCCTCGATCATCCTATCGGCAACATCGAGCCTAAGCTTCTCATGTCAGTTACTCCAAGCCTTAACTATAAGGGCGTTAGCCTGACAGCTATGTTTGATATGCGATTTGGTGGCGAAGTAGTCAGCGTGTCAGAAGGTATGGCTACATCAGTAGGTACTTCAGAGCGCACTGCTTATCGTGGTGAGTACAAAGAACTCAATGGTGTTAAAGACTACTATATGGTAGCACCTGGTGTAACAGCTGATGGTAAGCCTAATACCAAGGAGGTTAGTGCACAGGCTTACTACTCTCACATCGGTTTGTATAAAGCACAGAAGGGTTTTGCTGAGATGTTCGTACACAGCGCATCTTACATCAAGTTGAAGGAACTCGCTTTGGGTTACAGCTTGCCAAAGAGCTTGTTGAGAAAGACTCCTCTCACCAATGTGAAGTTGTCATTCGTAGCTCGCAACTTGTGCTTCTTGCTCAAGCATACACCAGGCAACCCTGACGGAGGTTACGACACCTCTATGTTCTCTCAGGCCCTCGACTTCGCTGCCGTGCCTTATACTCGCACATTCGGCTTCTCAGTCAATGTAGCTTTCTAAATCCTATTACATTTACATCAAACAGATTGACACAATGAAAAAGACAATTATATTCAAGGCTATGTTTATGTCAATGGCATTAGCAAGTTTGGCTTCTTGCTACGACATGGACGATATGAGCAAGAATCCATACGAATTGCCTGATAACACCACTGGCGGCGGTGAAGAGCAGCCTGGTGAGGATGACAAGACCAAGTATGCAGACATCAACATCGACTACAAGGTGAGCAAGGCTGATACCTTGGCGTTGAAGAGCGAGTTGAGCTCTGCCAACACCGTTTTCCGCAACTTCCTCTATGAAGGATTCTTCAACGACTATCAGATCACTACCAACCTGAGTCATGATATCTATGCGGGCTTCGTGGCTAACAATCAGCCTAAGCATGCAGGTCAATCTCCTGACTATTATTATCAGGATGGATGGAGCGGTAGACGTTGGGCTCATTTCTACAACGACCGCAGCAGCGAGTATCGTACCTTGTTGCGTGCCTATAAGTTCAACGAAAACACCAAGAAGTATAAGAACTTGTTCTATGCCACACGTATCTACTATGCTTTCTTAGCGCTTGCCAACACCGATACTTATGGCGATATGCCTTTCAAGGAGTATGTACAGGCTAAGATTCCTGAGACCAACAATGTGGCTTACAACACCCAGGCTGAGGTTTACGATGCGATGTTCCGTATGTTGGAGCAGGCTGTAGACAGCATCAAGCCAAGCGATGCTACTCAGATAGGTTATCCCACCGACGATATCTGCTATCATGGCGACTGGAACAAGTGGCTCCGCTTTGCCAATTCTCTGCGCCTTCGCATGGCTTTGCGTATCTCCAACGTAGACCCTGCTCGTGCTAAGCAGGAAGCACAAAATGCTCTTAACAACAAGTATGGTCTGATGCAGAGCAACGACGACAATATGCAGATCGTTCCTAAGTATGCTCCTGTAGAGCAGGGCGGTACTAACGATGGTGGTAACGAGCATCCTTTAGTGATGTGTAGTGTTTGCTACAATGGTGAGAGTGTGATGTCTAAAGACTTGGAGAACTTCTATCGCAACGCCAGTGAGGGTGGTACAGAATATAAGATCAAGACCGGTCGCAATAGCTTTATCACCAAGAAGATCGACCCACGTTGCTTGGTAAGCTGGTATCGAAGTAAGATGACAGCGAGCACGCTGGAGGCTGGCGAGGATAGCCAGAGAGAAGACTTCGTAGGTTGTGAGCGTGGTGCTCAAGCTCCTGTTATTGATATGGGTACTTTGAACTTCTCACTCACTCGTACAGCGCCAAAGAGCATGGGCAAGCCTTTGGATGGTAACTACTTCTTCAGTCGTGAGCGTGCTTACCTCTTGTTAGGTTATGCTGAGTCTGAGTTCTTGAAGGCTGAGGCTGCCTTACGTGGCTGGGCTGGTATGGAACTTACTGGTACTGCCGAGGAGTACTACAAGTCCGGTATCAAGGCTTCTATGGAATACTATGGTATTGCCAACGACAAGGCACAGGCTTATATCGATGGCTTGAAGACCCTTACTACCGATAAGGTATTCGAGGGTGGCGACAAGGAGAAACAACTCGAAGCTATCATCACTCAGAAGTGGATGGCTATCTTCCCTAATGGTAATGAGGGATGGGCTGAGTTCCGTCGCACCGACTACCCAGTTTTGGCTAACCAGTTGACCAACAATAGTGGTGGTGACGTTCCTATGGGTAAGAATATCAAGCGTATTCTCTATCCTCTAAGTGAGAATAGCAACAATTACTTCACTTCTCATCCTGAGCTTCTGCAGGTCAACACACAGGGCAATCGCCTCTGGTGGGACGTAGCTGATACCAATGATGACAGTGGTAATCGTGTGCAGCCTAACAATTTCAGATAATAAAGAGTAACTTATTGTCTATGAGAAGAAAATCAGTTGTGTTTATATTCGTATTTTTCACCTTGATGGCGCAAGCTGTCAAGGTGAATGTACAGAATGCGGTGGACTTCGTGCAGCCCTTGATGGGTTCCGACTCCGACCACGGGCTTTCCACAGGCAATACTTATCCTGCCATCGCCATGCCTTGGGGCATGAACTTCTGGGTTCCCCAGACAGGAAAGATGGGCGATGGATGGCAGTATACTTATGCTGCCAAGAAGATTAGAGGACTGAAGCAGACGCATCAGCCCAGTCCTTGGATCAATGACTACGGTCAGTTCTCGTTGATGCCTGTTGTAGGAAAACCTGTTTTCGACGAGGAGCAGAGAGCCAGTTGGTTCTCACATAAGGCAGAGAAGGCGACACCTTATTATTATAGTGTCTATCTCGCCGACTACGATGTGACTGCCGAACTTTGTCCTACGGAGCGTGCTGCGCTGATGGCTTTCACCTTCCCTAAGACCGATAGTGCTCATGTCGTTATCGATGCTTTCGATAAGGGTAGCTATATCAAGATACTGCCTGACCAGCGCAAGGTGGTGGGCTTTTCCACTCGTAATAGCGGTGGTGTGCCAGCAAACTTCAGAAATTACTTTGTCATCGAGTTCGACCATGACTTTGACGCTGTGCTTAGTGTAAAGGATGGCGAATATCAGGAAGGTCATGAGCAGGAGGGCAACCATGTGGGTGCCATCATCTCCTTCAAGATAGGCAAGAGAGGCGAAAAGGTACAGGCTCGTGTGGCTTCTTCCTTCATCAGTGCGGAGCAGGCTTGGCTGAACATACAAGAGTTGGGACAAGCCGATATGGAGCAGCTCTGCCAGCAGGGTAGAAACCGCTGGAACGAGGTGTTGGGCAAGATTGAAGTAGAGGATGAGAATATCGACCATCTGCGTACTTTCTATAGCTGTCTGTATCGTTCGGTACTCTTCCCACGCGCTTTCTATGAGAAGAATAGTGCTGGCGAGATCGTACATTACAGTCCTTACAATGGTACTATCCAGAAGGGCTATATGTTTACCGATACTGGTTTCTGGGACACCTTCCGCTGCCTCTTCCCCTTGCTCAACCTGATGTATCCTTCTGTCAATGAGAAAATACAGGATGGTTTGGCTAATACTTATAAGGAGAGTGGCTTCTTGCCAGAGTGGGCAAGTCCTGGTCATCGCGGCTGCATGGTGGGCAACAACTCAGCCTCTGTGGTGGCCGATGCTTATCTCTCTGGCTTGCGTGGTTATGATGTCGAAACCCTTTGGCAGGCAGTGGTACATGGTGCTAATGCCGTTCATCCTGAAGTCAACTCTACAGGTCGTCATGGTTATGAGTATTACAACAAGTTGGGCTATGTGCCTTACGATGTGAAGATCAATGAGAGCGTGGCTCGTACCTTGGAGTATGCTTACGACGACTGGTGTATCTATCAGTTTGGTAAAGCTTTGGGTAAGTCGCAGAAAGAGTTGAAGCCTTTTGCCAAGCGAGCTAAAAACTATGAGAAAGTGTTCGACAAGGAGAGCGGTTTGATGCGCGGCAGATTGCTGAATGGAAAGTTCCAAGCTCCTTTCAATCCATTGAAGTGGGGTGATGCCTTCACCGAGGGCAATGCTTGGCACTACACCTGGTCGGTATTCCACGACCCTCAGGGCTTGATGCGCCTCATGGGTGGTAAAGACCGATTCAACCAGATGCTCGACTCCGTATTCCAGCTTCCTCCTGTCTTCGACGATAGCTATTATGGTTTCACCATCCATGAGATCAGAGAGATGCAGGTGATGAACATGGGCAACTATGCACACGGCAACCAGCCCATCCAGCATGGCATCTATCTCTATGGTTATAGCGGACAGCCCTGGAAGAGTCAGTACTGGGTGCGCCAGGTGATGGATCGTCTCTATACACCTACTCCCGATGGCTATTGTGGTGATGAGGACAACGGACAGACCTCTGCCTGGTATGTCTTCTCTGCCATGGGCTTCTATCCTGTTTGCCCAGGTACAGGACAATACGTCTTGGGCACTCCTTATTTCCATAAGATGAAACTACATCTGGAGAATGGCAAGCAGATTAACATCCTCGCTGATGGTAACGGATGCTATATCGACGAGATGCAGCTCAATGGTCAGTTGTACGAACGCAACTACCTTGACATGAATGCACTGAAGCAGGGTGCTAACATCTCCTTCCGCCTATCTGAAAAGCCTAATATGCTGCGCGGTACGATGGAGGCTGATGCACCTTATTCTTTCTCTAACTTCTCTAAGTAGTTTTTCAATAAAACATTTCTTATATTCTGAAAATGAGAAAAAGTTTATTTCCTATATTAGTATTGTTGGCTTGTGTGATGGTTGGAGGCCATCCACAAGCCGCTTTTGGTCAGACAGCTGACAACCTCACCCAGTTTGTAAACCCACGTATTGGTACAGGCGGTCATGGACACGTCTTCTTGGGTGCCAATGTGCCTTTCGGCTATGTGCAGTTGGGACCTACAGAGCATACGCGCGGTTGGGACTGGTGCTCGGGCTATCATGAGTCCGACTCGGTGTTGATAGGCTTCGGACATCAGCACCTCAGTGGTACGGGTATTGGCGAGTTGGGCGATGTAGCCTTCCTGCCTGTTACCGATGCCAAGCAGAAAGAGGTGGTGTTTCATCATGCCAACGAGAATGTGCGTCCTGGCTATTACGCCGTGAAGCTACAGCAGCCCAATGTGTGGGTGGAGCTTACAGCCACCAAGCGTGCTGGATTCCATCGTTACACCTTTGGAGCCGATGTAAAGAAAGCCCAGTTGGTGCTCGATCTCTTCCAAGGCATCGGATGGGATAAGCCCACAGATTATGCCTTGGACGAGATGAAAACCACAAGTGTGGCTGGTCATCGCTTCTCTACAGGCTGGGCAAAAGACCAGAAGAATTTCTTTGTAGCAGAATTCTCGCAGCCTGTTACCATTGAGCCTTTAGATAGCGGCAGATGGTTGGTGCAGGTCTCTGATGCAGCTCAGCCCCTTCTCATCAAGGTGGGACTCTCGGCAGTGAGCATCGCCAATGCCAAGGAGAACCTGAAGGCAGAGATTCCGGCATGGAACTTCCAGCAGGTGGTGGCGAAAGCCGATGCTGCCTGGAACGAGGCCTTGGCTAAGGTGAGGGTAGAAACAACCGATGCTACCGTGCGTCGCATCTTCTATACTGCAATGTTCCATTCCATGACCGCTCCTTCGGTCTTCTCGGATGTCAACGGAGAGTATCGTGGTGCTGATGGTAAGGTGCATCAAGGCGACTTCACCAACTACACGACGCTCTCGCTCTGGGACACCTATCGTGCAGCACATCCTCTGATGACCCTGATACATAGGGAGATGTTGCCAGATATGGCAAGTACCTTTATCAACATCTATCGTCAGCAGGGCAAACTACCTGTATGGCATCTGATGGGCAATGAGACCGACTGTATGGTGGGAAATCCGGGTATTCCGGTGCTTGCTGACCTGGTGCTCAAAGGATATGTCAAGGATAAGGAGGGAGCCTACGAAGCCATGAAGCAGTCGGCTCTACGCGACGACCGTGGTCTCGGCTTGCTCAAGAAGTATGGCTATCTGCCTTACGACAAGGATCCAGAGATGGAAACAGTGGCTAAGGGACTGGAGTATGCTTTGGCAGACGACTGTGTGGCTAAGGTGGCTCGCTTGTTGGGCAAGAAGGCTGATGCTAAGTATTTTGCTCAGCGTGCTCAAACCTATCGCAAGTACTTCGATAAGCAGACAGGATTTATGCGTGGCATCGGTACTGACGGTAAGTTCCGTGTACCTTTCAATCCTTTCTCGGCAGTTCATCGTCAGGACGACTACACGGAGGGCAATGCCTGGCAGTACACCTGGCTCGTTCCGCATGATGTGCATGGACTGGTGAAGCTCTTCGGCAACGAGCAGCAGTTTGTTACTAAGCTCGACTCTCTCTTCATCGTCACGGGCAATATGGGCGACAATGCTTCTCCTGATATCTCAGGTCTGATAGGACAGTATGCTCATGGCAACGAGCCAAGCCATCAGGTGCTCTATATGTATAACTATGTGGGGCAACCCTGGAAGGCAGCACGCCTCATCCGCCAGACCATGCACGAGATGTACAAAGACGATTACGACGGACTGAGTGGTAATGAGGACGTAGGACAGATGTCGGCATGGTACATCCTCTCGGCTATGGGTCTCTACCAGGTAGAGCCTGCTGGCGGTAAGTATATCATCGGAAGTCCAGTATTGGATAAGGCTACTCTCAACGTTGGTGGCGGCAAGAACTTCTCTATCGTCTGCAAGGACAACAGCAAGGAGAATATCTTTGTACAGTCAGTGAAGTTGAATGGCAAGCCTTACACCAAGTCGTATATCATGTATCAAGACATCATGAAAGGTGGAATCTTAGAACTCCAGATGGGTAGCAAGCCCTCTAAGTGGGGCACACGTGTGGCAGATCGCCCATAAAGCCTCTTTTTCGCAAGTTCTGAAGTTAAAGGAGTTAAGGAGTTATCGCTCCCTACGGTCGCTGAGGAGTTAAGACAATAGACTTTTTGGCGTAGTTCTTTTAAGCCGCAAGACATACGGCTAAACTCCTTTAACTTCCTGATATGCGAAAGTTCAGTTATAAAAAAATAGAACTCATTCATAACAACAATTTTTCATAACACAAAACCAAGCAATGAGAAAGACAATATTGGCAATGGCCCTTCTTGCTGCCATGACAGCTATGGCACAGGAACATGCTGAAGTAGATGTACACGCTCGTTACACCAAGGTGGTGACACCTGTCAACGGCAAGTATGAGTCGAAACGTCCACCTGTAGAGGAACGACTCTTCACGTCTGTGGCTGTAGAGAAGAAGATCAAGGAGATACAGAAACTCCTGAAGAAGAATCCTAAGCTCGCCTGGATGTTTGCCAACTGTTATCCCAATACCTTGGAGAGTACCGTGCACTATCGTGTGCTCGAGAATGGCGACGATGATACCTTCGTCTATACTGGCGATATTCCTGCCATGTGGCTTCGCGACTCTGGCGCACAGGTATGGCCTTACATAGCCCTTTCCAACAAAGACGAGAAACTACAGAAGATGCTTCGTGGTGTTATCCTTCGCCAACTGAAGTGTATCAACATCGACCGTTATGCCAATGCCTACAATGATGGACCTACAGGTGCTGGATGGCAGAAGGATGATACCCAGATGCAGGCAGAGGTCTTCGAGCGTAAGTATGAGATCGACTCGTTCTGTTATCCCATCCGTTTGGCTTACGAATACTGGAAGGTGACAGGCGACGACTCGATCTTCGGTGAAGATTGGATGAAAGCGATAGAGAATATCCTCAAGACCTTCCGTGAGCAACAGCGCAAGGAGACAGCCAAGGCTTATCACTTCACTCGTATGACCGACCGTGCTTTCGATACCGTGGGCTGGGATGGTTTTGGTGCTCCTGTGAAGCCCGTAGGCCTCATCGCTTCTATGTTCCGTCCTTCTGATGATGCCACCATTCTTCCTTTCCTCATTCCTTCCAACTTCATGGCGGTTTCTTCCATGAATAAGGCGGCTGAGATATTGAAGTATGTAGCCGAGAAAGCAGAAGATGCTCAGAAGACAAAGGCGCTCAAGATTGCTGCCGACTGTTCTGACCTCGCCAAGGAGGTGAAGGAGGCTTTGCAGAAGTATGCTGTATGCGAACATCCTAAGTATGGCAAGATCTATGCTTACGAGGTAGATGGTTTTGGCAACCGTCTCTTGATGGATGATGCCAATGTGCCTTCACTCTTGGGTATGGGCTATTTGGGCGATGTGGAGATGGACGATCCTATCTACCAGAATACACGCCGCTTCGTATGGAGTGAGGACAATCCTTGTTTCTTCCGTGGTAAGGCTGGTGAGGGTATCGGTGGTCCACACATCGGCTACGATATGCCTTGGCCTATGTCTATCATGATGAAGTGCTTCACTGCTACCGATGACGAGGAGATTCGCTGGTGCATGAAGACTCTTCTCAATACCGATGCAGGCATGGGATTCATCCATGAGTCTTTCCATAAGGATGATGCTTCCAATTACACCCGTGCTTGGTTTGCATGGCAGAATACCCTCTTTGGTGAGTTGGTTATCAAACTCGTCAACGATGGTAAGGTAGAGCTTCTCAACAATCTATAATCAAACTTTTTATTAAACAATAACAATGAACGATATCAAAATCATAGGTGCTGCGCTTCCCAATATTCCTTGGGAAGACAGACCACAAAATAGCAATGTGCCTCTGTGGCGCTTTTCTCAGAATCCTATTATCGATCGCAATCAGTTACCCGACTCCAATAGTATCTTCAATAGTGCCGTAGTAACTTATAAGGACGGATTTGCAGGTGTCTTCAGATGTGATGACAAGAACCGACGCATGACGCTTCATGCTGGTTTTAGTAAAGATGCCATCCACTGGGACATCAACGAGGAAACCATCCGTCTGGAGTGCGACGACAAGGAGGTAGGAGAGTGGGTGTATGGCTACGACCCTCGTGTGTGCAAGATAGGCGAAAAGTATTATGTCACCTGGTGCAATGGTTATCATGGACCAACGATTGGTGTGGCATGGACAGAGGATTTCAAGACTTTCCATCAGTTGGAGAATGCTTTCTTGCCTTACAACCGCAATGGTGTGATGTTCCCTCGCAAGATCAATGGCAAGTTTGCCATGCTGAGTCGTCCAAGTGATACAGGACATACTGCCTTTGGTGATATCTTCTATAGCGAGTCACCCGACTTGGAGTATTGGGGACATCATCGTCATGTGATGGCTCCTGCCGCCTTCGAGGAGAGTGCATGGCAGTGTATGAAGATTGGTGCAGGTCCTGTGCCTATTGAGACTTCTGAAGGATGGCTGTTGCTCTATCATGGTGTGCTTCACTCTTGCAATGGTTATGTGTATGCCTTTGGTGCAGCCTTGCTCGACTTAGATGAGCCATGGAAAGTGATAGGGCGTTCGGGCCAGTATCTCATCACACCTCAGGAGTTGTATGAGTGTGTGGGTGATGTGCCAAACGTGTGTTTCCCTTGTGCTTCGCTCTGCGATGCTGAGACAGGTCGCATAGCTGTATATTATGGTTGTGCCGATACGGTCACTGGTTTGGCTTTCGGTTATGTACCCGAAATCATCGACTTTATCCGTAAGACCAATATCGTGAAGTAACTTTTTTAAGTAGTTTAAGGAGTTAAAGAAGTTAAGGGAGTTAAAGGAAGTTATCGCTCCTTTCTGTCACTCGGGAAGTTAAGGGACAATAGCTTCGGCTGCTTATGGGCAGGCTTGCACTGGGGAGGGCGTGGCATCTTGCCCGCCCATAATTAGCAAGATGCCTGCCCTCTCAGTGCTAACCAACGGAGCCTTTACTTCTTCTAACTCTATAACTTTCTCTTTTGGAAAGTACGTATTTTTTATAAGTGATTGAGAATGAGATAAGTTTTTATCTCAT
>OQVS01002098.1_pt1 | contig 13070 bp, 9 predicted proteins | sample 1691601 | NCBI WGS metagenome assembly OQVS01 (sample SAMN03418268, study PRJEB22391) | human gut metagenome | biome: human-gut; feature: organic feature; material: feces | host: Homo sapiens | place: Tanzania | collected 2013-01 | reverse complement strand
CGCGGACCATATTCCTGAGAAAACGGTCGGCGCGGATGGTGAAGACGAGGTAGTCCCCTTCCTCGGCGGGGTAGCCCATCATTCTGACGTGGTCGGGGGAATATGTCTCCCAACTGGCCTGGGTGACGGTGCAGATGGATGTCTTGTTGCTGCTGCCGACTTTCTCGAAGCAGCTGAAGTCGTGTCTACCGAGAAGTGCCTGGGCGGCGCGGTTCATCTTCTCAACGTCCAAAGGGAATGTGTAGAGGTAGGAATATTCCCGCATAAACGGGTCCCGGCGGCGGTGGATAAAGTACTTGTACTCACGCTGTGTGGCGTCGAATCTGGCGTGGAACTCTGGATCGCAAAGCGCGATCGAATGTACCTTGATTCCGGCGGGTAAAATGGCATTTATTTTGTAGCCAACCGCGCTTGCGTCAATGCCCGGATCCGAGGCCTCGAAGTGGGCCACGTAGTTGATGGCGTTCACCTTCGAATCGGTCCGTCCGGCGCCTGTGACGGCAATGTCCTCCTTCAAGAGGGTCGAAAGAGCATTCTGAAGACACTCCTGAACGGTCATTGCATCGTTCTGAATCTGCCAGCCGCAGAATGACGAACCGTTGTATGAAAGGGTGATCCGGTAGCGCATTGATAAGATTGTTTAGATTGCAAAAATAGTAAAAACAGTATAATATGGAAAGTGTAAACATCAAGGAACTCAATGACAGGATCCAGAAGGAAAGCGCCTTCGTGGATATGCTGTCCCTTGAGATGGGCAAGGTCATCATCGGACAGAAACAGCTGGTGGAGAACCTTCTGATCGGACTTCTCGCCAACGGACATATTCTTCTGGAAGGTGTGCCGGGATTGGCGAAGACCTTGGCCATCAGTACATTGTCAAAGGCGATCGATGCGAAGTTCAGCCGTATCCAGTTCACCCCGGACCTTCTTCCTGCCGACCTTATCGGTACGATGATATATTCACAGAAGGACGAGTCGTTCGAGGTGCACAAGGGACCTGTCTTCGCCAACTTCGTGCTCGCGGATGAGATCAACCGTAGCCCGGCGAAGGTGCAGTCAGCCCTTCTGGAGGCTATGCAGGAGCGTCAGGTGACGATCGGTGACCAGACGTTCAAGCTTCCGGAGCCGTTCCTCGTGATGGCCACGCAGAACCCTATCGAGCAGGAGGGAACCTATCCGCTTCCTGAGGCCCAGGTGGACCGTTTCATGCTGAAGGTCATCGTGAAATATCCTAAGAAAGAGGAGGAAAGGCAAATCATCAGGATGAACAATTCTGGTGAGTTCCCGACAGTCAATCCGGTGATCAAACCGGAGGACATCGTGCGCGCCAGAAGCGTCGTCAGGGATGTCTATATGGACGAGAAGATCGAAAGGTACATTGTGGACATCGTCTATGCCACCCGTACTCCGGACGATTATGGTCTGGGGAAGATCAAGGATCTCATCTCGTTCGGAGCCTCACCTCGTGCGAGCATCTCATTGTCAATGGCTTCCAAGGCCTACGCCTTCATCAAGAGAAGAGGCTATGTGATTCCTGAGGATGTCAGGGCCGTCTGCAACGAGGTCCTGCGCCACAGAATCGGACTGACCTACGAGGCCGAGGCGGAGAATGTCACGACCGAGCAGATCATCGCCGAAGTGATCAACGCCGTACAGGTTCCGTAATGGACTATGTTTGGTTTAATTCAGGTTTTTGAATATGGCAGCTAATTCCTCAGCCAATGAACTCCTGCGCAAGGTCCGCAAGATAGAGATCCGCACCAGGGCTCTGTCCCACCAGATCTTCGCCGGTGAATATCACAGTGCCTTCAAAGGCCGTGGAATGGCCTTCAGCGAGGTGCGTGAGTACCAGTACGGGGACGATGTGCGTTCGATGGACTGGAATGTGACCGCGCGTCTGCGCTCTCCTTACGTCAAGGTTTTCGAGGAGGAGAGGGAGATGACGGTCGTCCTTCTGATTGACATCAGCCGTTCAGGTCTTTTCGGAACGAGCGAGAGGACGAAGAGGGATCTGATAGCGGAGATCGCGGCGGTCCTGAGTTTCTCGGCCATAATCAACAACGACAAGGTCGGGGCGCTTTTCTTCAGCGACAGGGTGGAGGAGTTCATCCCGCCTAAGAAGGGCCGCAGCCATCTGCTCCACATCATCCGTGAGATCATCGAACTCAAGCCTGAGTCCAACGGAACCGATGTCGGGCAGGCTCTGCGGTACCTGACGAACGCGATGAAGAAGAAATGCACGGCTTTCGTGCTTTCCGACATGCTGGATGCCAATCCGGATGGCTCGCCTCGCTATGAAGATGCCTTGAAAGTTGCCCGCAACCGTCACGACATTTCCGTCATCAAGGTTCACGACCCTCGTGAGAGGACGATTCCGGATGTCGGTCTGGTGCACGTCAAGGACTCTGAGACAGGCGAGTCGGCCTGGATCAATACCTCCAGCAAGAGGACGAGGGCTGAATATTCAAAATGGTTCGGTGCCGTCGAGGATGGGGAGAGGAAGCTGTTCAACCGCTATAAGATTGATTCTGTGGACATCGCCACAAATCAGGATTATGTCAAAGGCTTGATGACATTTTTCGGGAGGAGATAGAGATGAAGAGATTGATTTACGGTTTGTCGCTTTTCTGCGCCGCGATGATCACCACCATCGCAGCCTCTGGACAGCAGGCTCCGCAAAGTAAAGGTATGCTGATAAAGTCGGAGGATTCCTTCCTGGAGCCTCTCCAGAAACGTGACTCGGCGCTGATCGGCGACCAGTTCCGCTATGGATTCCACCTTAAGGACGTGACTGAGGGAACCCGTTTCGCCCTGCCTGATTTCTCCAAGGGCTTTATGGACAGCGTGGAGATCGTCCTGCCTTTCATGGTTGACACGGTCAAGGTCCAGGGCAAAAAGAATGAGCCAAAGTCGTACGACATTGACGTCTCGATGATCATAACATCCTTTGACGAAGGTAAATACGAACTTTTGCCGCTGTCCTTGGTGAGGGCTTCAGGAGTGGACAGGATTGACACGTTGGTCTTCGCTTCACAGAAACTTGACATCTTTACGATGCCGGTGGACACAACGACCTATCAGATCCACGACATCAAAGGCCAGATCCGCTATCCGCTCAAGGCCTCGGAGATAATCCCTTATGTTCTAGGAATATGGGCGGTCGCGATTGTTGTCATCCTGATCTGGGCTTTCTTCGCTATGAGGCGGAAGAAAGAGGGAAGTGTCACTCACAAGGATCCGCCTTATCTGGTCGCTTTGCGAAGGCTGGACCATTTCCGTGGCAGCAAATACTGGGCACCGGAGAAGCAGAAGACGTTCTATTCCGGAATCACGGATGCGCTGAGGGAATATATTGACGCGCGCTACGGCATAGACGCCATGGAGATGACGACGGCGGAGATATTCAAGGATCTGAAATCTTCCGGAGTTCCCGCGGATCTTTATGAGGAGATGAAGACGCTTTTCGAGACGGCTGACTTTGTTAAGTTCGCCAAGGCTTCCGCTTCGGATGAGGAGAATGCCACCGCACTTCCTGCCGCGGTGCGCTTTGTGACAGTCACTTATCAGTCTCAACTTGCTGAGGAGGAGGCTGCCCGGAAGGCGGCTGAAGCGAAATCCCCGGCTAAAAAAGAAGGAGGTGAGGCGTAATGTTCTTTGAATATCCTAAACTGCTTTGGTTCCTTGTGGTTCCGGCCTTGCTGGTTCTCCGCTATTTGTACGTGGAACTGAAAGACCGTCGTCCGCATTTGAGAGTCTCAAGCGTCACGCCTTGGAAGAAAGGTGGAAAGACTGTCCTCGGGGTGATCAGGCATATTCCTTTCATATTCAGGATAGCCGCGCTTTCGCTGATTGTTGTGGCGATCGCCCGGCCTCGTTCATCAACCAAGGTTGAAAAGGTTGACACCGAGGGAATTGACATCGTGCTTGCGATGGATGTCTCCACGAGTATGTTAGCCAGAGATTTCACTCCGGACCGAATCAGCGCCGCCAAGGACATCGCCATCGAGTTCATCGCGCAGAGACCGTCCGACAGGATGGGAATCGTGGTGTTCGCAGGAGAGAGTTACACCCAGTGTCCGCTGACGACCGACAGGGCTACTCTGATCAACCTGATGAAAGAGGTTTCCACAGATTTGATCGAGGATGGAACCGCCATCGGCAACGGACTAGCCACGGCGGTAGCCAGAATCAAGGATTCCGATGCCAAGAGCCGGGTTGTGATCCTGCTCACCGATGGCGTGAACAACTGTGGAGAGATTTCTCCAGAGACTGCCGCAGAGATCGCAAAAACCTACGGGATAAGGGTTTACACTATCGGTGTCGGAGCCAATGGAGAGGCACCGTATCCTGTGATGACCCCGTGGGGAGTCCAGATGCAGAATGTCAAGGTGGAGCTTGATGAGAAACTGCTCTCCAACATAGCCTCGATGACTGGGGGAAAATATTTCAGGGCTACCGACAACACAAAGCTTGCTGAAATATATTCGGACATCAACAAGATGGAGAAGGCGCGCACGACCATTGATAGTTTCCCTGTCTATAAGGAACTTTTCGGCGCCTACGCTCTCGCGGCTTTGATCTGTCTGTTGTTGGAGGCTCTTGTTAAACTGTTGATGAGGAGGTTGCCATGATAATATTCGCCGCACCACATTATCTTTTGCTTTTGCTCCTTATTCCGTTCTTTTTCCTCGGAATGGGGCTTTGGCTTTGGAACAGGCGTCGTCGTCTGCGCAGATTCGGAGACGAGGCTCTTGTGAATGAACTTATGCCTTCATGGTCTCGTAATAAGTTGTGGGTGAGGACGGTCCTTTTCTCGTTGGCGTTTTTCTTCTTCGCTATCGGTCTGTCCAGACCGCAGAACGGCGCCAAACTTAAAGAACACAAGACCAAAGGGGCAGAGATCATGATAGCCTTGGATGTGTCCAACTCGATGCTTGCCAAGGATTATTCCCCTAACCGGTTGGAAAGGGCCAAGTTGGCAATTTCCAGAATCACCGACAAACTTCAGGATGACAGGATCGGCTTGATTGTGTTCGCCGGAACATCGTTCGTCCAGTTGCCTATCACATCGGACTATGTGAGTGCCAAGATGTTCCTGAACTCCATCTCGACAGAGTCGATCCCTATTCAGGGAACGGCGATAGGCGACGCGATCAACACAGCGATCCGTGGATTCAGCGCGCAGAGCGAGCACAGCCGCGCGATCATCGTGATCACCGATGGCGAGAACCACGAGGACGATGCGGTGGCCGCCGCCAAGCAGGCCGCCGAGGCAGGGATCAAGGTCTATACAATCGGTGTGGGATCCGCTGACGGACAGCCGATTCCGATGGACGGAGGACTTCTGAAGGACAAGGACGGGAATATTGTCGTGACCCGTCTGGACGAAGAGACCCTCAAGGAGGTCGCTTCCGCTGGAGGCGGGGCATACGTCCACGCCGGCAACGATGAATTCGGCCTTACACCTATCATCAACGACATCCGGAAGATGGAGGATGAGGAATATAATTCCGTGGTATTCGAGGAATATGACGAGCAGTTTATGTATTTTCTCGGAATAGCGCTGGCGTTCTTCGCCCTTGAGATGCTTATAGGTGAAAGACGTTCACGCAGACATTTGTTTGAGGAAAAGAGATGAGGACTATTTTGAAATATTCATTGACGGCATTTTTACTGCTGCTTTCCTGTGCGGTGGCGCTTGCGCAGACTGACCGCAAGGAGGTCCGTGCCGGCAACCGTCAGTTTAAGAAAGGGAACTGGCAGAACGCTGAGATAGAGTACCGTAAGGCTCAGGTGAAGGACTCCTCGTCATTCGCCGCCAATTACAACCTTGCCGGAGCTCTTTATCGTGAGGGCAATTTCGATGAGGCCGGAAAGTCTTTGGGAAGATTGAAGGATGCCGCTCCTGTTTCGGCCAATTCAGCTGACTATTATTATAATCTTGGCAACATCGCTGTCCAGAAAAAGGACTGGAAGGCCGCTGTGGATGCCTACAAACAGTCCTTGCTTCGTAATCCTGGAGACCTGGACGCCAAGGAGAACTATGCCTACGCCAAGCAGATGCTGAAGAACGAAGGTGGCGACGGCGGTGATGACCAGCAGAATCAAGACCAGAACAACAACCAGAACCAGGACAATCAGAACAACAATAACGGGCAGAATCAGGACAACGACCAGAACAAGGATCAGAATCAGGATCAAAACCAAAATAATGATCAAAACCATGATCAGAATCAAGGTGATCAGCCGAAGTCTCAGCAAGGTGAGGGACAGGGAGACGCCAAGATTTCCCCACAGCAGGCGCAGCAGATGCTGAAGGCAGTCCAGGCCCGTGAGAAGGAAACCCAGGACAAGGTCAACAAGGAGAAGGCGGCATTGCTGAAAGCCCGCCAGAAAGAAAAGAATTGGTAAAGTGATGAATATGAAGAAATTGTTTTGCATTGTAGCTTTTTTGCTCACAGCCATTTTTCAGATGTCAGCCCAGAATGTGATTAGGGTCGAGGCTCCGGATGTTGTCGCTGTGAACGAGCAGTTCAATGTCACTTTCATAATTGAGGGAGAAAAGAGCCCGTCCGATTTCCAATGGTCGTCCGGCGATGATTTCCAACTGGTATGGGGGCCACAGAAAGGCTCCAGTTCAAGCATTCAGATCATCAATGGCAAGAGGTCATCCTCCCATCAGACAACTTTCACCTACATTCTGATTCCTAAAGCTACCGGAACATTCCAACTTCCAGCGGCCACGGCCCTGCTTTCAGGGGACAGGATCTCATCCACACAGGCTTCCATACAGGTCGTGAGCGACGGTGCCTCGTCTTCTCGGTCTTCAGGACAGAACGGCGGCAAGTCCTCTGGCGGAGGGCAGACATCCTCAACCGGTTCCGGTGAGATTTCCTCCAACGATTTGTTCATGAGACTATCCCTTAGCCGCACGGAAGTTGTCATCGGAGAGCCGATCACCGCTACTTTGAAGATCTATCAAAGAGCCAATGTCGTTGGTTTCGAGAATGCCAAGTTTCCTACATTCAACGGCTTCTGGAGTCAGGAGACATACGTCCCGAATAATATCGAGTTTAAGCGCGAAAGCCTGGACGACAAGATCTACAACACTGCCGTGCTAAGGACTTACGTCCTGATTCCGCAGCAGTCTGGCACGATCACGATTGATCCGGCCGAACTTGTCTGCCTCGTGAACATCAGGACGGCGCCTTCCACTTCAAACAGCTTGTTCGACAGTTTCTTTCAGGATGAATATAGGACCATCCGCAAAAGGGTGACAACTCCGGCGGTCAAGGTCAAGGTGAATCCGCTTCCGGCCGGACAGCCTGCCTCATTCGGTGGCGGTGTCGGAAATTTCGGAATATCCGCGCGTCTCACCACGGACAACCTCAAGACCCACGATGCTGCCTCCCTGGTCATCACGGTCTCCGGCCGCGGAAATGTGGCTCTTCTGGAGGAGCCGAAAGTCAACTTCCCGCCTGACTTTGAGGTGTACGACACAAAGACGACCGAAAACACCGACAAGAGCAACGGCGGCACTTCCGGCAGCAAGTCTTTTGAATATCCTTTCATCCCGAGAAGCCACGGAGACTTCACGATCGATCCGGTGGAATATTCCTACTATGATGTCAATGCCGGTAAATATGTGACCCTCAGGACAGAACCATTGCATGTCAAGGTTGCCAAGGGAAAGGGAGGGGATTCCACTCCTGTGACAACGGTCAATTCCGGAGTCGAGAGGAAGGACGTGAAGAGCCTTGCCGATGACATCAGGTTCATATTCACAGGCAAGCCTGGCCTGTCCGGTTCAGGTTCTTTCTTCGTCGGTTCTGTGTTCTTCTGGATTCTGCTGGCTTTGATGATCCTGGGGGCGACCTCGGTGTACCTTGCGTTCAGAAAGGTGGCCGCGATGCGGGCGGATGTCGCCGGCACGAAGAACAGGCGCGCCACGAAGATGGCTCAGAAGCGTCTCAAGCTGGCTGGCGAATATCTTGACAAGAACCTCTATACCGCTTTCTATGAGGAACTTCACAAGGCTCTCATAGGATTCGTTTCCGACAAATTGAATATGGATATGTCCGAGATAAGCAAGGATAACATCGCTTCAGCTCTTACCGAGGGTGGTGTGAGCGAGGAGCAGACAAAGGCTTTCACCGATCTTCTTGACGCTTGTGAGTTCGCCCGTTATTCTCCTGACGGTGGCAACGAGGCTATGAGGTCGCACTACGATGCCGCGCTGAAAGTGATCTCGTCAATCGACTCTGGGCTCAAAACAGGCGGAAAATCATTGAGAAAGGTCGTCACGGTCGTGACACTGCTCCTGTCTCTTGGAGCTTCAATGAATATCCAGGCGAAGGATCTGGACTCACTTTGGACAGCAGGTGTGCAGGCCTACACGGACGGAAAGTTCTCCGATGCCTCAGCGGCTTGGACTTCCATTGAAGAGTCCGGACAGAAGTCCGCCAAGTTGTACTACAACCTTGGCAACGCCTGGTTCAAGCAGGGCAATTATCCTAAGGCCATTTTGAACTATGAGAGGGCATTAAGGCTTGATCCGTCATATTCGGATGCCCGTTACAATCTTGAGTTCACAAGTGATTTCGTGCAGGACAAGATCGAGCCTGTTCCTGAGTTCATTCTCAAGAGTGTCGCAAGGAAAGTCAGCTACGTGATGGGATCCAACGCCTGGGCGGTCATATTCCTTGTGCTGCTTGCCGCCGCCTTGATGATGGGACTTCTGTTTCTGCTGGGTTCGTCGGTCGGCAAAAGACGTGCGGGCTTCTATTGCGGAATCGTGCTTCTGCTGCTTTCCGCCGGGGCTTTGAGTTTCTCAATCTGGCAGAAATCCGACAGTGTGAAGACCGACACGGCGATCGTGATGTCACCGGTTTCATCGGTGAAAAGTTCTCCGTCATCCGGCTCGTCAAAGGATCTTTTCGTGATCCACGAAGGCACGAAAGTCACGATTCTGGACGAGGTGGGCACTTGGAGAAATATCTCACTTGCGGATGGACGTCAGGGCTGGATCCCCGCCTCTGACATTGAGATAATTTAATGAAAAGAATATAAATGAAAAAGGCTGACCCTGAATGTCTTCGGTCAGCCTTTTTTTGATGTGTTGTGCGGCTTAGTCCCTTGTCAGCGTCTGGCCGCCGATGAACTCGCGCATGATTGAGGTCGGCGGAATCGCTGAGATCTCGCCCGGTTGGAGGGCTACAATGTAGTCCAGAAACTTGAGCAGACGCACGGCCTCGGTGTACGCAGGGGAGTTCGGCGAAATCCTGCGTAGAAGCGGTTCGGCGTAATATTTCAGCATCGGAAGCTCGAAGATCAGGGCTGAGTTGAACAGCACGTCCGCGTTCTCCTGGAACGGGAATATATTTTTGCTTTCTCCCCGTCGCACGCTGTTCCATCTCATGATGGTCTCTTCGGGAGTGATGCCCCTGACACGGTTGTCGCGCACCATCCTGCGGAGCAGGCGGTTGTCCGATGTGGACATGTTGTTGTTCTCATCGATGTTCAGCGAGGTCAGGGCGGAGACATAGACTCTGAATATCCTTGAATTGTCAACCGTTGAGGTCATCTCCGGGTTCAGGGCGTGAATGCCTTCCATGATCAGGATGTCCTTGTCCTCAAGGCGTAGCTTGTTGCCCTCGAAGATTCTGTTTCCTGTCTTGAAGTCGAATCTTGGAATCTCAACCTCTTTCCCCTCAAGAAGTTCGTTGAGCTGTTTGTTGAGGAATTCGAGATCCATGGCGTAGAGCGACTCGAAGTCATAGTTCCCGTCCTCGTCCTTAGGAGTGTGCGCCCTGTCCACGAAATAGTTGTCCAGTTCAATGACTTTCGGCTTGAGCCCTAACACCTTGCACTGTAGGGCTATTCTGAGTGATGATGATGTTTTTCCGCTTGATGACGGTCCCGCTATCATCACGATTCGCTTAGTTCCCCTCTCCAAGTAGATCCTGTCGGCTATCTTTGCGTAGTTCCTTTCGTGGAGTGATTCCGCCAAGTTGATGATGCTGACGGCCTTCCCTTCTTTCACGGCCTTGTTCAGCGTCCCTATGCTCTCGATGTTGATGATCGAGCACCAGTCTGAATATTCCTTGAGGGCCGCCGCTATCTTGCCTTGGCGCTTCATCGGCATCACCTTGCTGAAATCTGTCATCATTGGTGACTGGAGGCAGAAACCGTCACCCATACCGCTGATATCGAACACTTTTAGATAACCGGTCGAAGGAATCAACGGTCCGTGGAAGGTGTCGGCCTTTCCGTCAAGGTAATAGACGCTGCAACTGAATGTCCCCAAGCTCTTCTGGAGCTCGGCTTTCTGCGGCTGGTTGTTGGCGAGAAATAGAGACTCTGCCTCTTCGGAGAACATCTTTACCTTTGTAAACGGCAGGTCCTTCGCCACTATCTCCTTCATCTTCTCCCTTATCCTGTCAATCTCGTCATCGGTGACAAAATAAGGCTTGTGCCGCCCGTCTTCGTTCTTTCCCTTCTCGATGATTTCGCAGTATAGTCCGCTTGGCAGCGAGTGGTCGATCACCAGCACCTTGTCCGGATAGAGTTCCCTCACGGCGTTCTGAAGCACGAAGCAAAGCGACCGCACGTAGCTCCTTCTCCCGTCCGGATGGTTGTACCCGATGAACTCGACCCTGTGCAGGTTGGATGGCTTGAAACTGAGTTCTTTCAGTTTGTTGTCCACCAATGCGGCCAGCACATCGTACTTTTTCCCTGTCTTCCCATCCGTGACGCAGGAGCAGAACTTGTCCGACAAGGCCTTCAAATCCTCTCCTTTCTCAATCTTATGGTTCTTGCCGTCATTGACGCAGAACAACGTTATCTCATTCTTTTCCATGTTCATTTTTGCTAATATAAATCTCTCAAATATACTCAAAAATGGGGCTAAAACCGCCGTTGTAACAATAAATTAATAATTCTTCGCCCGATAGACATCAATTTGGAAAAAAAATGACTAACTTTCGCAAACCATAACCCATAATTAATTGTTTGTGAGATTATAGCAAAACTATCAGAACGTATGAAAAGAGTATTGCCGCTGTTTTTTGCCTTGACGATGGCGTTTGTGTCCTGCACGAAGGAGAGCAAGGATGAACCGTACAACCATGACGGCTCGCTGATAACCCAGGCTCAGGCCTTGGAGATTGTCAAGGAGGACGTGGACTATTATGACGTGGTCTATGTCAGCAAGTCGATAGTAAAGAAAGGAACGAAATTCTGTACGTACCCTCACAAGTATGGACAAACTCCGTGTGATTCTTGGGTCGTAATTATAAACACTGAGCCTTCGGCTAACAGCGGTCCATTCTTTCTTTATATTTATGTCGATCCATATTCCGGCAATGCAGATAAGGATTCTTGGGAATGGGGCTTCCCTGACACTTTTGAATTTGAGGTCGTTAAGTCAATATATATGCGAAAAGAGGATGAACCTACAATTGCTATATCTGCATTGTCATCAGTCCGTGCATCATCTTTTGATGATCAGTCCAATAATTGGGCTGTAATCATAAGTGGCGGCGTTAGGTCAGATGTAAATTGGGAACGTTATTGGAACGACTGCTCTGCGATATACAAATGCTTAAGGCAGACATACAATTACAGTCGGGAGCGCATAATTGTTGTTATGTCTGATGGTAAGTCTTCTGGTTTGGATAGACGTATGAATAATGAAACTTATATGTCGTCTCCATTGGATTTGGATGGTGACGGCACAGATGACATTAACTATTCCGCCACAAGGTCAAACTTGTCAAATGTGTTCAATTATCTCAGGGGCCAAGTTAAATCAGATGAGCAAGTCTTGATTTTTGTGACAGATCACGGTGCCAGACGCAACAATGAGTCTTATATATGCCTATGGAATGGAGAAGAGATATCCGCTTCTGAATTTACACAAGAAGTCAAGAAGATTAATTCTGGCTCCAGGAAGCACGTCGTCCTCGGACAATGCTATAGCGGGGGATTTATCTTCCCGCTATCCTCTTGCTCTAATATTACTGTCGCCACGGCTTCTATGAAAGATGAGCTGTCTTGGTCAAGCGGTGATAACCTTTATGACGAGTTCCTATATCATTGGATAAGCGCCGCTGCCGGGAGAACGCCTGAAGGGACTGTGGTTGACGCCGACAGGAACTATTATGCCGGTGTCTCGGCTGAGGAGATTTTCCGCTATGCGCAGAATAACGAAAGAAGGAAGGAGACTCCACAATACGAGTCCAGCCCGGACCCTATGGGGGAGAAATATGGCCTGTCAGGCGAGGAATTCGGGTATCCGGTCTTTACCAGCGGCCCGGAACACTTGACCTCGGATCCCAATGGCTACCTTTTCGAGCTGTCGGTTCTGCCGAGCACATACACGACTAATTGGTCGTCAAACAACAAGGTCATTTTACAGCCTGTGACGGGTTATTCCGCAAAGGCTTTCAAAAATACGGAAGACGCGATGGCCGAAGACCAGATAAGGGTTGAACTTACCACGCCGTTCAAGACATATTCATTCAATTCCCACGTTTATTTATGGGAGTCTGGGATTAGTTTCACCGATCATCTGATTGAGGGCTCTTTGTCCTCCGGTACGTTTTTCTTGCCGTTTGGTTGTCCGGACGTGTCATCATACCAATGGATGATTGACGGAGTTGAATATGTTGAAAATGCGAGTGCCCATTTTATTGATTTCTATGTCACAGGTGAGATTCCGGAGGAGTATGCGGTCTCCGTGTCATTTGAGAATCCGTTGGGTGGTGGCACGACAATAGTCAGACGATTCAACCGATGAGAAACAATCTGCTGAATCTGCTGTTGGCGGCGCTGCCTATGGCGGCCGTCGTAGCCTCCTGCGTGGAGCCGATAGACCTTGACACCGGTGAGGATCCTCAGGTGGTGGTGAGCTGCATCCTTACGGAGGATGACGTCCAGACGCTGGAGATGTACTACACTTCGCCCACTATAGACGGCGAGCGCCGTCCGGTCGAGGACGCCGAGGTCATCCTGCGCTGCGGCTACGCCGGGGCGGATGTCCCGTCTGCGCCCGAAGCAGCACACAGACA
>OQVS01002097.1_pt1 | contig 13074 bp, 4 predicted proteins | sample 1691601 | NCBI WGS metagenome assembly OQVS01 (sample SAMN03418268, study PRJEB22391) | human gut metagenome | biome: human-gut; feature: organic feature; material: feces | host: Homo sapiens | place: Tanzania | collected 2013-01 | reverse complement strand
GAGGATAAACTCACCGCAAACACAACGGCTACGGTAACGCCCGCCGCCACGATCAGGCAGCCGACAAGAATCAGAATATATCCCCAAATCGGCATATGAAACGCCACGCCCGGAATACACAGAATAATCGTTCCGCTTTTATCCGTTTCCACGTTCACGTAACTTCCGCCGTTCGATACGTTCAGTTTCGTCAGCCCTCCGTCTTCGTCAAGAAGGTACGCCGCCACCTGATTTCTGTTATAAGTAAAATCCGCTTTAATGCCTATCGTTACGCTTCCGTTCGCTTTCGCTTCGCTTCCGTCCGCCGTCACAAGTTCCACGCCGAACACCTGAAATCTGTCTGCGATCGTCGCCATTTTTTCGGCAGCCGCCTTGTAAACGGTGCTGTCCGATTCTATTCTGGAAGCCAGCAGCATCGTGCCTTCAGGCAACGAGCCGTTCGTATCGTACAACTTCGCAAGACTGTCTCCGCCGCCGATACAGGAAATGATCTTCACGTCCTTTTCCGCATAAGTAGGGTTGCCGAAAGACGTTGTATACCGCGTAGATTCCGCACGATATATAACGTGATATTCGCCCGCGTTGTCAAGCACAAGTTTATTCCCGTCCAAAGCCACTTCGGTTTTTTCTTCACCGCGGATATAATACGCCTTCACCTCTACGTCAAGAGTTTCCTCACCGAGGCTTGCCGCCGCTTCGCGAATCACGAAAGTCTGCCCTTTCGTCGCTTCGTATTCGCTGCCCGAACTCGTAACGATTACGGGAACGAACTCCGCGGGGCGTTCCGCAGAGGTATCTTCCGCTTCTCCCACCCTTCTCGCCGAAGAAAGATTCAGCGTGATGGTGAAGGGAAACGTTTCGCCCCGTACGGATACAAAGACGGAAAACGGCAGTTCTTTTTGCAGATTTTCTTCCGATAACGTGTAAGAATACGTCTTTCTGTTTCCGTTATCTTCCGTTACGCGATAGCCGATTTGCTTGCCGCTTTCGAGATTCAGCGACAGATTTTCCATCGAAGAGGAGAGTTGCGTAAACGAAAAATAATATCTGTCGTTTATTTTTTCCACCACGGCGGTTTTATCGAAGTATTTTTCAAGCATCTGCTTTCCGATCCCCGATTGTCCGCCGAAATCGTAACTCATTTCGTACTTTCCGTCCGCTCCGTCGATCATGGACTCCGCATGCGCCGTTACGTTCGCCGCAGTGAAAAGCAACGCCCCGAAAACGCTTAATACGGCGCCTAACGCTATCGATAACAGTCTTTTCAGTTTGTTCATTATGCGTTCTCCTTCGCCCCGAATACGGCGTATAACACAACGGATCCGTTATATTTTCCCGTCTGCTCGTTTTTGCCCGAAAATCTCTGTTCCAAAAGCGTGCTTTCGGGGTCGATCCGCATCAGAACGCCGTCCGCCATCACCGCCCAGTATCTGAATACTTTCGAGGAATCCGTGCACTGTACGTTTTTCAGCATATTCAGTTTCGATTCGGTGATCTTGTCCGCAAGCGTATATCCTTCGAGACATTTGCCGTCTGCGCCGGGCTGACTGCGGAATGTCAGTTTATTGCCGTTTTCGTCGATCGCCTGATACGAAACGTTCAGTTTTCGTTTCAGAATCAGTTTCAAGGTAAATCCTTCCGTCACACGGTAGCCGTTTGTAAACGCCTTGTCCGTCGTTCCCACAACAAGCACGTCTTTGTAAACGAATCCCGCGGCGCCGGAATCCTGAAAAATCGCCTTGCTCGCATGCCATTCCGCCGCTTCGTAATCCTTATACGTATTGAATTCGTACCATTGGCGGAAATCAAATAAACTCATCGTATAAATTCCGCCTGTGACGGGGCGATAGTAGGTCATTTCGCCGAGCGCCATTTCTTTTCCGTCCACCTCGATCGTCGCGCTCACCTTGATACCCTTATCCCACAGTGCGTAAATTACGGGGTTCACGGTTTTCAGCGTAATGCCGAGCCGCCCGATAGCGGATCCCGCCGTGAATAAACGATCGTCTCCGCTCCACGAAGAACTCCATCCCCACAGCCGATCGGCGCTTGCCGCGAACATATTGTAATCGGGCGACGCGTTCGCCTTTGCCATGCTCACCGTCGCAGTGTAATACTGATATCCGTCCCGTTCCGTGTAATCGACTTTCGAGGAATCGAACGGGTGCTCCGTATCGGTGACATAGGTGACGGTGATATCGCAATTTCTGTCGTACACCACCACTTTCTGCGCAAAAGTCGCTTCGATCGGATAGGTACCGTTAGCGGTTTCCACGGGCGGATTGTAATAGCAATCGAAAATAGCGTTGCCATCGAAATCCAGCCCGAACCAGAAATCCCAGACGAGCAGATACGTGCCTTCTCTGAGGAAAGTGAATTCCGCGCCGTACGTACCGGAATTATCGGATAAATCGCCGTCTTCCACCCGCACGAAATTCACGCCGGACTGTTTGTAGATATGCAAATACGGCCGATTCAGCGGCAGATAATCGCCCGAAGCGATCTTCGGCTTTTCCATTGTCAGCGTTTCGCCCGTAAAGAGCGCGGCGTCTCCGCTCACAAAAGTATAGTCGGAAAGAGGTCTTCCGTCGATCGTAAAATTACACATCGCTTTCAACGTAACGGTGTCGCCGTAATCGTCGGCATAAGTAAGTTGCACGATCGCATAACGCTCGTCTTTCACGAGAGCCCACGCTTGCGTAAGGCTGTTCGCCGTCACCGTGGAATTTTTAAGATATACGTTGCAGGAAACAAGCGGCAATTCGTATTTATTCGTAATATCGCTGTCGGTAACGCGCAACGAGTAGGCGGAGGGCAAAGCCATAAATTGTTCTTCGCCGCTTATAACGGCCGATTGCAATTCCTTATAGGAAACTTTCGCGCGGATCTCCGATCCGTCCTCCTGCTTTTCGTATTTCAGATCGCCGCCGCTCACCGTTTCGCCGTCAGAAATAAACGCGTAATCGCCCACCGCTTCCGCTCTGTATTCCAGCCACACCGAACGGAACTCGCCGAATCTGTTCACCAGGCGGAATTCCACGCGCATTTTCGGCACGGACATCTGAAATACGTTTGTCTGTGAGTATCCGTCGGAAAATTGATCGTACGTATGCACGTAAATCCCGTCGGTATATCCGTACACCGCCACGCGCAAAAAGTCCGTTCTCGGCTCGTCGTCGTCATTCTTTTTCAGATTATGCGACGAATATTTCACGCCGAGCCATTCCCACGTGATTTCGGGTACGGGCACGTAATTCCCGATTTTGTACCGCGCGTTCGTCACGTATACGCCCTCCGCTTCGTTGTACGTCCAGGCGTCGGACAAAATTTTATACCGCGGCTCTTCTTCGGGCATCAGGGTGATAAGGCAGGTGCGCGTTTTATCGTTCGCCTTTTCGGCGAAAAGAATCGCCGTGCCGCTTTCCGTCATCGTAAACGTACGGGCAAGCGTAACGGGTTTTGAGAAATCCGCGTTTCCGTTTTTATCAAGCGAATATGCCTGCCACGAAAGATCCGCCGCCTTTACGGAAGGGTACGCCTTTTCGGTATACAGAGAAATCAGATCCACCGTTTCGCCGATTCTCACCGTCTTTCCTATATCCGTTTTTTCAATCGTAAAATTCGTTGCCGAAACGTCGATCAGCGTTAAGAAATTCGTTGCCGCGGAATAAAGTTCCCCGTCCGTTTTCGGATCGTACCCGTAAACGTCGTAGGTTAAATCGAAATACGAAAACGCGTAACGCATTTCCGAAAGATTTCCCGCCGCCGTCTGCGCCGTGGGCGCGATGGTCATTTTGCAGTCGAAATTTTTATCTCCGGTGTTTCCGCCGTCGGTAGAAGCGAAAAACATATTGATCATCCGCACGGAAAGGCTGTAATTTTTCAATAAATCGAACGCCGCGTTGTTATCGGAAAAGTCTTCCGCCACCGATCCCGCATAAATCGCGGCAGGCTTTTTATAAGTGAAACTATCCCCCGAAACGGGCGTATAATTCCAGTCCGTAATCCGCACCATGCTGTCGTACGAAATCGTAAGCCTTCGGTAAGAGAACGGGAAACTGAACATCTGCTCCATCGCGCCCGTCGAACCGCCGTATAAAATTATGTCGTTCGTAAGCGAATCGCCTAAATCGAAGGTGTAATAATACGCGCCTGTGTCCGCATGGAACTCGTAAGTAAGCGCGCCCCACATCTTTGCGTTTAAAAGCCCCGGACGATAATATTTATAATAATTCGGATCGTCGTCCGCAATATCCACGACGTTTTTCTGATCCGTGAGGAAATAAGCGAAATCGCGGCAATAGCCCGTTGTGCGATTGAAGAAATCGTCGCCCGAAAGATTGCCCAGAATATCCGAATTGTACGCGCTTAAAGGCTTCACAAGCGTATAATGCCCGTTTTCAGCCACAAGATACGCGTATACGGGATGGAAATAATCCAGCATACCCGGATTTTTATTCAGCCCCGTATAATGCGTGGGCACGAGATACACGCCGTTATCCAGTTTTCCTTCCGTATTCACGAACGATTTGGAAAAACCTATAAAACGGGTAATTCTGAAACTCACCTTATACGAAACGGAGCACTGCTCCCTCGTTTCGTTTCCCGAAAGTTTTGCGCCCCAATTGTAATAGGCAACGTTCAGCGTGATTTCGTCGGCGAGATCCAGCCCCGAAATATCGTAATAAATCGTTTGAATCACGCTGGTGCGATCGAGAATACTGAGGCTTTCGCTGATCCTGTTTCCGGGATCGGTGACGGTGTACGTCTGCACCTCGAATTCCCCGCCGCCGCCTTCGGCAAAAATCGGTCCGCGTTCGTGGCTGTCGTACTGAATGCGCAAATACGTTCCCTGATCGTTCTTTTCGATATACGTTTCATTCGCGATAATGTCTTCGGCAAGATTATACCAGCCGTATTTATCGGCAAGTATGCCTTTCACAACGCTGTCTTCCACGATATGCGCATCGTAATCGATTTCATACGTACCGTTGTTTACGATCGCTTCCTTTTCCCATTTCGGGTATAAAGTGACGTTCTTCATCTGCCAGTACAGATCGCCGTTTTCCACGTCGCACACTTTCGTTAAAGCGGAGTCGAAATACCACCCCGCAAAAACGTACCCCACCTTTTCGGGCGTTGGAAGCACGGGCATGCTGTTCGCCGAATAATACATATCGGAAAGCGGCGAAGCAAGATCTTTCGAGTCGAACGTGATTTTAAATTGCGTGTTACCGTATTTGTCGATGATGGCGTCTTTCGGATCGGACGGAATAACCGTCGCGGCACACCCTGCCGCGCCGAACACACAAAACAATGCCGCCAACCACGCCGTCAGACGCACAATAACTTTCTTTTTCAAAGGTAACACCTCCTGATAGCATACATCTTTGTATTATCGGCGGAAAGCAGTCGCTTTTGAAAACGGCTGCTCCCGCTTTTTTATGAACTTATTTTTCCGGATTTACAGCGCTCTCATTGTCATGCTGCCGAGCCCGTCGTCGGTATATCCGGCATACCAGCCTTTCTCGAATACCTTACCGCAATTTTCGTCGTTCACCAGCGCGCTGAGTTTTTGTCTTTTGCTGATCGCGCTTCCCATGTAAACGGGAGAATATTTGATAGAAGAAAGCATTTCCTCTTCGCAAGCCGTAAACGCATTCGCGTGAATTTTTGAAACGCTCTGAATGTAAAGATTGGTTTCTCCGCTGAAATAATAGTACGCGCCTTCCATCACTTCATAACGAACGATATTTGCCTTATCGGAAATATCTCCGAGATAAATCGAACAGGAGATTTGATTCGCATTATATCCGCCCGCCGAAGATACAAACTGCACGTCCCATACGGTGTAAGCGGACTCGCCTTCCCCCGCCGTCGATTTTGAAACGTAACGATAAATGCCGATCGGCGCGGAATACTGCTTCGTATAGGATTCAACGATATTTCCGTATACGAAGAAGAATTCTCCTTCTTTCAGATCTTCTTTGGCGATCATCGCTCTGTTTTCTTCGCCCGCCGCAACGGTGAAATACATCATCGTCTGCGTTTTGAAAGCGTACGCTCCCACTTCTTTCAATTCGGAAAGCGCAAGAGTAACGGTGGAAACGGCGGTCCCTTCAAACGCGCTCGCGCCGATCTTTTCCAATTTGCAGGCGGAAAGATCCGCCACTTTCAGAGCCGCACAGTTGTAGAACGCCTTTTCGCCGATTTCTTTCATCGCGGAGGAAAGCAATACGTAGCCGAGATCCGCCTGATTCGCAAACGCGTTCGCGGCGATTTTCGTGGCTTTAAGGCTCTTTCCGTTTACGGTTACGTTTTCGGGAATCACCACCATTTTCAATCCGTCGCCCGCCACATAAGCGGTTTTCGCGTCGTAGCCCGTGATCGTAGCCGTGCCGTCGCCGTTATCCGTTGCGACGTATCCGCAGTCTACGGAATAATTGAAGGCTACGTCGAGATATACGTTTGTTTCGAGGGTAGCCGAAAGATCGTAATCCCGCCCGAAGTTTTTCACGGAAACAAGCGTAAGTTTCTTTTCCGCATAAGCGTTTTGCAGCGCGGTGCCGTGTTTTTCGTCGATCGCGGCAAGAAGTTCTTCCGCCGTGAGATTTTGTCCTTTTGTTTTACCGATCGTCGCCTGATAGGTTTCGCCCGTAAGCGTATTTTCGTAATTCACGGTGACGACGGGCGTCGCGCTATCCCCGGAATACACCACTTTGTCTTTCAGACTGGTGCTGTCGCAGAATTCATACATGGTTTCCTCAAGAACCGCCCAACCCGTAGGATCTCCGATGAACGCGGAAGCGGGAAGAGATTCGGGATATTCCGCCTGTCTGAAATTGAGAAGCGTGATGCTTTCCATACCGCTGAAAATCGCATAGCCCGTAGGCGCGATATTACCCTTTAAATCGTTGGCATACTGCGCGTTGAACAGGAAAGATTTGCTCGAATACTGGAACGCCGCCGCAGGATACGAGGAAATATCTTCGTTATAGTTTATATAAGAGAACGTGGAAGGCAGAGTGAGATATTCAAGCGAGCGATTGAAATACGTACCCGCCTGAATCCCGTTCACGCCTTCGGGAACAACGATCGAAGAATCGTTCGTTACGTCGGATACAAGAATCGGATCGCCGCGATGTCCGTCTTTATCGTCTATTTTATAAATATAGTTGCCTTCTTTGTAGAAATCGCCCGCTCCGGCGTTTGCCTTGCTGTGGCTGAACGTAAGATTGTTCGGCACCATGGAAAGATTTTTTACGCTGTCCGGGATAGCGATGTCGAAAGGATATTCTTCGCCTTTGTTGTATTGCCCGTAGCCGTTGTGGGATGCGTAGGTATTCGCCCAGAAAGATCCGATAATCACTTCCACGCCTTCGGGAATCGTAACGCTCTTCAATTTGTTGAGATTGTTGAAGCAATTCTGAATAACTTTCAAAGAAGAAGGAAGCGCGATTTCTTCCACGGAAGAAGCCGAAGTGGCAATGAGGCTCTGTACGGATACGATCCCCTCGCCGATAATCATCTTTTTGATCGCCGCGCTGTTTAAAATCTCGCTCTCGAGGCGCACCGCTTCCACCGTATAGGTTTCAGCCACGCCGTCGCCGTCTTTATCGAACGTGATTTTCCCGAGTACGGACATCACGGGAACGTCGCCCGCTTTGGCAACGTTTTCGGTATCGTCGTAAAGCGCGTCGTTGCCGTACATGGTAACGCAAAGATTTCCCGTAAGTTCGTTCAATTGATATTTGAGGAAAGGCGAACGCCATTTCACTGTGATAACGGTGCTCTTTTCGATCGGCGCGCCGAAATCGAAAGCGGTTCCGTCCGCGTTTACGTAAGAAATATCGTATGCGGACATATAGTTTTTCCAAATCAACGCCTTTTCCACGGTGGAAGCGGCGCCGTCTTCCGTTTTCGCTTCGTGCGTAACGGGGCTTTCATACACCGCGCCCGGGTTCACCGTAGTGGTGTATACGTCCTGATAGCCGTCGTTGAACGTAATGCGCGCAACGCTCTTTGCATAAAGATCGTTGGTTTCCGCTTTGTTATCCCATTTCGTGGTGTAATTCGCGTTGGTGTACCAGCCGTCGAATTCCAGTCCTTCGCCCGGATTGTACGTTCCTTTCACCACGTCGATGAGATTCTGCGTGCCCTGATCTACGCCGTTGATATGCACGTTCACTTCCACGGGAATAAACCGCGCGTAAACGGTAAGGCTCTTCGTAACGTTTTTGCCCGTGAAGGGCGCGCCGGAAAATTCTTTGTTTTCATACCAGTTCGCAAAGGTGTAATACTGCCTGGAAACCGTGGGAAGTTCCACCTTTCCGTTTTCTGCGGTATACTCCGCGGTCTGCTTCCATTCGGAAGATTCGTCGTCTTCCACCATGAAAGTAACTTTGAGATCGTCCGCTTTGTCGTTCTTTTTGCACGACGTAAGCAGAGCGATTCCTGCAAGTAACGTCACCATACAAAGAAGTATGGCAACCAACTTCTTTCTTACTGCTGTCATAATTTTGCTCCTTGTAAAAAATTTTTTTTATTGTATAATCACCGGTTTCCCGGATAATTATCGTTAAATATCATAGCGAGAAAGAATCTCCGAAGGGCTCTGCGTAAGTACGAACAGATACGGGATCAACGAAATGCCCACCATGATCAGCGCGCTCGCCGCGAACGCCGCCGCCGCAAGCCCGATAAACGCACCGAACGCCACGTTCATCACCGCATATCTCGCGCAGAACAACGCCGTTACGATCACAAAACCTATCAGATACGTCACGAGGTTTCCGAACACCGCCGCCATCGTTTCTTTAAACAGAAGATTGCCCTTGTTTACGCCGATCGCGCGGTAAACGCCGTATTCTTTACTGTTTTTAACGCTGCCCGATTTTTCGATAAAGAAATAGATTAGATACATCAGCACGGCCACGGCGATAAACACGTACAGGCTTTTCAGCGCGGTATCCAGTTCTTCTTTGTTTTTCGCCTTTTGCAAAGCGGAAAGATCCGCTTTCACCACGCCTCTGTCGGTAAGGCGCTGTTCCAGAGAAGAAAGTTGATTCCCGCCGCCCGTGGAAATATCGAAATAATAATTCGATCCGCTGCCCAGCGCGTCGAGATTGGGCGATATGTACACGAAAATATTATCGAGCGCGGATTCCGTCACGTAAATGCGGATATCCGTCGTCATCACCGTACGCGTAAGTTGAAATTTACGGATATACATCGGGTAACTATCGGTAAGCGAAATAAATTCGGGAGATTTCAGCAACGTGGCGTTCGCGATTTCCATGCGGTAATCGGCCTGCGCCGTGTCGCTCATCATTTTGTAAACGGCGTTACGATTGATTTCCACAACACACTGATTGTCGTTTAAATCCAGCGTTTCGCCCGTATACACGCATATTTCCGCGGAATAACTGTTAATCGTTTTATACGTTTCCGAATCGATGAAATCCGATTTGAAGAAAAGATTCGTGTTATCCGTAAAACGAATTTCCTGATATACGCTTAAAAAGTTTACATAGTCTGCGCGGTTGAAATACACGTAAGGGTTTTCCCCCTCCGCGATTCCGCTCACCGCATAATCCTTTTCAAAGAGAATCAGCGAAAGCGATCTGTCGTTTTCCAGTTCCTCAATACGCAGTTTGTTTTTCAGCGTTTCGGCAAGCGCGCGGGTAATCAGCACCTGTTTGCTTCCCGGCATTTCGCCGAATTCCAGTTTCATACTCTCCGCGGTATCATCTTTTTTCAGCGCTTTCGGCGCATAACTTGCGGTGATTCCCGAAAGAGATTGCAGATTGTTGTAAGAAAAACTCCCCTCCGCGTAATCCATCTCGAAAAAGTCGATCGTTTCGTAGAGCGACGGATTGAGTTTTCTCACCTCGGGATAGTTATTCATGCTCACGTACACGCTGTTATCGTCGAGCGGTTTGTTATCCGCTTTTACCGATAACGCCTCGAACGCGAAAAACGAGAAGAAACAAACGGCTACCGACATCGCGAATATGAAAATCTGCTTGAATATGTTTCCGCCCGAGCCCGATTTATCTTTATCCGCGCGCAGCGAACGAAGAACGTTTTTCAATGTAAACAGTTTGCCGTTTTTCTTTGCCGTACTCTTATGAAAATCGGTAAGATCCGCGGCGTTTACGGGCTCTGCTTTCACGTTTCCGTAGGTGATTTCGGCAAGTTCCGCCTCGTCGATTTCCGCGTCGTCCACAAGTTGTCCGTCCACCAGTTTGATATGGCTGTCGGCGTATTTTTTGATCAGCGTCACTTCGTGCGTCACCAGAACAACGAGTTTTGTTTTGGATATTTCTTTCAGAATATCCATTACTTTATAGGTATTCTGCGCGTCGAGATTTCCCGTGGGTTCGTCCGCAAGAATCACGTCGGCGCCTTTGATCAGCGCGCGGGCGATTGCGACTCTTTGCTTCTGTCCGCCCGAAAGCGCGTCGCCCTGCTTGTTTTTGAAGCGCTCCATATCCACAAGTTTCAGCACTTCTTCGCTGCGGCGTTCGATTTCCTGTTCGTCTTTAAAGCCCGCAAGCAGCATCGCGTTGCGCATGATTTCGGCGATCGTATAGCCGCGTTCGAGATAATAATTCTGGAAGATAAAGCCTATCTTCTGGTTGCGGATACGATCCACGTTTCCGCTCATCGCTTCGCCGTCTATGGTGATTTTACCGCTGTCGGCTTTTTCCAGCCCGCCCAAAATATTGAGAAGCGTTGTTTTGCCGCTGCCCGATTTCCCGAATATCGCCACCAGCCCTTTATCGGGCAAATCGAACGAAACGCCTTTCAGCACCTGATTTCTCGCCGAAGAATGGGGGTTGAACGTCTTTTTGATATTTTCTACGCTAATCATTATTTAGACCCCCTTCTTAAAGATTTACGGATAGATTGTCCGTTGATGTTTCTGTTGAAGCCGAACGCCACACATTCCACGATAAGCAGCAGCATGAATTCCACAAAGAAATAATTTCCCGCAGAAATAAACGGCAACGAACTGAACGGCATAAGCGTGACAATCAGGCTGACAGCGGGCAGAAGGACAAGCGTAGGCAGAAATATGAGCGCCATCTGCACGTACAACGACCGCGAAGAAATTTTTCTTGAAATTCCGAGCGTTCTGTACACGGCGAAATCCGCCTGAAAGATTTTTACGGAACGCATAAAGATTACGGAAATCAGCATTGCGAACAACAAACTTGCGGCAATCAGAGCAAGATACCACAATATATTGTTCGTAAATACGTCGCCTGCGTTCTGCACGTACACGTCTGAATCGGAAAGCATTCCCATATACCCGCCCGGCAGATTTTTAACGGCTGCTTTCGCGTCGCCGTCGCTCGCGTAATACAGCGCGCTCTGCACCGACGTTTCTTCCCCCGCGAACATCGCCGCATAATCTTCCGCGTTCATCTCAACGATCAGTCCGCTGACGTCCTCTTTCTTTTTATCGGAACTGACCACTACGTAAGATTTATCGGTTTTCGCGTTGAACACCACCTGTTTACCGTCCGCCGCGTAGAAATTTGAATTGACGAGATTGATTTCGCCCGCCGCCAGTTCTTCGCCCGCTCTGAACGTAAACACCGTCGTTTCGTTATTGCCGAGTTTCATCACGGAATTCACCGCCTGCATTTTTTTGCCGTAGGCGTTCAAATCGTCGTACCCCAGATACAGTTTCGGTTCTGTTAAATCCACCGTGGTTTTCAGCGTGATATTTTTAATGCCTATTTCGGCATTTACGATCATGTTTTTAATCGTTTCCGCGTCGCTGTCCTCGGATTTGGACATAATCAGCACGGCGTTGCCCGCTTCGGGGCAATATTTATACGGATCGTAAAGGCAGGTGAGCGTATACGAACTGCTTAATCCCCCGCGCTTAGGAATATCTACGGAAAATTCGGAAAGGTTTCTGTCGAGCAGAAAATACCCCGCTTTTGTCTGCCCCGCCACCTCGTCCAGATCGGATTGCGTAATCGAATTGGAACGATTGGAAAGAATCACCTTTCCCGTTACGCCCGTACCGTCGAGCGGCACCTGCGTAGGGCGGATCAGCGAATTACCGAACACGGAAATCACGAGGAACAGCGTTATGGCGCACACAAACAGCGCAAAACTCATCATCGCCGTAAACTTCGGCCGACTTTTATAATTCAGCGTGCCGATGTGCATCGTATTTTTGAAATTCTGCCACTTTCCCGCTTTTATTTCTTCTTTATCCGCGCTTGTTTTCGGCAGAGGCTTTCTGATTACCTTATCTTCTTTCACCGATCCGTCGAAAATCGTAACTCTTCTTGTGGCGTATTCCACGAAAAATTCGGGATTATGCGTCACCACGATCACCAGTTTATCTTTGGATACCGCCTTTAAAAGAGCAGCCACTTCCTTGCTCGCCTTGACGTCGAGATTTCCCGTAGGCTCGTCCGCAAGGATAACGGGGCTGTCTTTCGCCAGCGCTCTCGCAATTACGGTACGCTGTTTTTCGCCGCCCGAAAGTTTGCTGCCTTTGCGATTCTTCTGCGCCGTAAGCCCCACTTTCGCTATCAGATCTTCCGCCGTTTTCCGCCGCTCGATTTTATCTTCTACGCGTAACAACGCAAGTTCCACGTTTTCGAGTACGGTGAGGTTTTCGATGATATTGAAATCCTGGAAAATCATCGCGATATTCTTCTCGCGGTACTTTTCCCAATCCGTTTCCGAATAGTGCGAAGTTTCCGCGCCGTTGAAGTACAACTCGCCCTCTTCATAACTGTCGTTCGCCGCGATAACGTTTAAAAGAGTGGACTTACCGCTTCCGCTCTCCCCTTCTATCGTCACGAACTCGTTATAATCGAAATCGAGATTAACGCCTCTGATACCGATCGTCAGAATATCGTTGCTGTCATATATTTTTCCTATGTTTTTCAGTCGTAACAGCAATTTGAATCTCCTTGCCACAATGTTTTCGATAGTTAGTTTCCGCTAACCACGTGTCATAAAATTACAGTTGTTAGCAAACGCTAACTGATTACCTTTTAATAACCGGCCTCCCGACCGGTTGTTTTCCGATAATCT
>OQVS01002096.1_pt1 | contig 13074 bp, 6 predicted proteins | sample 1691601 | NCBI WGS metagenome assembly OQVS01 (sample SAMN03418268, study PRJEB22391) | human gut metagenome | biome: human-gut; feature: organic feature; material: feces | host: Homo sapiens | place: Tanzania | collected 2013-01 | reverse complement strand
CCAATGAAGTCAGTCAGAATTTGAAAAAATTGACTGCATCTTCGGTAGATAAGCTCGTTTTGGACTTGCGCTCCAATCCTGGTGGAGATTTTAAGGAAGGATTGAGGACGGCCGCTATTTTTACCCAGGGTGAACTGCTGAAAGTAAAGAGGCGCAGCGGTCTCAAACGTATGAATAATTCTTATCCGCCAGCTTTCAAAGGGCGTATAGCTGTTCTTACGGACAAAGGTACAGCTAGCTCAGCTGAGATTGTTACTGCAGCTTTAAAAGGTCGCCCAAACGTAGTGATTGTGGGACAGAAGACTTTTGGCAAGGGATTAATCCAAACTTTATATCCTTTGCCAGGCGGTTATGGATTGCGTGTAAGTACTGGCTTGTTTTTGAGCCGAGATGGAGTGGCCATAAATAAAGCGGGAGTTACCCCAGATATAAAATCTGTTTCTTCATATACAGCTCTAGCTGATGCTGTAGCTTATTTAAAAAAGCACTAAAATAAGTCCGCCGCGAACGTAGTACAAATTGCAACGCGGCGGTTAAATACCTTTATGTTTTATGGAAGGCTCTTCTTCAATTTACTGGCTAAGCAGAAAGCTTGTTTTTTGGCAAACCAAGTTTTTAAGTGGAATAACAAAGAGGGGAGGCGAAATAAAATACGCCTCTTACCTCCATGTTGTGGCTTAGCTTTATCTTTCATAATATCGTCAAGATCTTCTTGCATGGATTTTATAAAGTCTGGAGCTTTATTAGGATCTAGCCAATCAATATTTACTTCTGGGTATTGGCCAGTATAGAGAAACACCTTGTCTTGCTCTTGAAGAAAACGCGCCCTCATAGTTGCGCGAGTACCTCCATTATCTTTCATAAGTTCAAGCATAGGATCTTTGGCTAATATCTTGTTTAGGGAACTTTCCTGAGCAGTAAGTTTTATATAAGCATTAACTTTTTGCAAAAATTCTTCTGGGTCTTTAATGTTAGCGTAGTGGTGGAATATATAAGGAGCAGCTAAGCGTTTACCTTGGCGTCCTATAAGTTGTTCATGTATAGAACGCTCCCATTTCATGCCTTTGTGATAGCGAATAAAAAGATCGTGACGTCGCTCTAATTTGGTGACATACTTAAATGAGTGGAAAAAACAAAGCCAATAAGCATCGAGCATGCCTATGCTGTCATCTAAATGGGGAATAATTTCTCTGATGAGTATTTGCAAATCTTGAGGAAAATGGACTTCGTCGGCATCTAAGCGCATAATCCATTCCGTTTCCGGAGGCAACATAGCAAAAGTGTTATTGCGTGCACTTGAATAGTCTTTAAAAACGCTCTTTTCAATGCGCATGCGCTTTTCTTTATAAAGGCGAGAATTTTCCAAAACTTTCGCATTTTCTTCATAGTTGCCGTTAAGATCGACAACAGCGTAGTCTATGGCGTCGGCTACCGATTCTAGACAAGTAGCGAAAAATGGTTCAGTTTGAGCACCCACTAAAATAGTTGCGCATACAAATGGACGATTGGGATTGTTAGTGATAGTTGTGTCAAAATTAGGCATATCGTTTGGAGTATAAACTTTTTATAGCAATAAAGCAAAAAAACTGCAGATCAAACTGCAGTTTTTTCAATACATGCTCTTTCTTATGGCGCTCACAAACTAAATGAGCACGTTTGAGATATTGTTTGGCGAATTTAGGAAATAATATTCTCGTCTTCGTTACGACAAATTTCGTCTATTTCAGACTCTATGTCTTCTTCGTCGCGATTGGTAACAAAGCCAAATTCGATAGCTAAAGTCTTACGAGCTTGCTTTAGCATCTGTTGTTCTTTGGGAGGCAGCTTATGATTCTTTGAAAATACCGTCAGATCGCGAATAACTTCTGCTAATTGATAAACATCGCAACTTTTTACTTTGCGCAAATTAAAGTTGTAACGATCTGAAGAACGGGTGGGTAGAGTGCTGTCGGCAGTCTTCAAATAAGAAACAATTTTTACGATCTCATCTTTGTCCACTAGCGGTCTGATCATAGCATTCTTTTTGCTAAGATTGACTTTTATTTTTAGACGATCGTTTTGAAACGATATGCAAGCTAAATCACAATCTTGATCGAGAATCATCTCATGTTCGATGCTTTCTACAGTGCCAAGACCGTGAAGCGGATGCATAACTTTACTTCCGACACTAAACATTATTTACTAACTCCTGTTGCTTTTGAGATCGGCGAGCATTAAATGCCTAATTGGAAAGCAAATATGTATGCCGATCTCTGCCGGTTTTGATGGTGGGCAGTTATCAACAAACTGCCGAAATCAAAACTAATTTTTAAATTGCTCGAGCTTGGCGAGCGTAAGTTCTGGGTGGACGGCCATAGATGTTTGTAGAGTTAAAGTTGCGCATAAAACACCTCGCTCTACAGCCTGACGGAAACTTAGTCCGTCTAAGAGTCCGCATACCGCCCCTGAGGTGAGAGCATCGCCTGCACCTACAGTATCCGTGACAACGGTTGAAATTGAAGGAATGAACTCGATCATGTCCTGTCCGTCTTCACGGCTGGCGATTAAAACGCCCTCTGGCCCTAAGGTAATTATGCCCCATTTTACTCCACGATTAAGCAGCTCCAAGCCGGCGCGTTTTACATCTGCAGCACTGCGTAAAGGGAAACCTACCAAAACTTCGGCTTCCTCACGATTGGGAGTAACCATTGTAATCTGATCCAAGAAAGGCACTATTTGCTTTGCTTTGGATACGGAAATGGGCTCGACACAAATAGGCAACCCGCGCTTGCTACATTGCTCCAGGCAAAATACCAGAGTGGGGGTAGGAATATCAGCATCAACAACTACAAATTTAGCTTTGTCAAAAAGCTCTATGTTATTACTTAGATACTCTGGAGTGAGCATCTTGATAATATCTAGATCGGCTACGGCAGATTCCAAATCACCATAATGGTTTAAAATCGCCAAAAATATGCCGGTACGTTGATCTTTAGATACTAAAACCCTACTTAAATCTACGCCAGCGGAACCAGTTATATCCAGTATCTGCCTACCGTAAAGATCATCGCCTATGACACTTAATAGCGTGGCTTGTACATTCATACGGGCCAGATTTTCTGCAATATTGCGAGCCACACCGCCTGCTGTAGTGCGAACCATACCTGGATTGGAAGTTTTGGCCACATGATAAGAACAAGTATGACCTTTTATATCCAGATTGGCGGCTCCTATAACGAGCGCACTGCTCTGAGGGGTCTCCATAACTTTGCCTCCGCGTGATATTATTGCCTATTTTTGACGCATTCTCCGCAGTTACAGCCGCGTGAACTTTTAGACGGCTACATCGGCTTAAGCTCTAAAATGAGCTCTTGCCTGTCGCTGTCTGGTGGGGACGTCTCACCCACATTTTTATTTATCTACTTTGGCGTTACAAAGTAGTTGAGGCATCTTAACAGAATCCCCGTGGCTAAAGCCAGGGGATTCCGAAACATTCACGAGCCTTGCCTACTGAAAACCAACAGGTCTTACGAGCTCTCTACAATGGACAATGCCCTGTCCATACACTTGTACTATGCGAAGGGAATACGATTTCCTTCACCTCCTATCTCCACTTCTTCCCTAAATTTTTCTCTCCCTTCTTGTAGTCTAATTTGTGCACATTTTTTTACAATTTTGTATTGAAGTGTATGTTGACGTTATGGCAAAAAAATAATTACCGTCTGCCCACGAGACGTAAAGTTAGCAGTTGCATAGTCAATAATGGATCACTGCCAGTCTTAAGGCGCAAATCCGCTTGGCACAAACTGTGAAAAGCATCTCTCAGATTAGCTTCTTTCCAGTTACGCAAATCTTTGAGAAGGTAATTTATTTGAAAATCTCTCTTATCGCTCATTTGCTGAGCTAGACTGTTGGCATTGAAACCGTATTTAGAAGTAATATCCAGAGCTTGGGCCAAATCGCGCAAATATTTATTGGTAAATGAAATTAAAGTCAGACTACCTCTTTGAGCGTTATCTTCCAAAAGTGAAGCACAAACTTGCATGGCTTTTTTATAGTCTTTTTGAGTGAGAGCTTTGGTATACTCCCATACTTTTATTTCGTTGCTTTGGCGTACAACCAAACGAACATCTTCTATGTCGATTATTTTCTTGTCGCCAACATAAAGAGCTAATTGATCCAATTGAGAATTAAGCTCAAGCAAGTTTGTACCGGTTCGATTTTGCAATTCTTGAGCGGCTCTAGAATCTTTAAATTTGCAACCTTTATTTTTTAGATAGAGCTCTGCCCAGCGGGGAAGGTTATAAGTTGAAACGTTGCAATTTATTTCTTGAGCGTAATCTTGAGCCCAAGTAACCAGTTTACTTTTAGATTTTTTAGCTTCATCGTGGCTAATTAAGCATATGATAGTGCTACCTTCTTGCAAAGTTTCTTTGAAAGTTTTTTCAATTTTTTTTATTGTAGATTCGGTAAGGTTTTGGTAGGAATGCAACTCTAAAAGTCGTTTATCGGCAAGCATAGGCAATTCGCGCAACGCATTTATCAATTCTGTCGTTTTGGTTGAGCCATTGCATTCCATACGCGTATAGTTAAAGTCGCCGAAATCAGCATTTATAACATAATCGCGCAACAACCGCATCGTTTCAGAAATTAAATATTCGTCTCCGCCGTACAATATGTAAGCGGTCGCTTCTTTAACTTTTTTTGTCTCCAGCAAACGCATGGCGTCTTCAGCAGCGTAACGAGCCATAATGCACTCCATAATTTCGGCGATTTATATACAACTTTGCAACCGCTCTTTCCACCAAAAAGTGCGGTTGCGAATCTTAACAATCAACTGTACCGGCGTACCGGCTCTATTTTTGCTCCAGCACTTTAGAAAAATCGAAGGGAGGACGGAAGACGCCTTTTTCGGTAATGATCGCTGTAATCAACTTTGCAGGAGTAACGTCAAAAGCTGGATTGGCTACTTCTATACCCTCTGGAGCTATGCGTTTGCCGGCCATTGTCGTTAGTTCTTCAGCTTTGCGTTCTTCGATAGGTATATCTTTACCATCGTGCAAATTCAAATCTATGGTAGAGTAGGGAGCGGCCACATAAAAAGGTATATTGTGTTCTTTGCAAAGCACGGCCACGCTGTAAGTACCGATTTTATTAGCCACATCGCCATTGGCGGTAATACGATCGGCTCCAACAACAGCCATATCTATTTGGCCACGTTGCATAAAATGACCGGCCATGTTGTCACATATCAAGCGCACGGGAATATTATCCTTATGTAATTCCCAAGCTGTTAAGCGAGCGCCTTGCAAGAAAGGTCGCGTCTCATCGGCCCAAACCATTTTGACTTTTCCCTCTTCGAAAGCCGCTCTAATTACGCCTAAAGCTGTGCCGTAATCGGCTGTAGCCAAGGCTCCGGCGTTGCAATGAGTTAAAATGCGAGCGTTATTTGGCACTAAAGCGGCCCCATGGCGTCCAATTGCTTTGCACATATTTTCGTCTTCAGTCGCTATTTCTTGCGCACGTTTAAGCATAGCTTGAACTAGCGTGGCCGGATCGTCCGAATTTAACCACACTTTTTCCATCTCTTTAAGGGCCCAAAAAAGATTTACGGCCGTCGGTCTAGTTGCACCTATAAGCTTTGAGGCTGCAGCCAATTTTTCTTTTAAAGACTTAATTGGCAAAGAAGCATTATTTAAAGCCGCCAAAGCCATGCCGTAGGCCGCGCTTACGCCTATGGCTGGAGCTCCGCGCACTTTCATTGTTTCTATGGCCCAGGCAATTTTTTCCGGGGTGGAGCAAGAAATCCAGTTCTCTTCGGTGGGAAGAGTGGTTTGATCAATTAATTCGGCATGATCGCCGCACCAGATAATCGGTTTCACGAAGTTGTCCTATCCTTTATTTAGTTATATTTTTAGAATTTGTCCTAACTTTAATTTACAAAAATAACCAACTTAGTGGGCACATTTTTTATATGTAGGTGATAACTTAGCAACTTGGGAGCGAAATTCGCTTTCCAATAAACTGAAAATACGCACGTCCCAATAGCGTCCGTCCAGCCAGAAAGATTCTCGCTCTGTTCCTTCTTGAACAAAGCCGCATTTTGTAAACATACGGGCTGCTCTTTCGTTAAATTCTAAAACATGTACGGTTACTCTGTGCAAGCGCAATTGTTCGAAGACAAAGCCGCACAAGGCCATAACTGCTTCGCGACCGTATCCTTTACCTCGCATAGAAGTTTCCCCCAGAATAATGCCCAATTCGCAATTAGCGCAGCGCAAATCAAGATTGCGTATTTCTATATTACCTATGTAGGCTCCGTCATTTAATTTTATAGCAAAAATCGATGTTTCTGGGTTACTGTTGGCGCTGTTATACCAACCTTCCAATTCATTGAGCGACTTGGGCATAGGCAAAGCGCCGGCATAGCGACACAATTCCATATCGTTGGCCCACTGATAATTTTTGCCCAAATCACAATGCTCTAAGGGCCAAAGGCGCAATCTTTCAGCTTGAATCATTGTTTTCTCCCCTGAAAATGCTTTAGATAAATTCATTAAAAAAAGCTCGCTCCAACTTCTGCAAGGCGGCTCCTTCAGCCTGCTCGAGATTATTTAGCGATAAAAACATTGTTTTTGCAAATAAATCTACTGAAAATAAGCGACAAAACGGCTATTAAGCCGAATTTTACGCAGTTTGTGTAGGATAAAAAAAGCTTAACACGAAGTCGGCAGAACCGTTTTATTGAGGGATGGGCGTACCTTTTTGTGTATGTGTTGAGACGGGGCTGTGTGATCAGTTTAGTTCCGAACTGGGGTTGGAGACACAGATTCAGATCCAGTTCGGAAAAAGATAATGAGGGTTTATAACTACTATGGCAGAGTTGTCAGCTTCTAATTTGCAGAAATATCAAACTATGGTAAAACTGCATCCCAACGATGCTGAGGCGTTTTTCCAGTTGGGACGGGAATATCAGATAGCTGGAAACATTGGTGAAGCAGTCAAGGCTTTTCAACAGGTCTTGCATTTGCAACCCAACCATGCTTTAGCCTATTTGCATCGCGGTTTGCTTTTTGCCAAAAATGCCGAGTTAAAGGGCGCTTTGGAAGATTTAGAGCAAGCTGTGCGTTTTGACCCTCACGTACTCAATGTCTTTACCGATCCTGTTTATTTAGCCTTTTATAGAAAAGAAGTTAAAGAAGCTTTGGCCGCTTTTGAGCGTCCGGTCGCTCTCAATCCCAATGATGGTTACGCTCACTACCAGTTAGGTAGAGCCAACCGACTTTTGGGACGTCCGGAAATCGCTTTGAAGCATCTCAATAAAGCCGTAGATGTCAACCCTCGCCTTTGGGAAGCTCGCGAGCAAGCTGGTCTAATCTATTCTCAGTTAGGCCAGAATAAAATGGCCATTATCAATTTACGCAAGGCTACTGAAGATAATCCTCGCTCCGCCGAATCGCATTATCAACTTGGTTTAATCTACGAAAAAGAAAATCAGACTGTGCCAGCTATCAAGCAATTTGAAGCTGCTCATGCTTTAGATGCCAAGTGCACTCGTTATTTGTTTTCTCTCGGCCGCATAAACATGAAGGCTGGCCGCTATAAGCAAGCCATGGTGCAATTCCAAAAGACCCTCAACATTGAACCTAACAATGCTGAAGGTTATCTCTCTTTGGCTCGTTGTTGCAAAGAGGTTTATCGCCCTGACTTGGCTATGCAAATGTACGAGAAAACTGTCTCGTTAAATCCTGAGTATACTGAGGCTTGGAGCGAGTATGGTCAAATCGCTTTCCAGTTGGGCAATTGGCCTAAAGCCGTTGAAGCTATTGGAAAAGCTTTGGAACTTGATCCTGGGGACTATGAATCTTATTTCAATTTGTCTCAAGCCTATCAGAAAATGGGCAATTTTGTTGGAGCTTCCAAAGCTCTCACTCAAGCCATTCAGTTAAATCCTCGCGACAGTTATAGCTTTTACAACTTAGGTTTAGTCTCCGAGAAAATTGATAATATTGACGACGCTATCAAGGCTTTTAGCCAAGCGGTCGAATTGCAACCAAGAAACTCACAATTTCATGTCAGTTTAGGTAAATGCTATGTCAAACGCAGGGATGGCGAAAAAGCCATAGACGAACTAAAAACTGCTGTAGAAATAAACCCCAACGACCTTGAAGCCCAAACTATTTTGGCTTCCATATATCGCAAATTCGGTCAATCAGATAAAGCTATTCAAGTTTATCAGCGTATTTTGGAATTATCTCCCGACAACCTCGATATATACTACGAAATTGGCGAGGCTTATCTGGAACTCAACGAGCCGAAATATGCCTTGTTTGGCTTCAATAAAGTACTTAAAGCCAAGCCTAATGACGCTCGCAGCTTGAGAGCTGTAGGTCGTACTTATTTACAAAAATTAAATAATTACGTGGTGGCTGTAGACTTCCTGAAGAGAGCTTTGGATGCCAAGCCCGACTACGAAGAAGCTTTGGTCGATCTCGGTGAAGCTTATATTAAGCTTGACCAGGCCGATATGGCTTTAGAGCAATATGACAAAGCTTGCAAACTTAACCCCAACAATGTGGACATCAGATGTCGCTATGCTTCTGTACTTAGCAAAGTTGGCAAGCCCGCCGAAGCTCTTCGTGTTATTCAAGCTGTTATGGCTGCTTATCCTGAAGCTGTTGCTCCTCGTGTTACCAGAGCCCAAATCGCTATGGCCAGTGGCGACTTAGTAGAAGCTTTAGATCAATATCAGCGGTTGGTACTTATTGCGCCCAAAAATAGCACTTTCTGGCTGGAAGCTGCTCGCTTACAGGAGAAGCTTGGCTATATAGAAGAGGCCAAGAAGTCTTACTCCAAAGTTTTGAAGTTTATTCCCGAGCATCCTGAAGCCACAGAACATCTGGAAAATCTCTTTGCCGTTTCCGATGTAGATAAGAGTGACGAGCGTGTAGCTGCTGTCGAAATGAAGCAAGTGGAAGAGGCTGCGGAGCCGGAATCCAATGTGCCTCAAGAACTCGCCGAATATGTCAAAGAAGACATGGAAAAAGGGACTGCCAATGTCTCTTCTGTGCTTTCGGCTCAAGAAATTTTCTCTCAGGGCGTTATCGCACAAGCTACTGGTCGCTTAGAAGAAGCCAGAAGCCTCTTTATGCAATCTATTGTGCGTGATCCCGAGTATTATCCGGCTTATTTACAAACCGCTATCTCTTTAATTAACAGCGGCGACAAAGAAAACGGTCGCGGCTTGTTGGAAAAAGGCCGTACTTTGGCTGTCAACGCCTCGGACGAAAGCCTTACCAAAATGTTTGACACCGAGCTGGTCAAGCTTAAACAAGCTGAGCAAGTTGCAGCGCAAACTGCTGCACCTCAGCCTGTTCAGACTCAAGAAATTGATAAGCAAGCTCCTGCTGCTGGTGTTGCTGCTCCTGTACAGACAACAGAGCGCCACATCGATCCGACCAATGTGGCTGGCGAAGTGGCCGATCTTATCGACATGGGTTCAGACTTCTTGGAATTGGGCCACTACGAGAGAGCGCGTCAGCGTTTGAGTCAGGCTTTAAAGCTGGATGCTCAAAATCTCAAAGCTATTACTTTGCTTGGCGATTGCTATTTTGCCGAGAACAATACTGCCAAAGCTCGCGAGTGCTGGGAAAAAGCCAATTCCATATCTTTTACCGAGCCTACCAGTCGCAAGCTTATTTCCGTTTATATTCAAGCCGATCAAACAAATCTGGCTGTGGACGTATTGCTCAAGTTGCAAGAGATGGCCGAAGACAAAGCGCCTATTGCGGCCGAGATTGGCAACTTGCTCATGAAGAATATGGCCTCTACCGAAGAGACGGGCGATCTGGCTGCTGCTCAGGATGTACTTTTCAAATTGCGTTCTATGCAGCCTGACAATGCTTTGGTCAGTCGTGAATTGGTACGTCTGTATCATGAACGAGCCGATAAAGAAGAGCAAGCAGGAAAATTTGAAGCGGCTATTTCGATCTTTGTCGAGCAATTTGATCAAGATCTCGATCAGGAAGATGCTAAAAAGTCCATCCAGAGATTGTACAGTTTGCGCTCTTCCAAAGCCGAAGAAGAAGGCAATTACGAATTGGCGGTGGCCTCGCTCAGTAAGTTGGCAGCGAGTCGCTTCGCTTCTGATAATATCGCGGACGAAATTACTCGTTTGTATGTAGATTGGGCGGCCTCTTACGAAGTCGATGGCAATTACGCCAAGGCTCTCTCGCTCTTTGATAAGTTGTTAGAATCTTATCCTGGCAATAAGACTGCCGAGTCAGAAATCAGCCGCTTGGTTCAAGACTGGGCTCAAGAGCAGCTTAGCAGCGGTCAGTATGAACAAGCTATCAAAATTTACAAAAACTACGCTAAACGCAGCTTCGCTGAACCTATTGATAAGTCTATCATGGCCGTTTACTCGCGCTGGAGTGAAGAAATGGTCGAAGATGGTATGTACAGCGATGCTGACAAGTTGTTGCATCATTTGGCTAAAGAACAACCTGACAATACTCAAGTGGCCGAATATATTATCAACTTGTCCGTGCGTTGGAGCCGTTATTTGGAAAGTCAGAATAAGTTCGACGAAGCTGTCAAAGTTGTACGTCAGACTTTGAGCGAATATCCTTCGGCTCAGGCTTGCGTAGACGAATTAGTCAAACTTTATGAATCCAGAACTAAGGAATTGGCCGCTGATGGTCTCTACGAAGATGCCATTAAGGCTTACAGAGGTTTGGCCTCCGAGTGCAAGAGCTCCGAGCATATTGCCAATGAACATATTGCTCGTCTCTATAGCGCTTGGCTTAATTCTTTGGAACAGGATGGGTGTTACGAAGAGGCCATTTCTGTGGCCAAACATTGGGCTGCCAGTGTGGATGACGATCAAGAAGTTCGCGAACAAGTTTCGCGCTTATATAAGTCTTGGGCTGAAAGTTATGAGAACAATGGCAGCTACTCAGAAGCTATTTCTTGCCTTTCCAAATTGGCTAAGTTACAGCCTGAAGAGGTCTCCATTAAGGCTGAAATTGAGCGCCTTTACAACTACTGGGTAGATGTTAAAGAAAATGCCGACGACTTTGCTGGGGCAATTATCGCTTGCGAACATCACTACAATCACGATCCTGAGCATACAGCCAGCTTAGACAATATTAAGCGCTTATACGGATGCTGGATTCGCTACGAAGAAGCTTTGGGAGCTTATTCAGACGCCATTGATATTGTCAGACAATTTAGGAATCGTTTCCCCGATTTAGCCGAGACGAGCGAATACGAGCGTCGCATTGCTCTTACTTGGGCTGATGAATTGGCTGAAAGTGGCGAATACGAAGAAGCCATTAAGGTTATTGATGAATTGGTTGGCGATATCGGAGCCAGTGATGAATTGCAAGTGAAGTTGCGCTCCTTACATTATCGTTGGGCTGATGCTTTGGCGTCCGAAGATCACATCCAAGCCGCCGCTGCTGTTTTGGATAGCTTGGCTAAGCGTGAACCTGGTTTGCAAGAGATACGCAAGCGCAAGTTCGCTATTTTCAGCAACAAAGCCAAAGCTTCGGAGAAAGATGGCGATTATGTGGGTGCAGTCACCGTTATGCGTCGCTTCAACCAGCTTGATCCCGACTTCGAAGCCGGTGTGGCAGAGATTATACGCATTTACAAGCTGTGGTCTGAAAGTGAGGAAAAAGCTGGTCATTACGCTGAAGCAGTTCAACAACTTGCCAAGTTGCAAAATTTTGCCCCTGAAGCAGAAGGCTTGGAAGATTGCTTCTTAGACGTTTATAAGAAATGGTCCAGTTCGTTTGTTGAACAAGCGGCCTACCGTGAAGCCATAGATGTTATGGCCGGCATTTTGAACTATTTGCCTAAGTCAGTCGAAGCTACTGAACAAATAGTTGAGCTTTACACTCAATGGGCCGGAACTTTACTTCAAAATGACCGCTACGAAAGTGCTGTAGCTGTTTGTTGCGAGTGTGAAGAACACTATTCTGTCAAAGGCAGCATAGAAGAATGTAAGATTGAGACTTACGATCGCTGGGCTCAGTCTTTGGAAAAACAGTACGAAACTAGACAAGCTATTGAAGTATTGCGCAAGCTTTTGGCTGCTGCTCCCAATTTCGCTGGAGCTAAAGATCGCCTGTCTGCCCAGCTGGTTGTTTTGGGAACTCAATTCGAAGAGGCTTCTTCAATCGAAGATGCATTACAAGCTTTCTTAGAAGCTTTCAATCTTAACCAGGATGAGAAAGCTAAGATTGGCTTACACAATTGCTACTCTCAATTGGCCGAATTGGCTCGCTTCGATGATGCTCCTGCTTTGGCTATCGAGCGTTACGAAGAAGCTCTCAAGTACAAACCTGATGATGAAAAAATTGTCAATAAACTTGAGGAATTGCGCCTTGATTTGGCTGATAAGCAAGTTCGTGAAGGCGATCTTGAAGAAGCTCTGGCTTCTTACAAAGCTCAACTGGCTATCGAACCTAGCAACATTAGGGCCAAAGAAGCTATATTGCAAGTCTTCAAAATCAACAGCGAAGATCCTAAAGAAGCTAAACCGTTTGGTTATATCGATTTCTATCGCAACTTAGCTTCAAGTAAGCCTGAAAGTTTCGCTTTGCAAATTCTCCTGGCGCAAGCTTATACTGTAGTAGATAAACTTCCGTTGGCTATTGTATGCTTGCGACGTGCTCTTCGTTTGGGAGCCGGCTTGGAAGTAGTCAGCCAAATGGCTGAAGATTACGTTAAAATTGGCAAACCGGATGCTTCTATTAGACTGATAGAACAGATCGTTAGTGAAGAAAAAGCCGGTGCCGATTTAATGGCCAAGCTTATTGAATTGTATCGTCAATATTACGCCGACGATTATTCTGAGCGTATTGCTCAATTAGTCGATGGTCTTAAAGAGCTTGATGCTACACATCCTCTGATCATCAGCTTAGAAGCTGAAGCCAAAGCTAAGGAAGAAGCTGAAGCCAGAGCTAAGGAAGAAGCCGAAGCAAAGGCTAAAGAAGAAGCCGAAGCCAGAGCTAAGGAAGAAGCTGAAGCCAAGGCTAAGGAAGAAGCTGAAGCCAAGGCTAAGGAAGAAGCTGAAGCCAAGGCTAA
>OQVS01002095.1_pt1 | contig 13078 bp, 9 predicted proteins | sample 1691601 | NCBI WGS metagenome assembly OQVS01 (sample SAMN03418268, study PRJEB22391) | human gut metagenome | biome: human-gut; feature: organic feature; material: feces | host: Homo sapiens | place: Tanzania | collected 2013-01 | reverse complement strand
CTATCAAATGTATCTTTGCTTACTATCAAATGTGTTTTTGCTTACTATCAAATGTATATTTGTTTGCTAACAAATATATTAATTGTTTAACAACCTGTTAAGCGCTATTTATATACTAAGCGTTTGCAGTTTTGTTTGCCACTAATTTATCTACCTCTTTGATGAATCTGCGCCAAAATAGATAGCCGGCAATGGTTAGTCCCACAGGGAATGCAAGCCAGATGCCTATGATGTCTAAGCCACATGGGAAACCTAAGGTGTAGCCCATAGGTAGCGATATCACGAAGTAGGCTATGAAAGCGTATGTAACCATTGGCTTTACGCAGGCTATGCCACGCAGCGCATTGGCAAAAGAATATTGCAAGCCGTCGCCAAACTGGTAAACCATCAGCAGTATTATCAATACCGAAACATATTGCTGAACCTCTATGTTGTCGGTAAACAAACCTCCCATTTGATGGCGGAATAATACCACAGGTATGCCAAGCAATAGCGATAACATAATATTTATTCGCCAACCGTCGTAGGCGTTTCTCTTTACCGCTGCATAGTCTTTCTGACCCACGAAGTGGCTTATGCGAATGGCTATTGCTGCAGCCATTCCCGACAATACGAGGTAGAACAACTGCGAGATTGTAATCATTATCTGGTGGGCAGCCAAAGGAATGGTGCCGAGCCAGCCTACCATCACACAGCTTAGGGTAAAAGCAGCCGATTCCATCGCCAACTGCAATGCCACAGGCCATCCAAGGCGGTTCATCTCCTTGAAGTCGTCTTTGGTGATGCTGCTCTTAATGATGTCGCGACCATATTGCTTGAACTCTTTCTTGAAAAGAATCACGCCAACCATTATCAGCGCCATAAGAATGCGGCTACCTGTGGTAGAGATACCTGCACCGGCCAAGCCTAACTCAGGGAATGGACCAACGCCATATATCAGCAGCCAGTTGCCGAATATGTTTACCACATTACCAAATATCATCACCCACATAGCAACCTTTGTATAAGCGATACCATCTAAGAATTGCTTTGCGGTATTGAATACGCCGACAAACAATATCGAAACGAGGTTGATGATGAAATAAGGGCGTATAAGGCTGAGCAACTCCTCAGGCTGACCGATATTACCAAGATTGAAATAAAGTATCACCATTGCCAAGGTGAATATTAACCCCACGATGATGTTGGCAAAGAGCGAGTTGCGCACCTTGCCACCTATCTCGTAGGTCTTTTCCATACCATACAAACGACCGATGATAGGAGTGAGCCCGTAAGAGAAGCCCATATAAGAGACCAATACAAGGGTGAAAATATTGTTCACCAATCCTGCTGCTGCTAACTCCTCTGTGCTATGATGACCAATCATGAGAGTATCGGCGAAACCAAGGACGATGGTTCCGAGCTGTCCGATAATGATGGGAATACCTATGCTAAGAAGTTCGCGGTAGTAGTGTCGTTTTTGTGCCGAATTCAATCTATTTCTCATTATTACTCTTTATTACTGCTTTTGAGTGTGCAAAGGTACGAAAAAAAATAAATAAAAAAAGCCTCACAAGTTTGAAACTTGTAAGGCTTAGCAATTTGCGCTTCAAGATGGGCTTGAACCAACGACCCCCTGATTAACAGTCAGGTGCTCTAACCAACTGAGCTATTGAAGCATATGTCTTAATTGCGAGTGCAAAGGTAATGAGTTTCTGTTATTCCTCCAAATCTTTTCCCAACTTTTTTTAGTTTTTCTCTAAAAAAGTTTGTTTTTATATGGTTTTTGTGCTTTTTGAGGGTAAAAGTGGGCTTTGATGAGGGTGGAGAAGGTGTATTTTCTATAAAAAGACGAAAAAGAATTGCTGTATCGGATATTTTCCTTAATTTTGCATTTGCTATCCTTGTTGGTTGTATGGGTGACGATATTGTTAGTTGTCTCTTTATATATATAATAAGGTATAGGCGGTGAAAATAGATTATTAATATTAGATAACAGGAAATGATGAAATGCAATAGATTGTTCTCTGTGATGCTTGGCTGCATGATGTCGGTGATGGCTTTTGCTCAGCAAAACGACCATGACTTTAATGTGGGCAAGAATATGGAGATGTTTACGGCGGTGTATAAAAACCTTGATATGCTGTATGTCGATACTTTGGATGCCGACAAGGTTATTGGTACTGGCATAAATGCTATGCTCCGCTCGCTGGATAGATATACTGAGTATTATCCTGCTGATGTGACAAAGGGATTGAAATATCAGCTTACGGGAAAGTATGCTGGTATCGGCTCGGTGATTAGATATAATTTCAAAGAGGGATACTCGTATATCGAAGAGCCATATCTCGGTATGCCTGCTGCAGAAGTGGGCTTGAAGAAAGGCGACTTGATATTGGCTATCAACGACAGCACTATGAAGGGCAAGGAGACACAATATGTTTCTGACCATCTGCGTGGCGATGTCGGTACCTCTTTCATATTGAAGATTAAACGTCCAAGCACAGGCAAGGTGATGAAGTTTAAGGTTACTCGAAAGCTTATCCAGACTCCTGCTGTGCCTTACTATGGTTTGCTCAACGATAGCGTTGGCTATGTTCAGTTGCAGTCGTTCTCTGAAGGAAGCTCCAAGATATTCCGCAATGCTGTAATCGAGATGAAGCAAAAGGGTATGAAGGGTCTTGTCTTCGATTTGCGTGGCAATGGCGGAGGTTCGGAGTCGGAGGCTGTTAACATTGTTAATGTGTTTGTGCCTAAGGGTAAGCTTATAGTTTCGAATAGAGGTAAACTTAAACGTGCCAATCGCGATTTCCTGACCAAAGTGGAACCTGTAGACACCGTTATGCCATTGGTGGTATTGGTAAATGGAGAGTCGGCAAGTGCAAGCGAGATTACCAGCGGTGCGCTCCAAGATTTAGACCGTGCCGTGATAATGGGTACCAGAACTTATGGTAAAGGTATCGTGCAAACTGTGCTCGAATTGCCTTATAATGCTCAGATGAAACTCACTACAAACAAATACTATATTCCAAGTGGTAGGTGTATTCAGGCACGCAACTTCCGCAAGACTGATGGCGAAGATAGAGAGGAACTCGTAAAGGACTCTTTGGCAAAGACTTTCTTTACCGTAAATGGACGAAAGGTGAAGGATGCTGGCGGAGTGCAGCCTGATGTAGAGGTGAAACCAGACTCTATGCCTAACATCTCGTATTATCTTGTAGCTATGCGCGATTCAAGCGAGGTGCTGTTGGACTATGTTCTCGACTATATAGCATCGCACAAAACAATTGCTCCTGCTGCCGACTTCGAAATTTCAGACTCTGAATTTGAAGACTTTAAGAAACGAGTTGTGGAGAGCAACTTTAAGTATGACCCTATTAGCGAAAACACATTCAAGTCGCTTGTCGATGTTGCTAAGTTTGAGGGATATTACGATGATGCTAAAGAGGAATTTGAAGCATTGGAGAAGAAACTTCGTCATGATGTAGGCAAAGAAATGGAAAAAGCCAAGGTGTCGATAAAGCGACTGTTGGCAAGCCAAATAGTATCAGCTTACTACTATCAAGAGGGTGCCGTAAGGAATTCATTGCGAACAGACAAGATTACGGGCGAGGCTTTGAAGCTACTTGCAGATAAAGCAAGATATTCAGAGTTATTGATGCCAAAGGCAGAGTAAAGAAAGGTGCAAGTCTTTACAAAACCAATAAAAAATGTATAAACTCTTGGTAGCGTGAAAAAAATGTCGTAACTTTGCACCGTTCAGTGGAATGAGGGGCTCTGAGAGAGTTCCTCATTTTATTTTAATAAGACATCTTCTGCGGCATTATAAAGCAACGTGTGAAGGTGTTGGTGTACACACTTTATATATTTATGATAGACAAAAACGTCGTTAAAGAATTAGTTGAAGAATGGCTCAAAGACAAGGATTATTTTCTTGTCGATGTAGAGATTAGCCTTGATGACAGAATTGTAGTCGAAATCGATCATGCCGATGGTGTGTGGATAGAAGACTGCGTAGAATTGAGCAGATTTATCGAAGACCATCTTAACCGTGATGAAGAAGATTATGAACTGGAAGTTGGATCAGCAGGCCTTGGACAACCATTCAAGGTGCCACAGCAGTATCATAACTTTGTAGGTCAGATGGTAGAAGTACTTGATGCTGATGGCAAGAAGGTAAAGGGCTTGTTAAAGAGCGTTGATGGTAACGATTTTGTTGTTACCGTTAGTGAAAAGGTAAAGGTGGAAGGCAAGAAGCGTCCTGTACTTATGGATGTCGACCACACCTATCAGATGGATAATGTAAAATATACTAAATACTTAATAAGTTTCAAATAAGCTATGGTAGCAAAAAAGACTGATGATGTAACAGTGAGCATGATCGATACCTTCCGCGAGTTTAAGGAGACAAAGAATATCGACCGTACTACATTGGTAAGTGTGTTGGAGGAAAGCTTCCGCAACGTTCTTGCCAAGATTTTTGGAAGTGATGAAAACTTCGATGTCATTGTCAATCCAGACAAGGGAGACTTTGAAATCTACCGCAACCGTGTGGTGGTAGCCGATGGTGAGGTGGCAGACGAAAATAAAGAGATTAGCCTTACTGAGGCTCGTAAGATAGAAGCTGACTATGAGGTTGGTGAGGATGTTAGTGAAAGCGTAAACTTTGCCAAGTTTGGCCGTAGAGCTATCCTTACATTGCGTCAGACTTTGGCTTCAAAGATTCTTGAACTTGAGCACGACTCTCTTTATAATAAATATAAGGATCGCGTAGGTCAGGTTATTGCAGCCGAGGTTTACCAGATATGGAAGCGCGAGGTTCTCGTAGTTGACGATGAGAACAACGAGCTTATCTTGCCTAAGGCTGAGCAGATTCCTGCTGACCAATATCGTAAGGGTGAGACTATCCGCGCCGTTATTGAGCGTGTAGACAACGAGAACAACAATCCAAAGATTATCCTTTCTCGTACCAGCCCTAAATTCCTTCAGCGTCTTCTCGAAGCTGAGGTTCCTGAGATTGCCGACGGACTTATCGCTATTCGCAGAATTGCTCGTATGCCAGGTGAGCGTGCTAAGATTGCTGTAGAAAGCTTCGACGAGCGCATCGACCCAGTAGGAGCATGTGTAGGTGTAAGAGGTAGCCGTGTGCATGGTATCGTACGCGAACTCTGCAACGAGAATATCGACGTTATCAACTACACCGCCAACACCAAGCTCTTCATTCAGCGTGCGCTTAGCCCAGCACAGGTTAGCAGCATCAATATTGATGAGGAGAACAAGAAGGCTGAGGTATTCCTCAAGCCTGAGGAGGTAAGCTTGGCTATCGGTCGTGGTGGTTTGAACATCAAGTTGGCAAGTATGCTTACTGAATATACTATCGACGTATTCCGCGAGGTTGCTGAGGGTGAGGAGAACGAGGATATCTATCTCGATGAGTTCTCTGACGAAATCGACCAGTGGGTTATCGATGCTATCAAGTCTATCGGTCTCGATACAGCTAAGGCAGTATTGAACGCTCCACGCGAAATGTTGGTTGAGAAAGCCGACCTCGAAGAGGAGACTGTTGACCAGGTGCTTGAAGTACTCCGTAAGGAGTTTGAATAATAATGGCTGGGCACCATGTTGCCAGCCACACCTTTATAATAAAGGTATACTCAACTATAAGGACTGGATAAAATGCAGCACTCATGAAGTCTGCATGCCGCTATCAGTCATACAATTAAGAATTAGAAAAGAATCAGATTTTAAGGAATATTATTAATGAGCATCAGATTAAGTAAAGCATTAAGTGAATTGAATATAGGACTTCAAACGGCAGTTGAATTCCTTGAAAAGAGAAAAGATGGCGATGGTGAGAAGTTTGGACCTACTTCAAAGCTCACCGACGCACAGTATTCTGCACTCGTAGAAGCATTCAAGCAAGACGCCGCTGTGAGAACAGAGGCTGAGAAACTATTCCAGAAGAAACCAAAAGAGAAGAAGCATTCTTCAGAAACCAAGGATAGCAACAACGAAAGCTTGTTGGCTTCGGCAGGAAAGCAGGAATATAAACCATTGGGCAAGATTGATCTTGACTCTGTTGGTAAGCCTGCTGCCAAGCAGTCTGGTGCTACAAAGCAAGATAATACACCTCAGCCTAAAGCTGCTGCCGTAAGCCAGGCTAAGGAGAACAAGAGCGAAGAGAAGGCTCCTGTAGCAAAGACTCATGCTCAGCATAAGACTACAGAAGTTAAACCTGCGGAAACAGCTAAGGCAGAAAAACCTGCAACAGGAACTAAAGAGGCTCATAAGTCTGCAAAGCCTGCTGCTGAGGCTAAACCAAAGCATGATAAGCCTGCTCAGCCAAAGGCTGAAAAGCCTGTCGCTCAGCAGCCAAAGGCTCAGGAAGTTGCTTCTACCGATAAGACTTCTGAGGATGCTGCAAACAAGGTGTTCCAGCTCAAGAGTGAGAAAAAGATGCTCAATACTCCTAAGGTGAATGTGTTGGGTAAGATAGACCTCGATGCTCTTAACCAAAGCACTCGTCCTAAGAAGAAGTCTAAGGAGGAGAAGCGCCGCGAACGTGAGGAGAAGGCTCAACAGAATGGTGAGCGCAAGAAGCGCGTTCGTATTAACAAGGAGCGTGTAGATATCTCTGCTGCTGCCAACCAAGGTGGTAACAATGGTGGCAACAAGAATAATAATGGTAACAATAATAACAACCAGGGCAAGAAGAAGAAAAACCGCAACCGTCCACAGAAGCCTCTTGAAGTAAACGAGGTAGATGTAGCAAAGCAGGTTAAGGAAACACTTGCTCGCCTTACACAGAAGCAGAACCAGAATAAGAAGGGTGCTAAATATCGTAAGGAGAAGCGCGAGGCTGTACAGGAGAAGCTTAATGCTGAGGCTAAGGCAGAGCGCAAGGAGAGCAAGACACTGAAGCTCACCGAGTTTGTTACCGTTAGCGAGTTGGCTACCATGATGAACGTAGGTGTAAACCAGGTTATCGGAACTCTTATGGGTGTAGGTATCATGGTTTCTATCAACCAACGTTTGGATGCCGAGACTATCAACCTCGTTGCCGATGAGTTCGGTTTCAAGACAGAATATGTAAGTGCTGAAGTTCAGGAAGCTGTTAGTGAGGAGGAAGACGACGAGGCAGACTTGGTGCCACGTGCTCCTATCGTAACTGTGATGGGACATGTTGACCATGGTAAGACCTCATTGCTCGACCATATCCGCAACACTAATGTGATTGCAGGTGAGGCTGGTGGTATCACCCAGCACATCGGTGCTTACAACGTGCGCTTGAAGAATGGTCGTCGCATCACATTCCTTGATACACCTGGTCACGAGGCGTTTACCGCCATGCGTGCCCGTGGTACTCAGGTTACCGATATCGCAATCATCATCATCGCTGCCGACGATGCTGTGATGCCTACTACTAAGGAGGCTATCGCTCATGCTCAAGCAGCAGGCGTGCCAATGGTATTCGCCATCAACAAGATAGATAAGCCAGGTGCTAACCCTGACCGTGTGCGCGAGGAACTCGCAGCCATGAACCTCTTGGTAGAGGAGTGGGGTGGTAAGTACCAGTGCCAAGAGATTAGCGCCAAGAAGGGCCTCGGCGTAAGCGACCTTCTTGAGAAGGTGCTTCTCGAAGCTGATATGCTCGACCTCAAGGCTAACCCTAACCGCAAGGCTACAGGTTCTATCATTGAGTCGTCACTCGACAAGGGCCGTGGTTATGTATCTACAGTATTGGTATCTAACGGTACTCTCCGTCAGGGTGATGTTGTTATCGCAGGTACAAGCTGGGGACGTATCAAGGCTATGTTCAATGAGCGTAACCAGCGCATACAGGAAGCTGGTCCAGCAGAACCATGTATCATCCTTGGTTTGAATGGTGCTCCTACTGCAGGTGATTCATTCCACGTAATGGAGACAGAGCAGGAAGCTCGTGAGATTGCAGGTAAGCGTGAACAGCTTCAGCGTGAGCAGGGCTTGCGTACTCAGAAGCGTTTGTCGCTCGACGATATCTCTCATCGTATTGCCCTCGGCTCATTCAAGGAGCTTAACATCATCGTTAAGGGTGATACCGACGGTTCTATCGAGGCTCTCTCTGACTCATTCATCAAGCTTTCTACAGAGAAGGTACAGGTAAATGTTATCAGCAAGGCTGTAGGTCAGATTTCAGAAAACGATGTTATGTTGGCTTCTGCTTCTGATGCTATTATCGTTGGTTTCCAGGTTCGTCCTTCTTCTGATGCTCGTAAGGCTGCCGACCGTGAGGGTGTTGAAATCAATACCTACTCTATCATCTACGATGCTATCGACGACATCAAGTCGGCTATGATCGGTATGCTTGATAAGGTGAAGAAGGAGATTACAACTGGTCAGGTGGAAGTTCGCCAGGTATTCAAGATATCAAAGGTTGGTACTGTTGCCGGCTGTCTTGTTACCGAAGGAAAGGTTCACAGCAAGGACAAGGGTCGTGTGGTTCGCGATGGTATCGTAGTTCATACTGCCGACATCTCTGCTTTGAAGCGCTATAAGGACGACGTTAAGGAGGTTGCCATGGGTATGGAATGTGGTATCAGCCTCGTCAACTACAACGATATTCAGGAAGGCGATATCATCGAGACCTTCACCGAAATCGAGGTTGAACAGAAGTTGTAATTACTGCCTCTCTATATTATTTATTCGAGAGACATATAATAAAATAACCTTCGGGTCGTTTGCATTATGTGCAGACGACCCGATTTTGTTTAAATATACATTATGCAAACCACATATAGAGATTTATGCAGCCTGTTGGCAGGCATCTACGATAATGGGGAGGCGCGAGCTATAGTAAGGCTTGTGCTTGAGACGAAGTTTGATATGTCGTATACCGATATACTTTGTGATGGTCTCCAACAACTATCTGATGCCGATGCTAAGAGACTTATGGATATCATGCAACAGCTTGCAGAGGGCATGCCAGTGCAATATGTATTGGGCGAAGCAGAGTTTTGTGGCCGCATGTATAAGGTTAAGCCTGGTGTTCTGATACCACGTCCAGAGACTGCCGAATTGGCTATTGCTGTGAGCGAAGAGATGAAGGACAAACAGCAGGCTGCAATCCTTGATATATGCACAGGTAGCGGATGTATTGCCACGACAATAGCTTTGGAATGTCCAAAGGCAGATGTTGAGGCTTGGGATATCAGTCCTGAGGCATTACAGGTGGCAAAGGAAAATGCAGCGAAGCTTGGTGCTAAGGTTAATGTAGTATACCAAGATGCTCTGAATATCCCTCATAATGGCGAGCGATGGACAGCCATCGTTTCTAATCCACCTTACGTCTTGGATAGCGAACGCAAAGATATGTCGCCACATGTGCTCAACCATGAGCCTTCATTGGCACTCTTTGTGCCAGATACCGACCCTCTGCGCTTCTATACTGCCATAGCTCGCTATGCTATAAAAGCCCTCGTAGAGGATGGATTATTATATTTTGAAATCAATCCTTTGTGTGCAAAGATGGTTGAAGAGATGCTTACAGCAACAGGCTTCAAAGATGTAGCCATCGTCGACGACCAATATGGCAAACAAAGATTCGTGAAGGCATATAGATAGTCATCACTAATCATCACAAATTATAAAAACTACCTTAACAACAATGATAACAAAGAAACAGATGTCAGAGCAACAGGCTCTTTCGCGTTTGGCTTCTGCTTGCTCACAGGCAGAACATTGTACAGGCGAAATAAATCAGAAGCTTGAGCGATGGGGAATAGCTCCCGATGCGCGTCAGCGAATATTGGATTATCTCATTACTAATAAATATGTTGATGATGCACGATTTGCCAAGTTGTTTGTGCGCGATAAGCTGAAGTTTAATAAGTGGGGACGTCGCAAGATTGCCGAAGCTTTATGGATGAAGCGCATACCTACAGATATCCAGGAAGAGGCTCTTGCTGAAATCACAGACGAAGACTATACCGAAATTCTGATACCTTTGCTCAGAGCTAAGGCTCCTTCTATCAAAGCCAATAGCAATTATGAATGGTCTATGAAACTTATTAAGTTTGCTATGAGTCGTGGCTTCGATATGAGTATCATCAAACATTGCATCGACGATATCGGTATTGGCTTTGAAGGTGATGGCGATGATGACGACTATGACGGCGATTTTGACGAAGAGGAATACTAATACCATCTTATTATGACTAAAAACACCTTTATCTCTCGTCTGTTGTCTTTCCTTAGTCCGCGTCCTTGCCCTATCTGCGGATTGCGAATAGAGACAGGACCATCGGTGATATGTGCCTCGTGCGATATGCGATTGCCTCGCACAGGCTATGCTGCCGACCCTTATGAAAATCAGATGGCTAAGCTATATTGGGGCAGAATACCTATTGAGAAGGCGGCTGCCTTTATGTTTTATCATGCTGGCGATGATGCGTGCAACATCATCTACGATATGAAATACCACGATCATCCCGACTTCTGTTTCGCTATGGGTAAGCTAATGGCGAAAGAGTTCGGAGCAGTGGGCTTCTTTGATGATATCGACATCATAATGCCTATACCGCTCGCGGCATCGCGCCAACGTTACCGTGGGTATAACCAAAGCCATGAGATGGCTAAAGGTCTGAGTGATGTAACAGGTCTGCCTATTACCACGAAGGCTGTAAAGAGAACTAAGTTTGAAGGAAGTCAAACTAAGCTTGGACGACTCGAAAGACTGGAAAACATGGATGGAATATGGAAACTCTCTAATGCAGAAGAGGTGAGCGGAAAGCATGTGCTTATTGTTGATGACGTAGTAACTACAGGCGCCACGTCTATATCATGCGCCAAAGAACTACTAAAAGCAGGAAATGTTAAGATAAGCATGCTTAGTCTTGCCTATGTGCGCCATTGATGTTATAAAGGCGCTTATGCCGTGTGTGCAACGATAATGCAATCGTTTGCACAAACAAAAAGGAGAATGTTTGTTAATATAAGGTTGCTACTTTTATAATTATGTTTATCTTCGCAACCTAAACATAAGCTCCTAATCAAAATGACTAAACATCTATTACCTCTACTATTGTTCCTTGGCATATATAATAATGTATATGCACAGGGATGGCCTGCTAATTATGGCGGTGTGATGTTGCAAGGTTTCTATTGGAACTCTTACGACGACACCAAGTGGACAAACTTGAAGTCGCAAGTTAATGACTTTGCGGACAACTTCTCTTTGGTATGGTTACCACAGAGTGGCAAGTGCTTAGAAACTTCTCAAACTATGGGCTATATGCCTTACTATTATTTTAATCAGAATTCTTCGTTTGGTACAGAGGCTGAGCTTCGAGACCTTATCAAAACCTTTAAGAGTAAGGGTATTGGTATGGTGGCAGATGTCGTTATCAATCATCATAATACTACTGGTTGGTTCTCCTTCCCTGCAGAAGTTTATAAGGGAGTAACTTATCAGTTAAAGTCTACCGATATCGTAGCCAACGATGATAAGGGAAAAACAGCCAAAGAGGCTACCAAACAGGGTGTTTCTCTTAGCAAGAACAATGATGAGGGAGAAGACTGGGGCGGTTGTCGTGACCTCGACCATAAGAGCCAGAATGTGCAGACCATTATTAAGGCATATCTGAAATATCTAAAAGACGATTTAGGTTATACAGGTTTCAGATATGATATGGTGAAAGGATTCTCTGGCTCGCATGTTGCTGACTATAATAAGTCTGTAGGTGTTGAATACTCAGTAGGTGAATATTGGGATAGCAACGCAAGAATACAAAGTTGGATAAATGCGACATTAAAGAATAGTGCCGCTTTCGACTTCCAATTCCGCTATAATGTTCGCGATGCTATTAATAGCAACAACTGGGCTGCTCTGAAGAGTACTAATAATCTTATGAATGATAAGAACTGGCGCCAGTATGCTGTTACCTTCGTAGAGAACCACGATATGGAATATCGCTCTTCAAGCGAACAGCAGGATCCTATTCGTCGCGATACACTTGCTGCCAACGCTTATCTTCTTGCTATGCCTGGCACACCATGTGTTTTCTTTACCCATTGGCTGGAATATAAAGATGAGATTGGTGCTATGATTTCTGCTCGTAAGGCTGCTGGCATCACCAATATGAGTGACTATGAGGTAAAGGTCGCAACATCTGCATACTATGCTGTTAATGTTAACAAGACTCTCTATGCAGCTGTTGGTCGCTTGGATAAGATGGAAAACCCTGGCGCTGATTGGCAGAAGGTGTTGAGTGGCTATCATTATGCTTACTTCCTTAACAAGAGCTTGGAAACAGCTTTCGTTGACAAAGCTTCCGGCATACGCGATAATTCGTTCAAAGTAAAGCTTATTGCTGTTTCTAAGGATGCTTCTGCTAAGCTCGTTTATACCACCGATGGTACAGCGCCTACAGCAAAGAGCAAGCAAGTGGCTTCGGGCGATGAGATAACAATATCTTCTGATTGTGTGCTCAAGGTAGGTCTTCTTGTTGGTGGCTCTGTAAAGGGTATCATCACTCGCAATTATACCATCCAGCATGTAGAGGAAGGTTCTGATGCTTTTGAGACTCCTGCTCCAGGTTATACCTATAATGCTTATTTCGTGGCTCCTGCTACATGGAAAAACGAAGTGAAGTGTTGGGCATGGACAAAGACTGCTAACTATACTGGTGGCACATGGCCAGGTGTGAAGTGCTATAAGATAGGTAAAAATGGTAAGCAGTATATATATCAATGGTGCTACTATGGTAATCTTACCACCCCTCCTGCAAGTATCATTTTTAACAACAATGGTTCTGCACAGACAGACGACTTCACATTTGTGAATGGCGCTTATTATGATATAAAAGGCAAGACTACTGGCATCAGCACTCCACAGACTATTAAGCCTGCTGTATCAAGTAATATCTATAGCCTCGACGGTCGTATAGTTCGTCGCAATGCCTCTTCACTCGATGGTTTGTCAAAGGGTATCTACGTATACCAGGGCAAGAAGGTAGTAGTGAAATAAACTATAGACTATCCATAGATAGCATTCTTATATATTTTAGTTCACTGCTGTCCCGTTAAAATCTTGAAATATCATCTGAGCTCAAATTCTCGGAAT
>OQVS01002092.1_pt1 | contig 13102 bp, 7 predicted proteins | sample 1691601 | NCBI WGS metagenome assembly OQVS01 (sample SAMN03418268, study PRJEB22391) | human gut metagenome | biome: human-gut; feature: organic feature; material: feces | host: Homo sapiens | place: Tanzania | collected 2013-01 | reverse complement strand
ACCTTGTCGTTAGCAATACCACCTATTACAACATCATAGTCGCCAACGGTTCTACCGGCACGGCATTCAGTCACAAAATCAAGCCATGCTTCATCGTAATGTTTAAACTCAATAACTTTCCACGCAGTGAGGTCGTCTGCCAACTCATAGATATTAAGAATGGCGTCTTTACCACGACGAATAAATCGATCACCATACTTTTGGGCTTGATTAAGCATGGTGGTAACATAAAAACCTGAACCAAAATCCAAAAAGTCACGACTATGTGCTATATCAGGATTCTCTACAATTACTGGTGATGTATGATATACTTTCATTATGCCAACACTCCTTTCTCCCTCATATAATCTATGAGGTCTTCCATCAGGTACTCTTTTCCAAAAGTATGAAGCACGTCATAGCTTGGCACTATGTATTCGGTCAGGATTCCAGATTTCTTGAGCCTGCGATAAACCTCTCCAGCCGATAGACCAAGGCGACGCGAAAGATTACCGATGCAGTATGTTACAAAATCTACGTTGTTGAAGTTCATATCTGGTTGCTTTATTTGCAAATTTACTAAATTCAACTGATATAAAGACAAGGCAACCACAATAATATCTTATTCTATTACGCTAATGAGCCGAACTTTTTACTCCACCCCTCTACGTACATCTTTCGGTGTTATACCATACATTTTACGGAAGGCGTGGTAGAAGCTAGAGGTATGCTCAAAGCCGCAGAGAAGTGATATTTCGTCTATGCTTAGCTTGGGGGCGGTCTCTAGCAGATTACGCGCACGCTTCATCTTTATTTTCAGCATGAACGAGGCCGGCGAACAACCGGTAAGGGCTACTATCTTGCGGTGGAACTGACGAGAGCTCATGCATAAACGCTCGGATAGAGTGTTTACATTGAGTTCTTGCTTTTCCAGCAATACGTAGATATTGTCTACGGTCTTGGCAAGGAAACGACGCTCGGCATCGGTGAGCTGTACTTCCTCATCGTCTTTATTATCGGCATCGGCACTGATGCCTTCTTTACCGAACTTATCGCGAAGCGCACGCTGACGGTCGAGAAGACGCTCTACACGTGTGCGAAGCTCGTCTACATTAAATGGCTTAGACAAATAAGCATCGGCTCCAGCCTCAATACCTTCTACACGCTCTTGCTCAGAAACCTTTGCCGTTACAACGATGATAGGGATATGATTTACTACCTCGTCGGCTCTAACACGGCGACATAATTCCAAGCCGTCCATGCCAGGCATCATAAGGTCGGTGATAATCAGGTCGGGCACAAGGTCGATGGCTCTTTGCAGTCCTTCCTCGCCATTGGCAGCGTATGCCACAGAATAGCGGTCGGACAGCAGGCTACCTATGTACGAAGCAATGTCACGATTATCTTCTATTACTAACACCATGCATTGGTTTACCGATCCGTCGCTATCTACAGGTGCCTTGACTTCTTCGGGCAGAATAGGCGCATTGTCTACAACAGCCTCGCCTAACTTGTTCTGGCACTCGTTTTTCATAGGTATTTCTATGTAGAAAGTAGTTCCTTTACCTACCTGACTTTCTACGCTTATCTTACCTTCTACCAAGTCTATTATCTGCTTTACCAGTGCCAGACCTACACCCGTACCTATGCCTTTCGATTCTGTTTCGCCTTGGAAGAATGGTTTGAACACATTGGCTGCAGTCTCCTCGTCCATACCCTCGCCTGTATCGCTTACCTCTACATGCAGGATATTATCGGCATGCCACATCGTTACGTTTATCTTGCCATAGTCGGGCGTAAACTTCAGGGCGTTAGATATCAGGTTATTGAACACCTTGCTTACATAATCGGGCACAAAGTCCATCGTTATGGGTTCTTTTATATACAACTGCAGGTCGATATTCTTTTTACGGGCATATTCGCGATATGTATCTACCAGCATAGACACGTAAGTGGTGATGCAGCCGTTTCGCCAGTCCAAGTTGCCCACCTGCGATTTTATCTTCGAGATATCGAGCAACTGATTGATAAGCGTAAGCAGTCCCCTGCCCTGTCGTTCTATGGTCTTGGCACGTTCCTTCACCTCGTCACTACTATCATTCTGCATATCATGACTCAATCCTAAAATTACGGTGAGAGGGGTTCTGAACTCGTGAGTGATATTGGTAAAAAACGCCTCGCGCATCTTAGCTATACGCTTAAGGTTCTGATGACTGCGTCTCTGTATGCGCTGTATATAGAAGAAGGTAATAAGCGTACCCATAAGTATAACCACCACAACGCTGAATACTATACTGCTGAAAAAACGAGCCGAGCGTTCGCTTTCAAGCACAAGATGCGCCTCGTTCATTAATCTGGCCTGATTAGTACGTTCTATGGTGAGTCCGGCATTCTGAATGCGGTTCATCTTCTCTATATCTATCACGCTGTCTCGCATAGCGGTAGCCTTTTCGTGCTGCGCCAATGCCATTTTACAATCGCCCTTGCGCTTATAGTAGTTATAATATAAGGTGTAGATTTCTTCAAGATGCTCGTTCGATTTTATTTCATCCGCTACCTGTTTTGCCCTATCCAGATACTGCAGTGCCTCATTGTCTTGGTTTATCGCCAGATTAACTCCCGCCAAGGCGATAAGCATGTTAAGCGCATGCCACTCGTCGTCCGAAGCCTCCATAAGTTTATAGGCAGCCTCGTATTCTTCCATGGCCTTATCGTAGCGGTGTTCTTGCTCGTACATCGACCCGAAATAGGTATGGCAAAGCGAAATTCCGAGCGTGTTTTTGGCGCGTTGATTAAACTCCATCGACTTACGGAAGTACACCCATGCCGAGTCCGACAAGCCGCGAGAACGATATATAGAGCCTAAGTTAGCGTAGTTAATAGCCTGACCCACATCGCTTTTCAGTTGTCGTTCGCCAGCCAACGCCATTCTAAAGGCACTATCGGCACGTACATAATTACGTAAAGTAAGATAGATATTTCCCAGTCCGTTTAGCGATACTACTTTGTTTTTTCTAGCCGTAAACGATGTATCAGTGCTTTCCATACATATGGCATAGGCGCGGTAGTGATAATCTTGCGCCACATCCAGCACTCCCATGCGCCGGTAGTCGGTACCTATATTGTTCAGTGCCTGCACCGTCTCTAACGTGTCGCCTATGGCTTCGGCTTGCTTCAGTCCCTCGCTATGCCAACGCAGCGCATCGTCAAACTGGCTATCGTTACGCATCAGCTTACCCATCTCTTTATAAGCTATGACGCTGCCCAGTATATTCCCTTCTTTCTCCATGCGCTTTTGCAGCACTATGAGGGTATCAATATTACGTTTTGATGATATGGAAGATTCTAATGTCTTGCGCTCGGCTTGCGATAGCTTTATCGGTTTTCGTCCGCACGAAGCTATCAGTAGGCATATAATGAAATACCAAAGAATTGTAACGTTGTTGTATCGTAAATTGCCCATTGTATTTATATAACTTAATGTTTCCAATATCAGATATTAGGTTTCATTTGTAAAGATAAGGAATTCATTTGAAAACCAAACGTTTTTTCTGATTTTTCAATAACGTTTTTTTATTGTGGCTGCAGCATATTCTGAGAGGGGTAAAAACCATCGCGATGGTTGATTTGAAACATTGCGATGGTTAAACTAAAACATTGCGATATGCAACTTTAACCATCGCATTGTTTTTCCGTGGGTTGGACAAAAGTTTTTTTTGTATGCTAATTTCACTTATAGAATATATCTATTCTACTATTGTCAAACTATCTGTCGACTGAACGGTCAGGCTATCTTTTCTGATAATCAAATCGTATGCGGGACCGGTGATTTCCACGTTCGGAACAAAAGATTCGGCTTGTTCTTCTGTCATCATGCCTTTTGCTGCCAACCGACGGGCAAGGATACGGAAGTAGCCTTCTTGATTGTCGCGCAGGGTGCCGTCAGAATTAAACGACCAATAGAAATGCTTGGGCCTTGGTATTACCGATGCCATGAATATGGCTTCTTGTGCAGTTAGCTCTGATGGTTCTTTCTTGAAGTAGAAGTGCGATGCTTCGGCTGCACCATATACCATCGGTCCCCATTCGGCTATGTTGAGGTACACCTCGTACATTCGCTCTTTCGATGTGAGGTGCTGATTTTCTATAAGCCACACTATCAGGGCTTCTTCCAGCTTTCGGGCTATATTTTTATGCTTGTTGAGGAACACGTTCTTTACCAACTGCATGGTGATGCTGCTTCCTCCACGTGCAAAACGTCCCACCTGAAGGTCGTATGCCAAGGCTTCTTGTATGGCTCCGGGATAGAAGCCTTGATGATAGAAGAAACTGCCGTCTTCCGACTGCATTACCGCCATCTGAAGCAATGGCGATATACGGTCGAGCGGACGGAAGGACGGGTTTGACGGACCTATCATAAAGGTACGCACGGGGCGGTCGCCATCGTAGGCGGTGTATTCAAACTCATCGTTCATGCGGGTAAGGTCGCTACTGCCTAAACTTCTCAAACGGAAGTGGTGTCCATGTAAATCGGACGAGAACTTAAGGCTGTCCAACTGATTGAAATCGGCATCGAGAAGGAAGTCGTAGTTCAACTCGCCATCGGCTTCTATGCCCTGCAGATGACGGAACAAGCCCGATGGCAATGAGGCGAACAATCGCTGTGCCGGGAAAGGAGGACAGTGCACGGAGGCGATGAAACGCCATTTACCCGAATTCTGTGCCGACAGATATGGATGAAGTTTAAGCTGATTAAAGGTGAGGCACGACAGGCTATCAAGCTCTATGCCATCTTTACGCACATGCAGAGTATAATCTAGCTCGCCTTGATTAAGATCGATGGTATCGGGCGACAATGCCGTGTGGAATACCTTCATGCCTTTCACCATAGCATCGCCAGTCAATGTCTGCACTCCATCAGGCTCCGGCTTCTGATTCAGACTGAAACATATTGTATCGAATCCTACAAACGCGTTGTAATGAGGGCGGATATACGGAATTACTATGCGTCGTCCATCGTGAGCTGATGCCATGCGTACATCGAGCTGCTTCTCGCCACAATCTATCTTTCCGCTTACCGACCAGTCGTTGCTTAAATCGCCCTCGGATACATGGATAACGGCATCGAAACTGTTATCGCTTATAACCATATCGGGCAAGAAGAAGCGTGTCTGCAAGGTATCGCGCTGACCTATCACGGTGAGGTTTTGCAGATGGGCATCCTCCGGCAACAAACGGAACAGCAGCGCCAGCGACTTCTTTACGCGTGCCGCATAGTCAAGGCTTTGCTCCTGCTTAGATTGCGATATCTGCGGCTTAGCCTCATCGGTATCGGCTGTCTTACGAAACAGGAAGTCGTAATTAGAGCGTCCGTCTTGCTTTATGAATGTAAGGCGCATTCCGTCTACATCCACATTGCCTACAGATACGTTTCCGCCCAGCAACGGAAGCAGGTCGAGGCTGACTTCCAGTCGCTTAAGTGTAAGCAGCGTATCTTTGTGGTGAGGCACTACGGTCAGTCCGTCAAGGCGGATATTGCCTATAGACGGCATCGATAGGTTAGAATAAGCGATGTGCATATTATACCGACTAGAAAGAGAAGCTATCTTATCGGCAGCTACAGAGCGTAGCAGAACATTACGAAAAAGGAATAGTCCCGCTCCTACTATGATGAGAAACGAGACCAATCCGTATATAATCCGTCTAATGTATCTTAGGTTCATATATTTAGCAGATTGATATCTGCTGCAAAGATAATGCAAATAGAATGCAGAATATCAAGCTTGCTTGAATATTATGCTGAGATGCAGCTTATCTTCTTCAAAGATAATGCAAATAGACCTAAGCATTATTGAATGTTTTGTTAAGAATTACAATGAACGCTGAAAACTTGGTGCACCGCCATTGCGCTGACCGTCAGGATTTCCACGCCGTACAGACGATCTGCCTCTCTGTTCGCTGCCCGAAGAACGGCTATTACCTCTGTCCGGACGAACGCTGCTACCCGGACGGTCGTTACGCTTATTGTCGGGGCGACTAAAATTAGGTCGGTCATTACGGCTATTACCTGGGCGACTCATTTCGGGTCTGTCATTGCGATTGTTACCGGGGCGCATGCTACTGCCCGGACGGTCGTTGCGCTTATTATCGGGACGACTGAAATTAGGACGGTCATTGCGGTTATTACCCGGACGACTCATCTCCGGACGAGAGTTTTCTTTATTAGGGCGACCCCAATTAGGTCTGTCATTTCTGTTATTTCCCGGACGACCCATTTCAGGACGCATGCTACTACCCGGACGATCATATTTAGGACGGTCATGACGATTATTACCCGGGCGGTCAAAGTTAGGGCGATCATGACGACCATTACCAGGGCGACCCATTTCGGGACGAGAATTAACTACCGGAGTAAAGTGATAACCCGGACCTCCCGGACGAGAACCACCTGGACGGGGACCGAAATCGTTTCCTCTATGCTCGTGACGGCAATGAAAATCGCCTCTATACACTGGGTGGTGATAACGTTTGTGGAAGTGACGCTCATAGTAACTTGCACCATGCCAGTGACCTCTGCCATGACCGCCACAATAGGTTAGATAATGTACCGGACGATGGTAGTAGAAATAACTTCTATCTGGGTAACGCTGATAAATACGCAGATAACACAAGTTATCTAAAGCGTAAAACGGACGGAAGAAATAATCGAGTGCCATGAAACGAGTGTATTCGGCATTCGACAGAATCCATCTAAGGTCATCGTTACGTTCGTCAAGGTAACGGTAGTAGCGGTCGAGCGCATAAGCCTCTTCGCGTGCCACAGCTGCCAGATAAGGATCTACACTGTTGAAGAAATCGTAGTTAACCTCATACAAATCATTATATTGATTAGTATTCAAGTTCAGTTCGAACGCCATACGGTCGGTAAGGAAACGGGCATTGATGCGTATATCCTCTAACCCGATAGCCGAAGCCGGCATAGCCATGCTTATAAGAGCTATCACCATCAGTAAAAGTTGCTTTCTTGCCTTCATAATCGTATTGTTTTTAGTTTCTTGTATCGTTTTAATTTCTTTGATACAAAAATAGGAGGATAAAAATCCTCCTACAACAGAATGTTCCCAATTGTAAATAGGGAAAAGCCTATTTATGATAGGGAAAAGCATCAAGCCAATCGTATCTTGCCTTCTTCAAGCACTACAAGGCGTTTCTTATAGAGGTCGCCCACCGCCTTCTTGAAGGTTTTCTTACTTACGCCAAACGTGTCGTATATCAAATCGGCTTCCGATTTATCGTTGATAGTTGTAACTCCGCCGTTGTCTTTGATAAACTGCAGCAGTCGCTCAGAGAAGTCGTCTACCTTCTTTGCACCTTCCTTCTGAAGCTCAAGGTCTATCTTACCATCTTCGCGCACCAACTTTACGTATGCCTGCAAATGATCGCCCGGAGCTATCTGGCGGAACACCTCGTTGCGATACAGCATACCGCTGAATGCGTTCTCTACTATAACCTTATATCCTAAATCAGTCTTCTGCCATACCATTACATCTACTTCATCGCCCTTCTGATACTGAGGCATTTCTTTAGACAGATAGTGTTCTACCTTGGCCGAAGCCACGATACGGTAACTTTCTTCGTCAAGATGAGCGTGCACTACGTAGCGTCCGCCTTTCTGCATCTTAGCCTTCTGCTCGCGGAACGGCACAAAGAGGTCTTTCATCAATCCCCAGTTAAGAAACGCTCCGAACTGGTTTACCCATGCCACTTCAAGGCAAGCGAACTCATCAACCTGCACATAAGGCTGAAGTGTGGTAGCCACGAGTCGTTCGTCCATATCCAGATAGATAAAAACATTCAGCATATCACCCGGAGTGGTACCTTCGGGAACATATCTCTGCGGAAGCAAGATTTCGCCATCTTCATCTCCATCAAGATATACTCCGAAATCGACTTCCTTCACTACTTCTAACTGGTTATATTTTCCTAATTTAATATGACTCATAATACAAATTGTTTATATGGGCAAAGGTAGAAAAAAATTGTGTTATAACAATTTCTCGGAATAGTATAAAACATAGACAATAGCGTTGCCTTATCTTTGCAGCACAAAAACATAGAAAAACAGAAAGTTTAAGATAATGAAACATACTACGAAAAAAAATTTCCCCGTACTGGAAATGGGATGCACGGCGTGCGCTGCCAGAGTTGCCAAAATATTAAGCGGACTGCAGGGGGTAACGGAAGCCAACGTGAACTTCGCTTCGGGCATGGCTATGGTAGAATATGACGCTAAGGCTATATCGCCTCAACAGATGAAAGAGGCTGTGCAACAAGGCGGGTACGACCTGGTGATAGTAGACAATGAAGAAAAGAAAGCCGAAGAAGCCGAAGTGGCTCAAGCCGACCATTACCGAGCGTTGAAGAAACAGACCGCCGGAGCTATCTGTCTTACTCTGCCGCTCATAGTTTTAGGAATGTGCTTTATGGAATATACGGCGGTCAAGTATCTGATGTGGATTCTGTCTACCCCGGTAGTGTTCTGGTTTGGACGCGATTTTCATATTCACTCATGGAAACAGCTTAAGCATCGTTCGGCAAATATGGATACGCTGGTATCCAACAGTACGCTTATAGCCTACGCATTCAGTCTGTTCAATTTATTCTTCCCACAGTTCTGGATAGAAAGAGGCATAGAGCCGCATGTCTACTTTGAAGCCTCGGCAGGAGTGATAGCCTTTGTATTGGTGGGTAGACTGCTTGAAGAGCGTGCCAAAGGAAACACATCGTCTGCCATTAAAAAGCTGATGGGGTTACAGCCTAAAACGGTAACTCTACAGACTGCCGACGGAAGAACGGAGCAAGTAGAGATAAGCCAAATAAAGATAGGCGACACGCTGATTATAAAACCGGGAGAGAAGGTGGCAGTAGACGGACGCGTGATAGACGGAGCATCGTACGTAGACGAAAGTATGCTGAGCGGAGAACCGCTACCTATATATAAGGAGGCGAAGGCTGAAGTATTTGCCGGCACGGTGAACCAGAAGGGAAGCTTCCGCTACAAGGCTGAGAAGGTGGGCACAGACACTATGCTGGCTCAAATAATACGCTTGGTGCAAGAGGCACAGGGCAGCAAAGCTCCGGTGCAGAAGTTGGCAGACCGCATAGCATCGGTTTTCGTTCCTACCATATTATGTATCTCACTGATAACATTCACGCTATGGTGCATATTCGATACATCGAACGGTTTTACTCACGGCATAATGGCTGCCACTACAGTATTGGTGATAGCTTGCCCGTGCGCTTTAGGACTTGCCACTCCTACCGCCATAATGGTGGGTATAGGTAAAGGTGCCGAAAACGGAATACTGATAAAAGATGCCGAAAGCCTGGAAACGGCACGACGCATAGATGCTGTGGTGCTCGATAAGACAGGAACTATTACAGAAGGTAAGCCGGTAGTAACAGATATAGCATGGAACGGCGATAGCGCATCTAAGCAAGACATTTTATTCAGCATAGAGAAACGCTCCGAGCATCCGTTGGCAGAGAGCATAGCACAGCGTATAAACGGAAAAGACATTATAATAGAGAACTTTGAGAGTCTAACCGGAATGGGAGTTGCAGCTAAACACGAAGGAGTAACTTACTACGTGGGCAACATTCGCTTAATGACGGAACAAGGGGTATCTGTATCTGATTATCTGCAGAAAACAGCCGACCGACTGAACACTGAGGCAAAGACAGTAATATGGTTTGCCGACGAAAAAGAAGCACTGGCGGTTATAGGAGTAACCGACCCGATTAAGCCTACCTCGGCAGAAGCGATAAAGAAACTTCAGGCTGAAGGCATAGAAGTATATATGCTTACGGGCGACAACGCCCAGACGGCATCGGCCATAGCTAAGGCTATAGGCATAAATAAATATCAGGCTGAAGTGCTTCCGGCACAGAAAGCCGATTTTGTAAAGCGTCTGCAATCCGAAGGTAAAACTGTAGCTATGATAGGCGATGGAATAAACGACAGCGCGGCACTGGCACAGTCGGACTTGAGTATAGCTATGGGTAAAGGAAGCGATATAGCCATGAACGTAGCTAAGATGACAATCATATCGTCCGACTTACGAAAGACGGCAGATGCCATTCAGCTGTCTAAAGCTACGGTGCTAACCATAAAGCAGAATCTGTTCTGGGCATTTATATATAATGTGATAAGCATACCCGTAGCCGCAGGAGCACTGTACCCCGTATGCGGATTGCTGCTAAACCCCATGATAGCGGGCGCAGCTATGGCTACCAGCAGCATAAGCGTAGTGCTTAACAGTTTACGACTTAAAAGGAAAAGGGTTTCAAAATAAACCCTTTATCATACGATGGGCTCTGACTCCGGAAGGATGATGCGCCCATCTTTTATATGTATGGTGCGGTCGGTCTGTGCCGCCAATCCCTCATCGTGGGTAACTATCACGAAGGTCTGTCCCAGGCGGTCGCGTAAGTCGAAGAAAAGTTTATGCAGTTCCTCTTTATTCTTTGTATCAAGGCTACCCGAAGGTTCATCCGCCAATACCACCGACGGATGATTGATAAGCGCACGAGCCACCGCCACACGCTGCTTCTCTCCTCCCGACAACTCAGAAGGTTTATGCTTGGCTCTCTCTGCCAATCCCAAGAAATCGAGCATCTCCATAGCGTCTTTCTGCGCTACCGTAGCCGATTTGCCTCCTATCAGTGCCGGAATCATGACATTCTCCATGGCAGTAAACTCTGGCAACAGCTGATGAAACTGGAACACGAAGCCTATCTCCTTGTTGCGGAATGCCGCTATCTGATTACTCTTCAGTTTATTTACCTCAGTACCATTCAGCACTATACGTCCAGCATCGGGTTTATCGAGCGTACCCATTATTTGCAGTAAAGTAGTCTTTCCGGCTCCGCTGGGTCCTACTATACTCACCACTTCTGCCTTACCTATACTTAAATCGATGCCCTTTAACACTTGCAGCGCACCGAAGCTTTTAGTTATTCCCTCTAGTTCTATCATAAACCGACACTCTTAAGAGTTCTTCTTAAACCATTTATAAATCCAATTTCCAGCCTTATCGTAATACTGCGATTCTGCCCATCCTCTGGGGTCTGCAAACGAAAGATTCTCGTTGGGGTCATCTTTCTGTCCCGGATATATCAGCATAACGCTGTTGTTATTGAAGTACTTGGATATCTGCATAGGCAGTTTCTCGAATGAGGAGTCGTACGAGATGGAGCCTCTGCGCGAACTTACTATCACAAACAGATGGTCGTAGTTTACTTGTCCGGTAAGCAATAGCAGGTCGTCCCAGTCTTCCAACTCAGAATATGCGGTACGTGTATCTTTAAACCGCTTTTCTATAAAGCCGCGTATATATCCTAATGTCTGCGGATGGGCGTAGAAATGAACCCTGCAACCCAACTGTCCGCTCAATCTGCACAAGTGGGTAATCCATTTGGTAAAGCCGTGTTCGAACTCCGACTTAGGCGGTACAGCCACAATAATGCGTCGAAGCACATTTACCGGCATAACAAAGCGAGCCACCATTACCTCAAGGTGGGTAGTCTTAAGCAAGTTCTCCGTAAGGCTACCAAAGAACGAATCTACAATATTGGTTTTATAGTGCAGACCGATAACGATACTTGTAGCCTCGTATTCCTTGGCTGTATGCAATATACCGGTGGTAATGTTCAGGTCGAAACGGGTTACCGTCTGCAGCATCACGTTAGTAGAAGCCGCTATCTGCGCCGCACGCTCCAAGTTGCGCTTGCTACTCATCTCCTGCTTTACGGAATCGTTATTATCATTGATAACACTCAGAGCTATCAGGTTATCTGGCTTCTTCTCGTCGCGTACCATCAGCGACAGGTCCATAAGTCCTTCCAACGTATGCGGATTAGCAAGCGATATCAGAATTCTTTCTTTCTCTTGTCCCTTCTCATCGCTTACTGCAGCATCGTCCATAGCCATTCGCTTGGCTGCATGTTCGGTAATGAACGAGCTAACTACACAAGTCACCAAGATAAGCATAATGGTACCGTTAAGCACATCGTCGTTAAGAAGGCGGCTTCCGTCGGGTAATATAATATTGTATCCCACCAACACCGCAGCCAGTGTAGCCGCTGCCTGGGCACTGCTCAAGCCGAACATCATCATGCGCTCTATGCCTCGCATTCTATAGATTTTCTGAGTCATCCACGAGGCTATCCATTTGCCTCCCAAGGCGACCACTATCATAACCGACGCTACTTTAAGAGAATCTATATGACCAAACAATACGTTCAGGTCGATAAGCATACCCACTCCTATCAGGAAGTAAGGGATGAACAACGCGTTTCCTACAAACTCCAGATGGCTCATCAACGGCGATACATGAGGAATGAGGCGGTTTAACACCAATCCCGCCAAGAACGCTCCAAGTATGCCTTCCATTCCAACGAACTCCATCAATCCTGCTCCCAAGAACACCATAGCCATCACGAAGATGTACTGAACCACGTTGTCGTTATATCTACGGAAAAACCAGCGACCTATGCGAGGGAATGTAATCATGATGAATCCGCCTATCAGTATTACCTTCAATGCCAGCCACACCCAGAACATCTCCGAGTATTCGCCTTTATACATACCGCCCACCACTGCAAGTACAAGCAGAGTAATGGTATCTGTAACCGCAGTACCACCCACAGCAATATTTACCGAACGCTGACGGTTAATGCCGTACCGGATAACGATGGGATAAGCTATAAGCGTGTGCGACGCATACATACTGGCCAACAACACAGAAGCGGTTATGGTATAACCAAGCAGACTCACGTTAGTCCATATACCTATGGCAAGCGGAATGACGAAAGCCAGCAAGCCAAGCACCGTAGCCTTTACGCGGATGCTCTTGAAGTCTTCCATGTTCATTTCCAGACCCGCCAAGAACATGATGTAATATAAGCCTACTTTACCAAAGAGTTCAAAGCTACTATCGCGTGCCAAAATATTGAAACCATGCTCACCGATTACGATACCAGCCAGAATCATACCGATGATGTGCGGTATGCGCAGACGCTCTAAAACAATAGGGGCGAATAAGATAATGACCAGCACTAA
>OQVS01002091.1_pt1 | contig 13107 bp, 12 predicted proteins | sample 1691601 | NCBI WGS metagenome assembly OQVS01 (sample SAMN03418268, study PRJEB22391) | human gut metagenome | biome: human-gut; feature: organic feature; material: feces | host: Homo sapiens | place: Tanzania | collected 2013-01 | reverse complement strand
GACCCTCCCGAAGGGAGGGAGTAGAAAATGAAGGCTGTTTATTTGTTTTTTATTCTATTGTCTATCTCTCTTAGCACATTCTCGATTTCCTGGAGTACCTGTTTATTGGAAAAGCGTATTACCTCATAACCTCTCTGCTCGAGCCATTCGCTCCGCAAGCTGTCATCGGCCGCCTGGCGCGGCTCTGCATGGTAAGCGCCATCTATTTCAATTACAAGTTTCTTCTCAACACAGGCAAAATCGACAATGTAATCGCCTATGATATGCTGTCGGCGAAAATGGTAACCACAGATGCTGGTTCTTCTCAGATAGTTCCACAGCAAGGATTCACACGGAGTCAAGTGGCGGCGGTTCTCCTTGGCAAAGGCCTTCAATATGTGATAAAGACAGGGAGAAGCATCCTGAAATCCATAAACTGTATCACCTTTTTTCATCAACGACACGCATCCCCCCTTTGATACCCTCCCTTGGGGAGGGATAGGGAGGGGCTTTACTTAGAATTTTGTTTGTAATACTTGATGAGTTTGGGCACTACCTCTTCCACGTTACCCACGATGACATAGTCGGCAATCTTGTTGATGGGAGCCTCGGGGTCGTTGTTGATAGAGATGATGATGCCTGAGTCCTGCATACCGGCAATGTGCTGAATCTGACCGGAAATACCACAGGCGATATATACCTTGGGATGAACGGTGACACCGGTCTGACCAATCTGGCGGTCGTGGTCTACCCATCCGGCATCGACAGCGGCACGGCTGGCACCAACCTCACCATGCAGTTCCTTGGCCAGTTGGAAGAGCTGGTCGAAGGCTTCCTTGCTACCTACACCGTAACCACCGGCTACCACGATGGGGGCACCCTTGAGGTTGTGCTTGGCAGCCTCGACATGACGGTCGAGAACCTTGACTACGTAGGCCTCGTCAGAGACATACTTGCTCACCTCGGGATAGACAACCTCACCCTTGGCGTTGCCCTCGTAGAGAGCTTTCTGCATCACGCCAGAGCGGACAGTGGCCATCTGAGGACGGTGGTCGGGATTGACGATGGTGGCCACGATGTTACCACCAAAGGCAGGACGAATCTGATACAACAGATTGTCGTAGTGCTTGCCGCTCTTCTTGTCGTCATAGTCACCAATCTCGAGCTGGGTACAGTCGGCTGTAAGACCCGATGTGAGTGATGAGCTCACGCGGGGACCCAGGTCGCGGCCAATCACGGTTGCACCCATCAGAGCTATCTGTGGCTGCTCCTCCTTGAAGAGGTTGACCATGATATCGGTATGGGGAGCCGAGGTGTAGGGGAAGAGACCCTCTCCGTCGAACACGAACAACTTGTCAACGCCGTAGGGAAGAATCTGGTCTTCCACCTGGCCCTTGACGCCTGTACCGGCAACGACAGCGTGGAGCTCCACACCCAGTTCGTTGGCCAGCTTGCGGCCTTTAGTAAGCAATTCCTGAGAAACCTCGGCAACCTGTGTGCCTTCGACTTCGCAATATACAAATACGTTGTTCATATCCTTAACCTATAATCTTTTCGTCCAACAATTCCTTTACCAGACCCTCGACATCGGCGTCGCTCGCTGTAAGGGTCTTGCTTTCCTTGGCCTGGAACACGATGTTCTTTACAGCCTTTACCTTGGTGGGTGAGCCAGCCAGACCACACTGTTCGGGGTCGCCATCGACGTCGGCTACCGACCACTGATTGAGGGTCAGATAGGGGCGCTCGTCATAGAGAGCAGACCAGGGCTCGTCGCCCTTGCGCTCCATAGGACAGGTGGCATACTTGTACTTCATCACCAGCTTGGCATTGCAGGGGCGGCAGGGAGCAGCGCTTCCGTTTACCGTTACCACTACAGGCAGAGGAGCCTCGACTGTCTCCACGCCACCGTCGATGTGACGACGGATGGTGGCCTTGCCGTCTTCTACCTTGATGATTTCCTCTGCATAGGTCACCTGGTTGAGACCCAACTTCTGGGCTACCTGAGGACCTACCTGGGCAGTATCACCGTCGATGGCCTGACGACCGCCGATAACGATATCTACATTGCCTATCTTCTTGATGGCTGTAGCCAGTGCATAAGAGGTAGCCAGGGTATCGGCGCCGGCAAACAGACGGTCGGTAAGCAGCCATCCGGTATCGGTGCCACGATAGAGGCCCTGACGGATTATCTCGCCGGCACGGGGAGGACCCATGGTGAGCACACCAACGGTGCTGCCGGGATTCTGCTCTTTCAGACGCAGAGCCTGCTCAAGGGCGTTCAAGTCTTCGGGGTTGAAGATAGCGGGCAACGCGGCACGGTTTACAGTGCCTTCTGCGGTCATCGCGTCTTTGCCCACATTTCTTGTGTCTGGTACCTGCTTTGCAAGTACAACAATGTTCAAACTCATAAAAAATATATTTAATTATATTGATTTTAATGCAAATACGGCGCAAAATTACAAATATTTTACAGCTTATGCAAATTAAAGAGAGAAAATTTGCACAGTCTTACGCGAACTGTGCACAAAGCGCAACTTTTGTGCAGTTTTTAGATAGCATCTCGGCGATGAGAGTCCGAAACTGCGCCATCAGCGACACGCTATATATATAATAAGGTGTAATCGCGGCGATTGTCCCGACGACCTGGCAGCGGCGCGCGGATGGAGCGGCTATGGGGTCGGTGCCCACACGGCTATGAGCGGAGGGAGCAGCGATGCCCTTTGCCCGCCCCGCGCCCGCATCCGCGCGATGGCTCACCCTCGCAAATACTGCCGAGGGCCACTCCATCCTCGTGGCGAAGCACGAAATAAGGATTGCGAAGCATGAAACGATGACGGCAAACCTTGATATATCCGTTTCGTGCTTTGATTTCAACTTTAAGATGGCTGCATACATAATTACAAGTCTCTGAGGAAACCTTACATCAAGCGCCACCCTACTCTCCCCGCCCTCCACCACCGTGGCCTGGAGCACGGCAATTGCCACAATGAACGCCCAGAAGGGGGAGAAACCCACCAAAATGGCGGTGCGGGCAAGGGTGTCGCCACTTTTTGTCAGCAATCCAATGGAAATTATAGAAAAATAGTTTGCCATATCAGAATAAATGACGAAATTTGCAATGGCTATTGCCGTGTGCATAATGAATGACACACAGCGGTATCTGGTCGTGACAGAGACTTACTTGAACAGAATATTCTAACAGGATGTGTATACTATCTATGCCTTGCGAGATTTTCCACCTACCCGCAAGGCGGTCATCGGGTAACAGCGGCAAACGGCTATTCATCATGCTTGCCGCCATCGTCTGCACCATCGCGTGCATGGCGCAGCCGGCCACCCCCGCACATCACTACGACTTCAGAAAGTGGTTTCGCACACTGGCGCAAAACCGCGTGGAGTACAACCGCTACAATGACAGCATCTTCCAGATACGCGACCACGACCACTGGACGAGGTTTCTACAGGTGCGGGCAAGGAAGAACCATGAGATAAACCTGTCTAACAGGCTGATTATCGACAGCATCAACCACGCCGTAACCGTCGGCGAGGTGCTCAACGACCGCAGCCTCTACAGCGACTTCATAAGAGCTTTCACCCTGGAATATCTGAGAGCCGGCAAGGCCGACCCCTTCAACACGCTCACCCTCTGCGACGCCATGCAACGCTACAGCGACCACCAGCCCGACAGCCTGCGCATGGACAACTGGCTGCATCTGTGGCGGGGAGTGGCCTATTTCCACATCTTCGGTCTCGACAACGACACCACCACGCTCCGTACGTCATACAACCACTTCAGAGCGGTGCTCGACAAGGATAGCGAGCGTTTTCCCGACTACAAGCAGTGTCGCGTCACAGCCCTCTACAACCTGTCGAGCTTTGCTTGGGTCAACAGCAAGATAATGTCCGTAAGGCAGTTGCGTACGACCATGCGCACCATGCGCCTCATGCTCAACGATACGACCATCCACATCTCTCCAAACCAGATGGCGAGACTGAAGGACAAGGCCGAAAGGATGGACGAGCTGCTGGTGCGCAACGTGTATCTCTACGACAGCACCATGATGAAACGCCAGGAGGCCACATGGCTTATGACCAAGCTGGTAAAGGGCTACAAGAAAAAGAAGAACATGGACGACGAGCAGTATATGAACATGCTGCTCATGCAGGTAAGGCTCCAACAAATCACAGCAAAGGAAGCTCTGGACGCCTACAAGAGCCGGTATACCCGCAACTGGAACCTGATGAAGGGCGTAAGGCTCAACGACAAGGAGTTCGTAGACTTCATCCAGCAGTATTACTCGATACTCTACCTCAACGACATTGCCGATATCCCCTACAGAGTGAAGCGCCGTAGGGTCAAACTGCTGTGCGGACATATTGTAACGGCGTTCAGAAACCGCCACGATGACCAGCACTCCACCCAGTTTGTAAAGATGCTCAAGACACTGGTCGTCTACGAGCGCATCACGCGATATCTGAAGCCCGAAGAGAGGGTCGACTTCCTCGAAGAGCTCATCGTGACCACCGACTTGCCCACCTATGCCCACTCGGTGCACGTGGCAGAGATAGCCACGACCATCATCAGCGCCATGGTGAAGGAAGAACCGCAGCTGCTGGTGGGCTATCTGGGCTGCCAGAACGTGCGCAGCGTGACCAAGCGCAAGAAGCTGTTTGTGGAATACATGCGCAGGGCGGCAGAGTTTCACGACCTGGGCAAGATTATCATGGTTCCCGTGGTCAACAACGACTTCAGGCCGCTCACCGATATGGAGCGCAAGATGATACAGGGTCATCCGCGTCGCGGTCTGCGGTTTCTGGAGCTCGACCCACGACTGGCGCCATTCCACGATGCCATTCTGGGCCACCACAAGTGGTACAACGGCAAGGGAGGTTACCCTGCAGACTTCGACAACACACGCTCGCCTTACCGCCTGCTCATCGACATACTCACCCTGAGCGACTGCCTGCAGGCAGCCACAGAGCGCATAGGCCGCAACTACAAGAACCCGAAGACATTCGACACCGTAATCAACGAGTTCCGCCAAGAAGCCGGCACCCGATACAATCCCATGCTGGCAGAGTTCATAGACCGTCATCCGGAGTTGGCTCACCGGCTCAACTGGCTGCTCACCGACGGCTGGATGGACATCTACTATATGATATACAGCAAGTATATCGACCGCCCCGTGAGCAAGTAGCGCGCCATCGGTCCACACCCTCGCCACGGGGATGGCCTACGGGAGAGCGGGGATGGTGATTTGTCACATAATTTTAACGGAAAAGAGACAAGGAAGAACCCGAAAATTCATACTTTTGCACTATATATAACAGGTGGCATACACCTATCGTGCGCCACCATCAAAAAGACAACTGATATGGAAGAAAACAAAGCTCGAATTATGGTCGTCGACGACGAACAGGACCTCTGCGAGATTCTGAAGTTCAATCTTGAGACCGAAGGGTACCAAGTAGCCACCGCATACTCGGCAGAAGAGGCGCTGGAGAAGAATCTGGCGCGCTTCGACCTGCTGCTTCTCGACGTGATGATGGGCGGCATGGATGGATTTGCAATGGCAGAGAGACTGAAGTCCAACCCCGAGACAGCCCACGTACCCATCATCTTCCTCACCGCCAAGACCGATGAAAACGACAAGGTCAACGGACTCAATCTGGGTGCCGACGACTATATCGCCAAGCCATTCTCCATACGCGAAGTGATGGCACGCGTAAGGGCGGTGCTCCGCCGCTCGGGCGAAAAGAGCGTCGGACAGCAGATACTGAAGTTCCGCGGGCTCGAGGTCAACCTCGACAAGAAGACCGTGAGCATCGACGGCGAAGACGTCCCCTTCAGCAAGACCGAGTTTGAACTCTTAGCGCTGCTGTTGCGTGAGCGTGGTCATGTCTTCTCCCGCCAGGAACTCATCAACCGCATCTGGCCCAAAGACGTGCTGGTGCTCGACCGCACAGTCGATGTCAACATCACCCGCATGCGCAAGAAGATTAAGGACTATGCCCACCACATCGTGACAAGGCTGGGTTACGGCTATTTCTTTGAAGAGTAACACTATGAGGAGACCCACGGTAGGACAGAAGTTGTTTGTAGGCGTCATCGCCGTGTTTCTGGTCTTCGCCAGCACATTCATCGTGTATCAGCAGGCAAGGGAGAAACAGTTCAAGATAGACGCGCTCAACATCAGGCTGCAGGACTTCAACGACCGCATGGCCGACGAAATCCACGACGGTGTCATCGCCACCGAGCGGGAGTACAGCGACTATGTGCGCCGGCACCATGCACCGGGACTGAGAGTGACCCTCATCCGTCCGTCGGGCGTGGTAATCTATGACAACTGGTCCAAGCGTAAAGCCCACATTGGCAACCACGCCTCGCGCCCTGAAGTCAAGCAGGCGCTCGAGCATGGCACGGGCTCTACCGTCGAGCGCAGCAGCAACACGATGAAGGGCTACTTCTTCTACTCGGCGTCCTACTACCCCGACGACAGCCTCATCGTGCGCAGCGCTTTGCCCTACAACCACGACCTGGCCAAATCGCTCCAGGCAGACCAGCATTACCTGTGGTTTGCATTGGCTGCAATCTTCATATTGGTCATCATACTCTACCACTTCGCCCACAGGTTGGGCAAGAACATATCCAAACTGCGCGCCTTTGCCACCCGGGCGGGTCACAACGAGTCGCTGGAGACCGAGGAGCTCATCAACTTCCCCAACGACGAACTGGGAGAGATAGCCGAGAAAATCATCAAGATATACAAACAGCTGCAGCACACCCGCAGAGAGCAGGATGTGCTCAAGCGGCAGCTCACCCAGAACATTGCCCACGAACTCAAGACTCCTGTGGCAAGCATCCAGGGCTATCTGGAGACCATCCTCGACAACCCCAATGTCGACGATGCCATGCGTCAGCAGTTTCTGGAGCGCTGTTATGCCCAGAGCCAACGCCTCACGTCACTGCTGCAAGACATATCGACGCTCAACAAGATGGACGACGGCGTCCAGATGATGGACTTTACCGATGTCGACGTGGCACAGCTCGTGGCGGGCATCGCCAAGACCACCGCCCTGCAACTGGAGCAGAAGGGCATGAAGGCAGTCGTAGACTTGCCCGAACGGCTCGTCATCCACGGCAACCAGAGTCTGCTCTACAGCATCTTCCGCAACCTCACCGACAACGCCATAGCCTATGCCGGCGAGGGCACCACCATCCAGCTGAGCGCCCACGACGAGGGCAGCCAGTGGCGCTTTGTCTTCAGCGACAACGGAGTGGGCATCGAGCCTCAGCATCTGTCACGCATATTCGAGCGCTTCTACCGAGTAGACAAGGGGCGCAGCCGGAAGATGGGCGGCACGGGGCTCGGGCTCGCCATCGTCAAGAACGCTGTGGGGCTGCACGGAGGCTCCATCACCGCCACGTGCCCCGCTGAAGGTGGAATGAGATTTGAATTTACCCTGAACAAGTAACAATACAAGAACAAACGACATGAAGACTATCACCGCAACACCCCTACAGTCGCGCGAGATAGCCCGACTCATCATGGTGGCCATGAACTACGAGTGCTGCCAGTACTTCGCCGGCGACAACCATACGCTCGACGAGTTTGAAGACATGATGACCGCTCTGGTAGAGCGCACCGACAGTCAGTACAGTCATCTCAACACGCTGGTAGCCCTCGACGGCGACGACATCGCTGGCATCTGCGTGAGCTATGATGGCGGACAGCTGCACCAATTGCGCCAGGCGTTCATCGGAGAGGCCCTCCACCGCTTTGGCCGTGACTTCTCTGCCATCGACGACGAAACCCAGGCTGGCGAACTCTATATCGACAGCATCTGTGTGAAGCCCGAGTACCGCGGCAAGGGCATTGCCTCGCAGCTCATCGAGGCTACCATAGACAAGGCACGCACCCTGGGGCTGCCGGCAGTAGGTCTGCTCGTAGACAAGGGCAACCCCAAGGCCGAGAAGCTCTACTCCCGCATAGGTTTTGTGCATGTCGACGACTCTGCATGGGGCGGACACGCCATGAAGCACATGCAATACAAGCTGTAAGGACATCCCGGATGGCTGGGAGATGACCCCGGCGACGCTGGAGCGAAACCATACGACACTGAAGACTATCTATACGAGATGGGGGAAAACCACTGGCATTGTGCCTTTGGTTTTCCCCCATTTTCTGTTGATGGCTGTCCAGACTGTGATGGACGCTGGAATGGTCCTGACTATGGGCAGGACCTGTGCAGTCATTTCTGCGTTTTTTCCCAGTCGTCCCACTCTCGCATAGCCTGTTGCCAGTCGGTCTGCTCGCCGCTTTCCACCGCCTGGCGCTGGCGCTCGGCCTCATCGCGCTCACGGTCGCGGGCACGCTTGGCCTTCATGTTGGCAATAGTGGCGTCGTCGAGTATCTGAATGGCACCACGGTCGAGCGCGGCCTGCAGTTCGTCTTCGCCGAAAGCGCGGCCAGGCTCGTTGAAGTCAGAGATATTGAACTCGTAATTGACTCTGAGTTCATGTCTTACCTGCTTCTGCTGGGCGCGGTTACCTGCGTTCTTCAGTCTGAGCAGTTTGGCTATTTGAATGATTTCAGTCTGTGAGAATTTGTTTCTTCCCATGCTTCGTTCTACTTATTTCAGTTCCAGTTCTATCACCTTGTCTATCTCGGTGGGCACCTCGTTGAGCAGCAGAGTGATGCCGTCGCCGCTCTTGGCCATCTTGACAGGCGTGCGGGTGACGAAATCGACAGCGCTCTTTATCTTCTTGTCGCCAGTGGGGATAAAGAGACCCTTGTCCTTGAGGTCGAGGATGTGCACATAGAGCTTATTGCCCTTCTGGGTGGTCACGCCCCAGTTGTGGGGAGCCACGATGCCTGCACGGCAACCATAGATGGTCTCGCCGTAGGTCTTCATCCACTCACCCATTTCGGCCAGACGACTCACGGCCACCTCCGGGAGATTGCCGTCGGGCTGAGGGCCGATGTTCATGAGCAGGTTGGCGTTCTTGCCGGCAGCGCGGACGAGATACTGCACCAGTGTCTTCTTGTTTTTATAGTTCTGGTCGGTAATCTTATAACCCCACATACCATTCATGGTCTCGCAGGTCTCGAGGGGCAGACGGCTGATGTCCTGGCCAGAGAGTCCGGCAGTGTTCTCACCAGGCAGGTCGCGCTCGAAGATTTGCATATCCTCACCATCGAAAGGAGTGACGTGGTGGTTGTTGCCGACGAGACAGGCGGGCTGCAGACCGTGGATGAGGGCATACTGCTCGGGCAGCTGCCAGTCGAAGTTGGGGTCTTCCTTGTGGTCCCACCATCCGTCAAACCAGATGGCACCAATCTTGCCATAGTTGGTAAGCAGCTCGGTCAGCTGGTTGTTCATAAACTGGTAATAGCTCTTCCAGTCGCCCTTGGCGCTGGGTCGGCCGGTACCTCTTCCGGTGCGTCCCCAAGGGTAGTCCTCGCGATACCAGTCCAGATGCGAGTAGTAGAGGTGGAGGGCGATACCCTGGCGATGACACTCGTCGGCGAGTTCCTTGAGGATGTCGCGCTTGAAGGGAGTGCCGTCTACAATATTATAATTGCTGTACTTGGTCTTGAACATCGAGAAACCCTCGTGATGACGAGTGGTGAAGCAGATGTACTTGGCACCCGACGCTTTGATAGCGCTGACCCACTTGGCAGCGTCAAACTCGGCGGGGTAGAAACCTTTGGCGAGCTTCTCATACTCATGATAGTTCAGGTTCTTGTTGGTCATAGTCCACTCGCCAGTGGCAAGCATACTGTAGAGCCCCCAGTGGAGGAAGACACCAAAGCCCATGTCGCGGAATTCCTTTCTGGCCTGCAGATTGTCTTCGGTGGGTTCATACTTGGCGCTTGCCGATGTGGCAGTAAGCAGCAGTGCTGTCAGCGCGATAGCTACTCTCTTGAAGTTAGGCATTTTCATGTAATTTTTAATTATAGTTTGTGTCATTTCTGTGACTTCTCCTGTGCGCCCCACTCCGTTGCGCGGCGACGGAGCCATGCTTGCGGGCTCGGGCCAGAGGCTTGGCGGGCGACCGACTGTTGCCGGCAGAGCCACAGGGCGGTTCATTCCGCCTCTCCTTACCGATGCTCTCCGGGCTACGGTTTCCTCTTCTGAGCGAGAGGCATGGGGCTGGTTTGGGAATTCAAAAATACACTCTTTATCTGTAACCTGCAAGTTTTTAGGTTAAAATTCTTCCCATGGAGGAAAAAAATAGGGCAAACGCGATGTAGTTCAGAAAAAAACATATACTTTTGCCAAGATTTATAATCAACATCATCTAACTTGTCATGAACACAGAACAATTATCGCCTGCCAAGAAGACCATCGTGGGTGTGCAGTTTCTCTTCGTAGCCTTCGGCGCTACGGTGCTGGTACCCCTTCTTATAGGCATCAATCCCGCCACGGCACTCTTCACCGCCGGTGTGGGCACCCTCATCTTCCATGTTGTCACCAAGGGGCGCGTGCCTATCTTCCTGGGCAGTTCGTTTGCCTTTATCGCCCCTATCATAGCCGCCACCCAGCAGTGGGGACTCCCCGGAACCATCGCCGGACTCACCAGCGTGTCGCTTGTCTACTTTGTGATGAGCGCTCTGGTCAAGTGGCAGGGGCGCAAACTGCTCGACAGGCTCTTTCCGCCGGTGGTGATAGGCCCCGTCATCATCCTCATCGGCCTCTCGCTCTCGGGCAGTGCCGTCAACATGGCCAAAGACCACTGGCTGCTCGCCTTCGTATCGCTTATCACCGCCATACTGGTGCTCACGCTCTGCCGCGGACTGATGAAGCTGGTGCCCATACTCTCGGGCGTGGCCGTGGGATATATCGTGGCGGTGTGCATGGGCGAGGTCGACTTCACGGGCGTGGCCAATGCCTCGTGGATAGCCATGCCGGTGGCCTTTGACACCATCACCCACTTCAGCTGGAGCCCCTTCCTCTACATGATGCCCGTAGCCATAGCACCGGTGATAGAGCATATCGGCGACGTCTATGTGGTGAGCGCCGTGGCAGACAAGGATTTCGTCAAAGACCCTGGTCTCCACCGCACCATGCTTGGCGACGGTCTCGCCTGTCTGTGCTCCGCGTTTCTTGGAGGACCTCCCGAGACCACCTATTCGGAAGTGACAGGAGCCATGTCTATCACCAAGGTGACCAGCCCGGCCGTGATACGCATCTCTGCCCTTACCGCCATCTGCTTCTCTGTCGTGGGCAAGCTCAGCGCGCTGCTCCAGTCTATCCCCCAGGCCGTGCTGGGCGGCATCATGCTGCTGCTCTTCGGCACCATAGCCAGCGTGGGCGTGCAGAACCTGATGCAGCACCGCGTGGACATGAACGACACGCGCAACGTGATAATCATCTCCGTGATGCTCACTATGGGTCTCGGCGGCGCCGTGCTCTCCGGAGGCTCGTTTGCCATCTCGGGCATAGGTCTGTCGGCGGTCATCGGCGTGGTGCTCAATCTGGTACTGCCCAAGACCAAGGCAGAGGAAAAGTAGACCATCCAGGCACAGACCATGACGGCCCACATCCTCTCATACACCCACCCCACCACCGCAGCGGCAAGGACTGCGGTGATGGCGGACAGGTAGGCTAATCCTAACAATTAAAGTATATCAATCCATTAACGTTTAACTAAAAACAATGAGTACACTGACTATTGCAATCATCATCGTTTTTGTGTTCGGCTATCTGCTTATCGCGCTCGAGAGCCTGACACGTGTCAACAAGGCAGCCATAGCGCTGCTCATGTTTGTGGCGTGCTGGACGCTGTTCATGATAGACCCGGCAGCCTACATCAACGGATGCGGCTCCGACATCGCCAACCAGGTGAGCGCCGTCATCGAGCACCATCTGGGCAGCACCTCTACCACCCTGTTCTTCCTCATGGGAGCAATGACCATCGTCGAGGTGGTCGACCAGAACGGTGGCTTCAACTGGGTGCGCGGCGTGATGCAGACCCGCAGCAAGAGAGCGCTGCTATGGCGCATCAGCATCGCCACATTCTTCCTCTCAGCCATACTGGACAACCTCACCACCAGCATCGTCATGGTGATGATACTGCGCAAGCTGGTCGAAGACCGCCCCACGCGCATCATCTACGCCTCGATGGTCATCATAGCCGCCAACTCGGGCGGCGCGTTCTCGCCCATCGGCGACGTGACCACCATCATGCTCTGGAACAAGGGCGTGGTGACAGCCATCGGCGTAATCAGCGAACTGCTCATCCCCTCGCTCATCTCGATGGTGGTACCCGCCTTTATCCTGCAGTTTACCCTCAAGGGCACGCTGGCCGAGGCTGACGACAGCACCAAGACCGAGACCGCAGAGCTCGACTTCACCGAGTCGCAGCGCCGCATCGTGTTCTACGTGGGCGTAGGCGGACTCATCTTTGTGCCCATCTTCAAGGCCATCACCCATCTGCCTCCCTTTGTGGGCATCCTGCTCGTACTGGGCACCCTGTGGACCGTCACCGAGGTATTCTACCGCCATCTGCGCCACGAGAGCGACCGCACCAGCATGCAGAAGCGTGTGGCTACGCTGCTCTCGCGCATCGACCTCTCCACCATACTCTTCTTCCTGGGCATCCTCATGGCTGTGGCCTGTCTCGAGCAGACCGGCGTGCTGGTAGCCTTGGGCGAGACGCTCAACGACGTATTCCAGGGCAACCACTATCTCGTCACCGGCGTGATAGGCGTGCTGTCGAGCATCGTCGACAATGTGCCCCTCGTGGCAGGATGTATGGGCATGTATCCCGTGGCACCCACAGGCGACATGGCAGTCGACGGCATCTTCTGGCAGTTGCTCGCCTACTGTGCCGGAGTGGGCGGTTCGATGCTCATCATCGGTTCGGCTGCAGGCGTAGTGGTCATGGGCCTCGAGCGCATCTCCTTCGGATGGTACATGCGCCGCATCACATGGATAGCCTTTGTGGGCTATATCGCCGGCATCATGGCCTATGCCCTCATCCGCACCTTCATCATGCCCGTGGCGCTCTAAGCCATCGGGGCTGGTTCCCCATACTACGGCAGCGCCTGCCAGCGCCGCCCTCATGACCCCAGCCGGGGCATCCTCGGGGCGCCCCGACGCCCAGAGAGTCTGCCTCCC
>OQVS01002089.1_pt1 | contig 13115 bp, 8 predicted proteins | sample 1691601 | NCBI WGS metagenome assembly OQVS01 (sample SAMN03418268, study PRJEB22391) | human gut metagenome | biome: human-gut; feature: organic feature; material: feces | host: Homo sapiens | place: Tanzania | collected 2013-01 | reverse complement strand
AGAGGATGCAAATTCCGGGTATCAGCTGTTTACAAAAATCGGTGAGAAATACGGCGTTGTCTGTATCCCTGCGGCGGGCAAAGATAAGAGGATGAATTTCGGAGAGAAAACGGAAGAATTTGAAAGAAAATAAGAGAAAAAATGGTGTGTTTGAGGCCTATGCAATTCTATAGAAAGGGCTTGAAATGGGGAGGATAACTATAGTATAATGAGGTATGAAATCGGAGGATTCTGTCTTGCGGTCAGAATTTACTGTAGAATCATGGGAAAATATAAAGAAGACTAAAATCCAAATCGAAAAACAAAACCGCAATTTATGAACCCTGGGCAAAGTAGCCGAATGACAGACTGTGGATAGAAAAAAGTAAAGGTGGTATTGCTTTATGAGGTTGAAAAGCAGGATACTGGCACTGGGAATGAGCCTTATCATGGCTTTGACGGTGTTCACTGGATGCGGAAAAAAGGATTGGCCGAAAACGTCCGAGCTGGCTGGCATGGCAGCCAGCGGCGGGATCATTCCGCAGGCAGAACCGCAGGCCGTGTATCCGGATACGTCGGATACTGTGTTCCGAATGTTTTTCGATAATACAAATTCGATGCGCGGTTTTGTAAAACCGACCATTGAAAACCAGCAGAAGACGGCATTTGTGTACTCAATTGATGATGCGATCGATGTGGCATCCGGAATGCTCATGGCACAGACCAATGGATTCCGCAGCATGGAAGGTTATATTCTGAAAGCGGATGAGAACAATATCCTCCGCTGGTCGAATGTGGAACTGAATGATGAACTGCAGGCACGCTTTTGCAGTACGGAGTTTTACACGGGTACCGATGGTCGGCCGGGAACGCTTACGGAAAACGGGACTTCGATTGGCCCACTGTCCCGTCTATTCCGGGCAGGCAACATCAGAGGCGAAGAAGAAAGCGGTACGCCGTTCCTTGCGGATGGCCTGACGGTGATCGTCAGTGACCTGATGGAGCAGAACTTCGATCTGGATGTACTGTACGAGGGTGTGGAAAATTACTATCAGACAAATCCTGCAGCGGCTACGGCATTGATCGGCTGTTACAGCGATTACAAGGGCAATATGTCGGTTCCGATGTTCAGTGATAATGGAACGTCGGAGACGACAATCTTTGATTATGAAGGTCAGGCGGGTTACTATTTCTTCATAGTTGGTCCGGTCAATCTGGTACAGGGCTATGTGAATGGTCTGCAGGAGCATCTGGACAACGACAATGTGCGGTATGATACGGTGATCTTCCGAAACTGTGCAGATGCACAGCTGGCCGTAGATAAGCTTTCCTTCGAGGCTGTCCCAGATACGATGGATGGCGTGAAAAAACTGAAGAATTACGATGAGGACGTGAACAATGTCCTGGGCAGTGCAAACACAACAGAGGTCAGCACGTCCGGCGACAACATCATCGTAGCGGATATTGATGGCAATACGAGCAGTGCAATGGAGGATACGTTCCAGATTTCTGCAATGGCAGATGCACAGGACGGTGTTACTTATAATGTGGGCGAAGCGAGCCTTTACTCTTTGAACTATGAAGAGGATGGCGACGAAACGGGAAATGCGGCGACCTGGACGCTCTGCACGGGAAATGAACTGGATAGTCTGAAGGTGCGGGCAGAGCTGCTTTCCGGTGAACAGATAGATTACGATGCGGATGGTGATCCGGTGGTCGTTGTTCCGCAGGGCCGAAATGTCTATTATGTGCGCTGCTCGATCGAATTGAAGAACGGTGGGATCGAAGACAGTGCGGGTGTCTACGCAGTGGTCGTACCTTATAATGGGGTAAAGCAGGGAAAATCGCAGGCAGAAGCTCTGAATGATCTGATGAATCGGAATATTTCGACCGGCGATTTCGACCGTGCACTTTCCAGCCTGCAGAGACGGGAAAATGGGTATCAGTGGGACGGAGCAAGCCAGCAGACATCTGCGGCGGACGCACTGCTGTGTACGCCGAAACTGGCCAATCTGCTCAACTCGCTGAGCAACAGCGCCTATACCGATAAAGAGTCCATGCAGTATCTGACCTTTATTTTTGACCTGTCGGACCGTTAAAATGTTTTCTCTGTGGGGATACAGAAGCAATAAAAACAAAATGGGAGGAAATTTACGATGGCGAGCAATGTTGAAATGAAAATGGGTAACATAAATGCGGTTAAGGGAGGAGTGGTGATCGGACTCGTTTCAGGCCTGATCCGCTGGCTGAGCTGGTTTTTTATTATCAATGGGAACAAGAAAGTTGTGGATGATGCGAAAGAACTGACAGGGATGCTGATTATTGCAGGCTGCATTATTCCGCTCGTAAGCTTTTTGCTGATGTATCACTCGTATGCCCAAAAAGGCATGCAGGCACCGATGAAGCTGCGCACCATTGCACAGGGCGGTGCTTGGGTGATGCCGGGATTTATCATCCTGCTGGCTGCAGAAGGTCTGCTGTTTGTTGGTGTGTTTGCAGGCATGTCCGTTCTGTACGGCCGCTTTGTGAGCAAGGCTGTGACCTGCGCAGTAATTGGTTTTGCTGCAGACGTTGTACTTTTCTTTGTGGGAAAGATTTTCTTTAAGCCGGACCTGATCCAGAAGGCATAAGGGAAAGGAGAAAGAATCATGGCAAACAGATTTGTGATCGCAGCAGGTGGAACCGGCTCAATGTGCGTTCGCTCGATGATCTTTCTTCTGGCGAGCGGTTGCGGCAATCCGGCAGACAGCTATCATGTTCTGCTGGTAGATAAAGACAAGGACAGCGATGCGCTGACAGCCTGCCAGAATTTGGTCAAGGACTACAATCAGCTGCGTGCCCGTCTGACGGGAGTGCAGTCCCTCATCATGCCGAGCATTGAGCTTTCCAATTGGGATTTCACCAGTGAAATCTGCGCAGAATATGAACTGCGTACCGGAAAGTCCGCCAAGAATCTTTTACACATGACCCTGTCTTCGATCCTGAACCCGAACGGAGATGAATCGATCGATGCAATGCTGCAAACGTTCTATACCCGGGATGAATTGAATGTAGACCTTGACAAGGGTTTTTATGGGCATCCCAACATTGGTGCGGCAGTTTTTGCCTATGTGCAGGAGCGCTTCCTGGCCCCTATGACCAAGGATGCAGCGGGGAATAATCGGCCCAATCAGTTCATGGCAGATCTGCGCAGTGAATTTTCACGTGGAACCGCACATGTTTATCTGTATGGCTCTGTTTTTGGCGGAACCGGAGCCAGCGTGATCCCCAATATCGTGGAAGCGCTGCGCAGCATTCACGGGGATGCCCCTGGCACCGATTATGGCAAAACAAAGCTGGTTCTGGGCGGCAGTCTGCTGATGCCGTACTTCCGTCTGCCGCAATGTCGGTCGGACAGTGTGGAAAATGTAAAGGTCCGTCCCAAGGATACATTGTTTGCAGAACAGACCCGGGAAGCCCTGCGCTTTTACGAAGAAAGCAATATGGTCAAGCACATGACGAATCTGACCTTGGTTGGAACGAAGATGCTGGATGAGACCAGTGAAATTTACGCCCGTGGTGCAGACCAGCATCAGCATTTCCATATCGCACTGCAGGCCGCTGCGGCTGCGGGCTGCCGGTTCTTTAACAACGCGCTGCAGGGAATGGACACTTTGGTGGCGGCAGATGGAACGGTCACGCCCCAGGGCAATCTGTTGATGTGGAAGATTTCGCCCGAGGTGGATCCTGCAGGGCAGGCTAAATATCAGACGCTCTCGGCAAACGAGCTTGGCATGAACGATGAATTCGTGAAATTGAACCAGTTCCTCCGGTACAGCATCGTTGTGGCATACTACATGGATGCACAGTTTGATATTGAACTGAAGGCGCTTGCAAAAGAGGCTGTCGTTGGCGGCACGATGCTGCAAATGAGGGATGAGAACAACCGCCCACTGACATTGCAGGCTACGAAAAAATTTATTGAGACGGAGTTTATCCCGACGGAGGAGGATGTCGAAAAATACTACAAGGCTCCGGTGAAGCTGGCCACTTCGTTCTGCCGCGCATTCCTGGAATATTACTTTGACATTGCGATGAGCGGCTATGCATGGAGTGGTTATCATGAAAAGACAATGCAGGCGGTCGATTTGAATGGGCATACCTATTATAAATATGGAGTGTCCGATGGGATTGCTGAGGACGCGATGGATGCGGCAAAATTGGCAAGGCGCTGGTGTGACTTTGTTGACCTCACGGCATTGCAGAGTGTATTGACGGCGGCAACAACCGAAGATGTGGTGAAAACCATGACGCTGAGCACCATCATGTCGTTCGATTATATGGACAGCGATCCAAAGGATTCGGCAAGCCGCACCCCCTTTGTACTGAATGGCTTTAATGGCAATATCGGGGAAATTTATAAGGATGCACTTGAAAAGCTTGGCTTGACGCGCAGCAGACTTGGCAACTTAAAAAGAACGGATGCTAATTTTGCGGAAGTGTTCGATAAATTGTACGATTGCTGCGAATGAGTTTTGATTTCAGTTGTGCGGTAAATTTGAGGAGATGAAGAAAGATGTCCATGATAAAAAATCTGTTTCCGGATAATCTTTTGGCGACAACAGGATTAGACCCTGCTACGCTTCCGGGACTCAATAATATGGCGTTGATGGGACCGAACCGGTTTGATGGGCTGGACCTGAACATGGTGGCAGATTCCATTGATACATCGGGCAATGGAACAGAAAAGGCGGATCAGGCCAGACCAACAGTGCTGGCCAGCACGTCCAGTTTTGTAACGAGTGTACATCATTATACGTCACTCACATCGGATAAATTAACCGATGCGGAAATGAAAGCACCCGGTTATCAGGATTATCTGGAATGGCAGGGGCTGGTTGCGGCATTGGCTCTGCGCAATATTTACTCAGTAAAAGGGCTGGACCTGAGCATTCAGACGGTTTCTTTGAGTGCACAAAAAGTAGAAGATGACTGTGTTCTGCTCTCAATGGCCAAAGATGATGTTTACAAATATGCAGTGCAGTATAACCAGTTTGGTCAACCGCAGAGTGGGGTGATTTTCTACATCTGCCAGAAGGGCGTTCCCTTTGCTATGTTCCATCCAGAAATTGGCCTCTGCCCCAAGAAAGAGTATGATAGCAGTATTTTCGATGGGATTCTGGACTGGTATGATACATCCACAGGCTGGAAGGATTTACTGGACCCCAACAAACCGAAAAGCATGAAGCTGGACGAGTTTTATCTCAGCCGTCTGGCTTGGTGGCTGAAAGAAAACGGCATGACAAATGCCTATGCTAAATGCGTCGGCCAACTGTCGAGGTACAATCATGCCTTTTACACCAGACTGGCAGATGCGCCGCTGACCGGTGCGGCGGTGATCGACAAAGTGGCAAATAAGATGCCTGAGGACAATATTGCGGGTGTACCGGTTGCAGGGGTACTGCAAGCGAAAATCAATGCCTTGTGGGGAAAGAAAGGCTCCACGGTTTTGACCGCATCGATGGCTTACTCGTATAACGGCCGGAATCTGCCCCTGCCGAAGCTGTATACGGAGAAGCTGTTCCTTGCGGCGGTCAGTAATGACACGCCAAGTGAACTGATCTACAATGTGACAAACGGTGCAAATACGGCGGCGCTGAAGATCGGGTTTGTATCGAATGGCGGGTATCCGGCTCTGGATCGTTTCTGCCCGGTTGCACCTTTTACGAAGTTGGGCGCCGAGGTGCTGGCGACCCAATGCAAACTGACGGGTTTGAAGTTTGTTCCGGTGGCAGAGAATGATGGCCTGATCTCTGTAGATGTAAAAACTTCGATCCAGACACCGGATGGAGAAGTTGTGACGATCGACCGCCGCTATCCCAGCAGTCAGATCAAACAGGGAACACTGCCCTATGTTATGGTGTGGCCCTGTGTTCCGCTGCCTGAGGACAGTTGGCACCAATATTATGCGACCTGTGAAAGCCCGCGTTATACGTTGGGAGATATTTTTATCAAGGACCAGAATACACAGAAGCCGATCAAGCTTGTCAATAGCGGCCTGCTGCGGGTTGAGATGAATGCGGGCAGCAGCAATACGATCAACCGGGCAACGGCAACAGGTGAGAATAAATGGACTGTCTGGTACAACGACAAACCGTTTGACTATGCAGTTCTTTCGTGTTTGAAGCAGCCGAACAGTACGGACACTGAAACACTGGGTGTGTTTTTTGTACCGTATTGCCGCCCGATCCAGAAAGGTGATCCGACGGTCGTTCAGGTGAGCACACCGACGATTCTGGCCGTGGATTTTGGCACAACAAGTACGGTGGTTGGCTTGAAGATCAATGGAGGCGCAGATCAGGTGCTGCCCTATTGCGATTACAGCCGGACCATTACGGTAGAGGATGAACTGGCAAAGCGAAGTGTGATGCAGCATCATTGGCTGGGAACCGATGAGGATCGCACGGGCAAAATCTTCAGTGTAGCGCAGCTGTTTGACCGCGCAGACGGAACGGCCGGTCCGAGTCAGACGCAACTGGCTCAGGCAGGCAATAATCGATATTATGTGGATGGCCGCATGTTTGTGGTGTCTGGTGCGCTGCTGCAAGCCTATACGAATGCGAATGGATTGAATGTTTTTGGCTCGCAGAAGATCATCAATGACATGAAGTTCTCTGCGATGGCAAATCCGCTGAATATGCACGCGGCATCGATTTTTCTGGCCGGCATTTATCAGTATGCAATGCTGTATCTGCTGAAACAGGGATATTATCCAGTTCAGGGAACAGACTATGTGACACTGTATTCTTCGTATCCCAATGCGGTGACCCGCAGTTCTTTGGAGCAGAGCTGGATGTATGCCCAGAGGATTTTAAGCTCTACGTTAAGCAGGCAGTTGCTGACTCCTCTGGATCCGGGTAAGATCAATTATCGAACAGAAGCACAAGCCACGACGGTTTATAATTCGCAGCCGGGCGTGGCAGTGCATTTCCCGCATATGATCTCGGTGGATATTGGCGGAGGCACAACGGACATTGCAATTAAGAATCTCCGCAACAGTCAGATGGGCGCTAGCAATTCGGGCGATGTACGTCAGTTGTCGATCCGCTATGCAGGCCGGGAGTTGATGGTGGAAAGTCTGGTCGAGGCATACCGTCGTTTTGCAGACGAAGGAAAAACTCCTGCTCTGAAAAACGCAAGAAATACGGCATTCAAAAATCTGTGGCCAGCCCAGAATGCCCAAAATCTGGTGACTTCGTTTGACAGTATCTGCAATAGTGCGAAAAATACTGTAGCACAGCAGGACCTTGTTCGCAACGATTCTCTGCGCATGGTTGTGGAGTGTCTTCTGGCAGGCGGCATGGACATTGGCGCGCCGACCCTGAAGCCGGAGCATAAAACGCTGCGCCAGGTGATTACGCTTAAATTTGCTGTGCTGATGCTGACGGTTGCACAGATCATTGCGCGCAACATGGATATCTGGAACGATGGAAACGGAAAGCTCTATGCACCTGGAAATATACTGGCTCTGGATATGGTGATGAGCGGTACCAGTGCGCAGCTTCTCCAGTATGTGTTCAATTGTGATCTTTCACAGCTGAACAATATGGACATCAGATCGGTTCGGCTTCCGCAGGTCAAATGGGGTATCAATATCATCAATCAGTTTATTGAAAAGGCAATTGAAACAGTCCTTGGAGATCGGGCTGCGAAGGTTCTGGGTCAGAAAGGGTCACCGAATCGCATTCATGTGAGCTTTAAGTTCCATGTCAACCCGGAAGTAGCGCAAAAACGCGAAGTCAGCTTTGGCTTGCTGGAAATGCCGGGTAAGCCGGAAGATAATGATCCTCAGGCGAATACAGTGCCGGCTTCAAGGGCAGTTCCCGGAACCGCGTCGGCTGCTGCAATGCCGATGGATGATCTGTTTGGGGATGATCTATTTGGCGATGTATCGACCGGAACAGTGGGTAGAGCAGCAGCTCCGGCCGCAGCGGCAGCGATGGATCCTGATAAGGAGAAGCAGCAGCGTGCAGAACGGAAACAGGCGGCCAGTAATGCAATCCTGAACGCCTCGTATACGGATTTGCAGGCATTCATCACGGGCGATCTGGCAACATTTGTGCGGTTGTTTGATTCTCATGTGGCACCTTATGCGACCAAGAGCAATATTGAACCGTTGAAGAAAAACGGTGTAGCAGCCAGTGATCTGCCAAGCATGCTTGCGGATTTTAACCCGACCGAATTTACATCAGAGGCTATGGCGACCAAAGGGCGTCATGCAGAGTATATGTGCGAAGAAGAGCAGCAGCCGTATCTTGATGTCCTTGCAAGACTCTATCTGGTGGACGAGCTGCTCAACTACCAGATGGCAAAGTATCAGGGGTAAGGGTGTAGATGGGGTGATGAATACCAACAATCTGGGTATCGCCGTTGCTGCGTTTTTGCTGGGCCTTCTTGCGGGTGCGGGAATCAGTGTGGGGACGATTTGGTCGATCAACCAGAAACGGTTTGCTGCACGAAGAAGACGAGCTCAGCAGAAAAATACTCCGCGGCAGGCCAGCGGGCGGCAGAAGAACGTGCCGGAACATGCATGCCGCCGGAATGCTCCTGCCAGAACCCGGCTGACCACAGAAACGGAGCATTCGGCGAAACCCAAAAGCAAGGAGCGGACCTTGCAGAACACGGCGGCAGATTTTTGCAAAAAGATACAGGTGTTCGGAAAGCGATTCTTAGCATGGATCAGGGCTATGATTTCGGAGGAAACAACGCTTCCAAAACCAAAAAGATCCCGGGCTGTGCAGACAGTATCCACTGATGGGATGCTGTATCCAAAAGCACCTGAAGGGAAGGCGGTTGCTTTTGCTGCTTCCCCAAAACCGATTATTACAGAAAGTCCAAAGCATTCTGAGCTGGTAAGACAGAAAGAACATACAGAAGAACTGGACATTTCACCACAGGTCGTTCCAGGTGATGCGGATTTTGCGGAAAGCATCCGTAAGGAAAAAAGCCGGGTGAAGGAAACGGCAGAATCCGATCCAGAACCAATGGCTGCAGCTGCACCGGAGGTACAGCCGGTAAGCGGTCCGAAAGATGTGGAAGAAGATGGCGAAACGCTGGATTTTTCGGCATTCTGTGTTGGTCTGGGTGCAGAGTTCGATGATGTCCTTTCGACAGACATCTGTCTGCATCGGGGAACCGGGTATGCGTGGAACCCAGTGACAGATGAAGTGATCCCGGATGAAAAAACAAGAGCAGGGTACTATACGCTCCAGAATCTGGCACGAAGCGGCATGCTGCGGTTATTTGATGTGGTCATTCATGGCGAAGTTATTTGTTACGCAATGTATGCGGCGGATGAGGCAGTTCGCCAAAATGTTGAATATTATCAAATCGCATCAATAAAAAAGGCAGCTCGTGTGAGAGCGAATAAAGCGTTGGATTACTACACACTGGAGGAACCCGGTGCTCTGGTGCTGTGTCCGATCTGAAAGGTATTTGGGAAATCAACAATATGCTTTGAGGTAAGGAGTCGATCAAAGTGATGAGAACACATTCTTTCCAACGTGGAGCAGCATGGCTCCTGTCGGCTGCGCTGTTTTTGGGAGGACGGGCAGGCGGTTTGTCTGTTTACGCCGTAGCACCGGCATCCAATAGCTCAGCTGCTTCCGTGGAAGCACGGACGGATAGGTTATCGGTGCTGGAAAATCAGGTGTCAGATCTGGAAGAAAAGCTGGATATTCCACAGCAGGCGGCAGATGTTCCAACAGATGATGAGAGCCGGATTCGCAGCTTGCAGGAGCGGCTTCAGACAATCGAAAATGCTTTGGGAGTGGTATCGGGAGATTTGCCGACAGATCCGGACGCTCAAATGGATGATCTGAACGACCGGCTTTTGCTGGCAAGCGCTGCGGCTATGAATACGTCCGTTTCGATACCGGTCGAAAGTGCTTCTGCGGCGCCGACTGCGGAAAATACGGAAAGCGATACGGAGGCTCAGCTGCGCGAGGCACTGCACAATGTGGAATCCCGGCAGAACAATCTGGAAGAAGAGGTCGGCACCGCAAAACGGCTGGCACTGGCTGGTCTGATTTTGGGAGTTCTGTCTCTTGTGGCAGCAATTGCAGCAGGAGTGCTCAGCTGTATGCTTTCCCGTAAGAAAGTGGGCGAACTAGGTGAGAATGCCCTTTATGTAAAGCAGCAGGAGTTCAAGAAGGCACAGGAAAGCCTGGGCCATGAACTGCAAAAACTCCAGAGCGAAACGCAGCAGCTTCACAATAAAATGGCAGAAGCACAGGCCGTAAAGGTGCCTTCTCCGAGCATGGAAAGCAGGGATGTGCCGAAACAGCGGGAAGCGGAACGCAGAGAGGCAGAAGCTGGGAAAGTGCAGGAACCGGAAAACCAGGCATCTTCCAGAATTGATGCGCCAGCAGCACCTAAACAGAGCAGCCGGGTATTGGGCAATTTGAAAGCGGAATTTGATATTGCACTTTCCGATGATATTTTTCTGACAGCAGGAAATGATTACATCCTGTATGATGATAATACGATGGAATATGCAATGAAAATGCCATATGGAGAATTTGACTCCTATGCAAAAAATGGATTGCTGCGTCTGTACGATATTCAGGTCGGCGATACGGTTTATACGTATCAGCAATACAAAGAGAAAAAGTGCCCGAATGTTTATATACAAATGGAGGGCAATCTGAAGCGTGCAAAGGTGAAAAGCAATGCTGCGGGGGCATATGATCTTGTGGAAGTGGGTTTGTTGAGTGCCGAAGTATTGAATTGATGGAATGGAATAACATCATCAGATAGGAAGGCGGTGGAACAGAGAATGGCTGAAGAAAACGAAAAACAGGAAGAAGCTTCAAAACCGGCAGAAAAGCCGGAAAAAAGCGTGGAGATGGATTCCTCAAAACAGTGGATTAAATGCACCAACTGCGGATGCCTGATTCATCCGACAGATTTTGAATGTCCGACATGCGGAAAAAAATATTGGAAAAATTTTGGCAGATGGTTTAAGGCAAATCAGAAAGCACAGCGCATAACAGCAGGGCTGACGGCAGGAATTGCGGCATTTGTCCTAATCGGTATGTGGGGTTTGAAGCGTGCAGAGCGCAAATCATGGATCACATTGGAAGAAGCCGCAGCATCTGGCATAGTGCCTCTCTCAAGCGCGACCGATACAGAAACACCTACGGCAGTAAATGTCGGCGCAGAAAACTACACAATGCCAGATGTTCGGGGACTGACGGAAGAATCTGCACGACAGGCATTGGAGTGCATGGGTCTGAAAATTGTAATCAATACGGTTCGTGAAGCGGGTGTGCAAAGCGGCTGCGTTGCAGAACAGAGTGTGGCACCATATCAGGCAATCAATAAAGGCGATACGGTTTGCCTTTCAGTCTCAGATGGAAGTGAAACAAAAGCAGGAGCTGTGCCAGACCTTACGGGAATCAGTTATGAAGAGGCAGTTGCAATGGCAGCCGATCATTCCATGGCGCTTGTTGTAAAGGAAAAGGTTTTTGATCAGATTGACGGTGAAACAAAAGTCATTGCACAGGATGTTGCAGCGGGCGCAGAAATTGATGAGAGTCAGTCGATTGGCGTGACTGTTGCATTGCAGCCGCACGAATTTGTGATGCCGGATATGACGGGCATGGATGAAGAGTCAGCTCAGCAGATCATGACAAATCTGGGAGCCGATGTGTCGATTGATTATGAGGAAAATCTGGAAATGACCAATGGTAAGGTCTTTTTCCAGAGCATTCCGGTAGGCGGTTTGATTCAACCAAGCAATGGTGTCCACTTAAAGGTTACGCAGAATCAGGACATTGTCGTTCCTGAAGTGGTCGGCATGACGCAGGACGAAGCGGTAGCGATGCTGAGAGGAAAAGGCCTTACCGTTGAGATCGAATATGATGAAAGTGCGGATCAGAGGAAAGACTATGTTATCTCCCAGAGCATTCCCGGAAATTCAGTCATCACCGTTGGGGCTGGCGAAAAGAAAGTGATTCTGGTGGTGAGTGACCCAAAGGGAACGGCTGTCCTGGTTGAAGTTCCGAATGTGGTTGGAAAAAATGTGGATGATGCACGGAATCTGTTGCAGAACCGTGGTTTCCGTGTGAAAGTAACACAGGAGGAAAATGCTAAAGCAGCGGGAACCGTTTTGCGGCAAAGCTTGAGTGCAGGAGAAAAACAGGCATATGGAAGCTCCATTACGCTCGTTATGAGCAAAGAAAAGTTGGGATCCAAGCAGAATACGTTTTCGTCTTCTTCGTCTGCATCGGAGACATCTGGCGGCTCTTCTGCAACGTCTGAATTGACTTCGATACGGGAGGAGTCTTCGTCCTCGTCTGCAGCAACGTCGAAGAGCAATTTGGAGGGTATCCCGCCAGAAAGTTCCACAGATCCAAGAGATAAGGCAATCCGGGTGTTAATGCTCAGCGGCATCACAAGAGAGCGAATTGATTCGGGCGAATTCGATGAACAGATCGAAATTTATATGCAAGGGTATGGGGATTGAGGCGTATCAAACAATTACCGGATTGTTCTGATATGATCCTGTTCACAAATATATGGAAAATGCAATACAGGAAAGGAAGTATTTTTATGAACACGAATTTGAAAATGCCCGCAAACTTCAGCAAAATTGAGGATAGCGAGCTGGTGAACATTGATGGCGGCGTAAGCCAGGGCTGGGTCGCACGTCTAATCCGCGCCATTGGCGGAATGTTTGGTGCAATTGATGTAAGCGGTTCCATGGGTAGCAGCACGATAGATAGCAGCTCGATCAGTTCTGGCACGGCTGGAGTGGGTGCATCGGCGACACACACGGAAGGCAACAACAACAAGGTCAGCTGGTCTGTGAACGGCAAGCAGTTCTTCTCCTCGCTGGTGGATGTGATCCTGATTCTTCTCCATTAAGTAAGCTCGGATAAAAAGTATGAAAACGCCCCTGAAACGTAGAAACAGCGTTGATATGTACTTGGCTTTCTGGACACAGGTTCAAAAGTGAATCATGAGGCTTCAGACATGGATGTCTCCCTGAATTTAGAGGGAGGCATCCATTTTGTTGGCTCTTTGTCAAATGTTGGGGTATCCTGAATATGCGCCTCAATGTCGCCGGTCGTCATGCCTTTCGCATACATGGA
>OQVS01002084.1_pt1 | contig 13137 bp, 9 predicted proteins | sample 1691601 | NCBI WGS metagenome assembly OQVS01 (sample SAMN03418268, study PRJEB22391) | human gut metagenome | biome: human-gut; feature: organic feature; material: feces | host: Homo sapiens | place: Tanzania | collected 2013-01 | reverse complement strand
TTCATGCCTACAAAAAAGAAAAACGTACAGGCCACAAGCAGCCGACGGCGGCGGCGTTTTTCCTGTTTTGTATCATGTGGGGCAAACGCCGCATAATAAAGCACCAACTGTCCAAACACAAAGGTGCCTTATACGCCAGCACATTATCTTCCATGTAAGACATAGATGAGCCACATAATATAAGCATCATTTTAGAATTATCCTTATTTTTATCAATAAGCATCTGCAAGGTTGAAGCCATGCTTTTCGAAGCTTTTGCCACATATGGATACTCGTCTATGACAAGCACAAGTCTTTCATTTTCACATAATTTAAATACATATTCTATTGCAGCCTGAAATGACACAAATGAAGTCCCCGGCATTATTCCTGAAGCATATTCCATGATTGCCTGACTAAAGTTCTCCAGATTCTGCTTTTCGTTGCTCTCTACTCCCATAAAATATATTGCTTTTTTATCCTGTATAAAATGGCTTATGAGAGCTGTCTTCCCCACTCTTCGTCTGCCGTAGATTACTGCGAATTCAAATTTATCCGAATTATATAATCCGTTTAAAGTTGCAAGCTCTTTTTCTCTTCCTATAAACATAGCTCTTCTCCCTCCATTTCTATACACAATATTTTATTACTTATATATGATTTAGTCAATCGTAATTTAGTTAATCATAAATAACTAAATCGTAAATAACTAAATATTCATCTCACATTCCGCGTATGCAAAAAAGACGGCCGTCCCGGTCCCCACCGGTTCAGCCGTCTTTATAATAAATTTCAATGTTATACTTTTATATTTTACTCTTATTTATACTCTTTTACTAACTTTTATACTTGTTTGGATTTAGCATCTACTGCTGTGCAAGCACTGCCTGTACCTCTGCCTCTGTAGCGCATGCCATTACCTTGTCTGCCAATGCCTTGCAGTCTGCCATGCTGCTGTCTGCGATGGTCTTTCTGGTCTTGAGCACACTTGTGGCACTCACTGAGAACTCATCAAGTCCGAATGCGAGTAACAGCGGAATGAGCTTTGGATCTGCTGCTGCCTCTCCACACATGCCTACCATGATACCCTCTTTCTTACCGCACTCGATGATACGCTTGATTGCGCGAAGCACTGCCGGATTGAAGGCTGAATAAAGGTATGCTACCTTTGAGTTTCCACGGTCTACTGCCATTGTGTAGCCTGTCAGGTCGTTTGTTCCGATACTGAAGAAGGCTGCCTCTTTTGCAAGCACATCTGCCATCATGCAGGCTGCCGGCGTCTCCATCATGATACCGATTTCGAGGTTCTTATTGTATGCAATGCCCTCTGCATCAAGCTCTTTCATGATGTCAGCTACCATTGCCTTTACACTGCGAAGCTCATCTACGCCTGTCACAAGCGGAACCATTATCTTTATCCTGCCGAATGCACTGGCTCTCACAAGTGCACGAAGCTGTGTATTGTAGATGTCTGTTCTCTGGAGACAGAATCTGATAGCTCTGTAGCCTAAGAATGGGTTGTCCTCTTTCTCAAGGCCCAAATATGGGATTTCCTTGTCTCCTCCAATATCGAGTGTACGGATGATGACAGGCTTGCCCTTCATTGTCTCTGCTACTGATTTGTATGCCTCAAACTGCTCTTCCTCTGTAGGAATTGTGTCTCTGTCCATGAAAAGGAACTCTGTACGGAAAAGTCCTATTCCCTCTCCGTCACACTCTACAGCCTTCTTTGCGTCCTCAGGCTTTCCGATATTGCATACAAGCTCTACCTTTGTGCCGTCTGCTGATACTGTTGGCACACCCGCAAATTTCTTTAAGAGCTCTTTCTCTTTTTTGTATTCCTCAAGCAGCCCAGCGAATTTCTGCTCTGTCTCAGCGTCAGGGTTTACGATTGCCTCTCCGCTTGTTCCGTTGAGTACCACTCTGTCACCATTTTTGACAGATGTGCAGATTCCGTCAATACTGAGAACTGCTGGGATTTCCATAGCTCTTGCAAGTATTGCTGAGTGGGAGGTTCTGCCGCCCACCTCTGTGAGTATTCCTGCGATATTCTCTGCCACGATACCTGCTGTCATGGATGGTGTCAGGTCATGTGCCACAAGCACTGTGCCTGCCGGAGCTGCTGAGATATCGTAGTCCTCGATTCCAAGCAGAATCTTAAGGATTCTGGCTTTGATATCCCTGAAATCTGTCGCTCTCTGCTGCAAAAGCTCATCCGGTATCTGTGCAAATATCTCTGCTGTCTGCTCAAGCACCTGGTCGAGTGCCTTCTCTGCCGTGATTTTCTCACTGACTATGAGCGCTGTAATCTGCTCCTCGATGGTCGGATCCTGAAGCATCTGGATATGTCCGCGAAGGATATCCGCATCCTTTGCTCCGACTGTCTTTTCCATTCTGTCTGCCATGGCGTTTGTATCATTTACAAATTTCTCAATGGCTCCCTGGAGACGTGCGATTTCAGCGTCTGTATCTGTAATTTTCTTATTCTCAATCACTATCTCATGTTCTTCGATAATGACCACATTTCCGATTCCGATTCCTTCTGAGCCGGCGATTCCTTTGTACATATCACACCTCCGATTGACTTTGTTTGTTGATTAATCTCCGAAGTTGTCTGCCTCGAGCTCTTCCATCTTTGCAAGTGCTGCTTCCTCGTCAGCTCCCTCACACTCGAATGTAATCTCTGCATCCTTCTTGATGCATGCTGCGATGATGTTTACAAGGCTCTTTGCGTTGATTCTCTTGTCACCGAATACGATTGTTACGTCTGAATCAAACTTGCCTGCCTCTCTTGCGATAACTCCTGCCGGTCTCATGTGAAGTCCCTCTGCTGCTTTTACTACCATTGTCTTGCTTACCATAGTTTTGTCCTCCTGAATTTAAAATTATTGGTTTGTTTATTTCGCTCACACATATGATTAACTGTATCGCCCTCTGCTATTCATCAGCCTGTCATATGTCCGTTGCTTTCTATGGTTTTATTGTACTGTGCGGTATGAGTTTTTTCAATATTCCCCAAAATGCAAAATTGCACCATCTCTGGTGCAATTTTGTATTAATGTGATATTCAGTTCCACCCCAGCTCCTTCCGGATAGCTGCACAAAGCTCATGCGGTGAAGCAGCCTCCCTGAGCCTGTCCGTCGCTCCATTTTCATTCAGAAGCTTCGTGAAATCATGGAAAAATGCCTTTGTCGTGTTGACACTGTCAAAGTTTATCGCAAGCAGAAATATTATATCTGCCATCCTCTCGCCCCACTCTATCGGCTTGTCGAGACGTATCACAAGTATCTGGCAGCGGTTTACATGCTCAGGCTTTCCGTGCGGTATGGCTATATTGCAGCCCACAGCGGTCGCCTCCACCTTCTCGCGCTCCAGTACATCCCTTGCAAACTCGCTCTGCACTATTCCTTTGTTTATGAGAAGCTGGCACGCACGCTTTAAAACATCCTTGCGGTTTTTCGCCTTTTTCTCAAATATGATAAATTCCTCCGACAGCATCTGTGAAAACTCGCTGACCTCTGCGCTCTGGCCGGTCATGAGCTCAAAGCACTTATTTCTGATATTTTTCTCATCCTGCGCACTGATTAGTGGAGAAACATACAGAAATCTCATATCCTTGTGGATATCTGCCTGTGTGTCTATGGTCGAGAGTATGAGGTCGCAGTCATACTCGTCAATATGCTCTATGCGGTCTGACGACAAAATGCTTACTATCCTTACATCCGGCACTCTGTTTTCTATTTTGCCGGCTATTATACTGCCGGTCGCATAGCCTGCTGCACCGATTAACACTGCGCGCACTGTCATAGGATTTCTGTGCAGGGCGCCTCCCACCTGCAAGGCAATAAATGCTATCTCATTCTCGCTCGGCATGGCGCCTGTGTACTTTTCGTAGTATCTCGATACAGTAAAGCATACCGTAAAAAGACTGGCATAAGATTGTGTGATATCAGAAAGAAACGGATTGTCTATCTCTATGCCAAAATGAGTCCTCGCAATAGAGCCCGGCAAAAAGCTTCGCATACTCTCACGTAGCAGCTCATTTTCAATCAGATTGGCAGCGAGAAGATTTGACAGATACACTATCATCTCATCCTCTATGCTAAGCGCCTCCTCACAGGACATGACAACGCGGTTTTGTCCCTCGGCACAGGAAAAAAGCATTGCCAGATACATGATTTCAGGCTGTGCGAGGCTGATGCCGTGGTGTCTTTCCAGAAAGCCTGCTGCCTCCTTTGCCATGTGCTCATGCTCTGTCATTATGAATCTATTTTTCTGGTTCGACAAATCTAACTCATCCGGCTTCAGCTCCTTCTCCACATCCACCCTGAAAAGTGCAATGGCTATGTACTCTGCCAGCATCTGAAATGTATAATCCGTAAAGATGATATCAAAGCGTCTCTCCACATGATGTATCATGTCAACCGCCATCGACAGATTTACGCTTCTGAAATTATTGGCTATCACCTCGGCCGCGCGTCTTGAAAGCCTGTGGTCATCGGTCTTGATAACCTGCTTATCACTGATCGGATATCTGCAGAAATGCCTCATGGCTTTTCTGATATCAAGCTCACTGCCTGTCGCATATATTCCGTAGCCCGCTGTTCTGTGTACCTTAATGCCATAGAGCAGAAGCTCTGCGTCAAGCTCATTTATATCATCCATGATGACATTTTTGCTGACGTTTAACTCCTCCGAAAAAAGCGCATACGTGTATGTATCCCAGCCGCTTAGCAGAATATACGCTATGTAGTTCTGTCTCTTCTTCTGCGATACTGCTGCCGATTTCCGCCCTGCCACATCCAGAATCTTTCCTATCTGCGCATCACTAAAGCACGGCTTCATGCCCTTGCCCGGCTTTCTGTCGAGCACCATAGAGTTTTGCTCACAAAAATCAGCCACCTCCTTCAGATATGTCTTCACACTTCGCTCTGACATACCTGTGGACGCAGCAAGAGCCTTTGATGTGACAAGCTCATTGTTGTGCTCTGCCAGCTTTTCAATTATCAATAGTCCCTTTTCTGAAAGCATAAATCAAAGTTCTCCTGATTATACGTAATTTAACAATTCGACCGGTTCATCTATCAGATTTGTTGCGCCATGCTCCTTCAAAAACTCTTCATCACGAAATCCCCATGTGACAGATACGCACTCAAGTCCTGAGTTTTTCGCTGTAGCGATATCCACATCGGAGTCACCCACATAGATAGCGTCCTCTGCACTCACCTGAAGCTCTTTAAGTGCCTTCTGCACCATATCAGGCGCCGGCTTTTTGCGGATGCCTTCCTCCTCCATCTCGCCGATGGCTGCTGTCATGTAATCCTTAAAATACAGCTTGTCCAGCGATTTTACCGCAAAATCTATCTTGTTTGATACGATAGCCATTTTGATGCCGCGCACCTTAAGCTCCTCAAGCAGCTCCATGATACCATCATATGGCGATGTATTGTCGTTACAATGTGCGTCATAGTATTCCTTGAATAATGCAAAGGTCTCCTCAAACTTTGGATTGTCTGCTCCCTGTGGCACTGCACGCTCCATCAGCAGTCTGACTCCGTTTCCCACAAATCTGCGCACCTCGTCAAGTGTACGCTCCGGCATGCCATTTTGTTTCAATGCATAGTTTGTTGCATTTTTTAAATCCTCGAGTGTGTAGAGAAGTGTTCCATCCAGGTCGAAAACGACCGCTTTTTTACGGTTTTCCTCCTCACCTTTTGCTATATGTGTCTTTTCAAATTCTGTCTTGCTTATCATATATGCCTCATTCCTGTCATCATTTGGCAGAACCATAATATCTCCCGGTCTGCCTGATATATAACTGCTGTCATCCTTATTCTTAAATAGCTTTACCTTGTGCTTTAACACAAATGCCCTTGAAAAATCCTCCTCAACAGGTATGCACACTCTGGCATGTGCCATTCCATCCACTATAGTCTCTACATCCTTATTCTTGAACCTCGGCACATAATCTGTCTGCTTCACAGTAAAACGCCAGTCCTTGTATATCCTGAAGCTTTTGTTCAGCCTGTCTAAGTTTGAAATCCATACACTGCCATCTTCTCCTATTATGACTACCGTATCCTCATTAACCGGTGTGGAGATATCTCCCTTAGCCGTCCTCACTCCCATGCTGCAGCCCACAGGCAGTATGTCCTTTGCAATGATATATCCCATCGGAATCGGGCGTTTTTTATAATCCACTTTTTTGAAGCCGCTCGTATCAAAATCTTCTCCGTAAATTATCTTTGTATCGTTTAAATAATCAAAAAGCCTCTCCTCCAAAAAAGATTTGATTGCTGAATCCGAAGGACGCTTGTGTGTGCCATCGCTGCTGTACTGAAACCTTGGTATCACATCTTTTTCTTTGCAGTACACATTATAGTTGTCTATCAGCAGATCCATCGGAATAAATCCACCGGCCTTGTAATAATGTCCTCCGCCTGAGCCTATGCCCCTGCACACCTCCTGCGCCATTTCGCTTGCGCTCACCTCTTTTATGCAGCTTCTAAACGACAGCTTCACTCCATTCTTAATCACTGAAAACACCATACATATGTCAATAGCATCCACCTCCAGCACAAAATCGCTTATGATGCCGAGCACATTCGGGTCACATGCCCCTGCCTTTACGACCGCCAGACGATATTCCTCTATATAATCGCGCCCAAGCAATGCTGTTCCGGCTATGTCGAGCTCCTCAAGTGACATGTTGGCATTTCTAAATTTTGCCACTATAGCGCTGTCAAAATCCGCCTCATCGCGCAAATCTCTATCAAGCGAATGGGTTATCTCAGTAAATTCTCCGGTATCGGTGTAAAGTCCATAGTACAGCGCTGTTGCCAGCTTTCTCTTTATCTCTACACCCTCCTCGCGCAGCATATCCCACACAATTGTCGCACATGACCCCATATAGCTCATGACACGGTTCATAGGAGGAAGTTCTCCCGATACTCTGTGGTGATCTATGACAGCTACGTTTTCTGCCTTGAAAAATGTAACATTCCCACCACCGTACTGGCAATCGACAGTCACAAGCAGCTGAGGATTGTCCAAAAAATCCACATGCTCTATCGGTATGCCAAGACTTTCTACCATAAGCACCAGATTGCTCTTGTGTATGATATTCCTGCCTCCGTATACAAGTCTGGGACTTTTTCCATTTATCCTCAGGTATTCATAGACGCCAAAGCCGCTTGCCAGTGCATCTGCGTCCGGATTATCATGACATTGCACAATTATGTTATCAAATTGTAATAAATCACTTAGCTTCATTATTAACTCCCTGAATAGTTATATTAATTCATTTTATCATATGTGTATTTATGGCTGCTTCAGACCATCCCGTTATTTCAGGTACGGAAACAGCAGCGAGCTTCTGTCCTTCTCGTCAAACATCGAATTGTACTGCAGGATATTGTATGCCTTTATCCATTTTGCCTCGTCTCCTGTTGCCTCATCCACATGCATAAAGCACTCATTCTTTTTCGAATAATAGCCCCTTGAATTTATCACCGGAATCTTCTCCATCAGCTCTGCAATAAACTGATTGTATGCCGGCAGATCTATGTTTGCTCTCTCAAGTGCCATGGTGGACAGATAGTTGAGGCTCGTCACATCAACTGTCTGTGCATCCGTCTCATAATTGGTCCATATGAAAAACGGCACCTTGTACAGATTCTCAAGCTCCTGCTCCGTAAGTCCGGAATTGCCCTTGCCATTTAATAGCTTGATAAAATCATTGCACAGTCCCGGCTGGTGGTCTCCAAAAAACACAATCTCTACCGGATCATCCACACCCTTAAAGTATGTGATGAGATTTTCGAGTGCCTTGTCGCTCTCATTCAAAAGTGACAGATACTGGTTCGCATCGGTGTATGATGGTCCAACCTTGTAAACCTCCTGATTGAAGTTGTCATATCTCTCACCGTAGCCGCCGTGGTTTTGCATCGTAACACCCATGATGTAAAGCTTCTCGTCATCGCTCCTTTTCTCGTAGCGGTCAATGATCTTATCATAGAGCTCCTGGTCCGTGATATACTCCCTGAGTATCTTTGTCTGGTCAAAATCATCTATAAAGTAAGTCTCATCATAGCCCAGATGCGGATAAACCTTGTTCCTGCTCCAGCCTGTCGCATAGTACGGATGCATCGCAACCGTCGTATAACCGATATTTTTCAGGTTTGAAACTATGGATGTCGGGTCATCATTTATATACTGCTGATAAACCACCGAGCCGTCCGGCAGAAATGCCATCGAGTTTCCTGTCTCAAATTCCCACTCAGAGTTCGGCGTCTTCGCACCGTAGACGGACGAAAGCGCATAGCCTTTAAGCGTATTTTCACTCAGAGAATCCATAAACGGTGTGACCTGCGTGTTGGTCTCAAAATCTCCCACCACCGACAAATCCGCAAACGACTCATTCATGATAACAATGATTGTCGGATTTTTCGCATCAGACTGCGAATATGAGCTGTCCGTTTCCTTGAAATTGTCTGCTATCTTGTCAACTGCGTCCTTGCTATAGCCATCAGGTGCCTTCACAAAGCTGTCCCTTATGCCGAGCACAAAGTTCAGCAGATAGCCGTTTCTGTACGTGCCCTTTTTCTCCCAGGTCTCGGTATTCAGTGAAATGGAATTCATGATGACATACAGCACACATATTATTGTGAGAAGAATCGAAATAATCCGCATATGGATAGCCGACTCAAACTGCACTTCTATGCGCCTTACCAGCACTATATACAAAACAGCCGCCAGAATCACATACAAAAACTTGTAGTCTATGACAAATTTGTATTTTGTCACAACGGAAAGTCCCGTTCCCGCTGACTTCAAATCCGCATATGTGAACTCATTGCCACGGAATTCATAGACAAAATAATCTATAAATCCAAACGCGAGAATGGCAATTGATGCTATGGTACAGGTCAGCCTCGCATTGTTCGTGATAAAAAGTATCACCAGATATATGGCAAGCGCCAGAACCACATTTACCACGCATACCATATCGGTGGTTTTCACAAAGTCCTCATCCGTCAGCAGCACATACTGCACCGAAAAAACAGATAGTATAGCTCCGATGACAAGCAGTATCGCAGCCCAAAGCCACGACAGCTTCACCGGAAGCTCAAGCTTCACATTTACAAGTCCAAAATATGCTGCCGCAAACAAAAGAATCACCCACCAGCTTGCCGATGTAAAGTAACCCACCAGCGCGGCCGCTGCTGCTGCAATTCCAAAATGTATGTTGTTTTGTTTTGTTATCTCAAATTTGATGCTCATTTCTGCCTCTTAATATTTCCGCTTAATTTTGCCCCTCATTTATGATTAATCAGATTACTACATGCTACGCATTCCCGTAATCTGACTCCACCTCGAAATCCGCTAATTTCCTGCGTTTCCGCAGCAAATTGCTACTTTCTCGGTGTAGTGCGGGTCACTAAGGTATACATCGAATTGCATGCAAGCATGCATCGATGATACCTTTTGACCCTTTAATCATAATATATTTCCTAATTAGCAAAGAAGTCCTTGATTTGACCATATATAATGTGCATCAAATTTGTCCTCGCCTCAACACTTGCCCACGCAATATGCGGTGTGATAATCAGCTTGTTTGAATCCTTTATCGCACGGAGCGGATTGTCCTCACTCATAGGCTCCTGCGCCAGCACATCAAGACCTGCCGCCGCAAGCTCTCCATCCATAAGCGCCTGTGCCAGATCTGTCTCATTCACTATCGGTCCTCTGCCAAGATTTAAAAATATCGCAGACTTTTTCATCTTTTCAAACGCAGCCCTGTCCATCAGACCAAGTGTGTCATCTGTGAGCGGTGCATGCACCGACACTATATCAGATGTGGCAAGCAGAGTATCAAAATCCACCCTCTCATAGCCCGGCTGCGAATTTCTTCCTGAGGTAGAATAATAAATCACATGACAGCCAAAAGCCTTTGCAATATCAGCCACGCGCCTTCCGATATTTCCAAGCCCCACGATGCCCCAGGTCATACCGCTAATCTGGTGAAACACATTTGAAAAATGCGTAAACGACGTATCACCCACATATTTCTCACTCTTCACATAGTCATCATAATATCTCAGCTTCTCAAGCAGGTAAAACAACAGTGCAAACGTATGCTGTGCCACAGTCTCTGTAGAATAGCCTGCGACATTTCTCCACTCAATGCCTCTCTTTGCCAGATATTCCTTATCCAAATTGTTGGTGCCTGTTGCGGTCACACATACAAGCTTTAAATTTTTTGCCTGTCCTATAGATTTCTCATTTACCTCGACCTTGTTTAAAACAATCACATCAGCATCCCTTGTGCGCTCCGCAGCTTCCTCGGTTGTTGAAAAATCATATTTGACAACCTCTCCAAGCTTGTCGTATTCGGAAAGATCGATGTCGTCACCAATTGTTTTGGAATCTAAAAATACTATTTTCATGGTTTGTTTCCTCTGTGCTATATACTTATTCGCTTTTATTTTTTTTGGGGGGGACTTCGCACCTGCAGGCTGTGAGGGTGCGCCGGCATATGGTATATTCCTCAGAAATATATGAAGTCAGCCACAAAATGTGTCCAGATAGTCTGTTTTATCAATCTACTTTCTATCGTTACCGAGGTTTAATGGAACCTTGTGGCAGTTCATATATTTCTTCTGAACACACCATATGCCAGCGGTAATGCAGGTTTGCGTGTGCGAAGTCGTCTCAATATACATATAAATGTACACATAAATATATACATAAATATACACATAAATATATATACCACATTTCCGGAAATAAAACCACTGTATCAGTATTTGATTAAACAAAGCTTAAGAAAGCCCACCATATTAATGATAAATTTCATCAATATGGTGGGCTTTAACTATTCTGTATCTCTTTTATCTCACAGAAAATTTGTAATCTGTTTCTGTGTGATATGTCTCGCCTGCCTTTGTAACAGGTGTACTGAAGTTGGTCTCATTTATTGAGTTTGGATAGAACTGTGTCTCGAGGCAGAATGCATCGCGGTTATTGTATTTGACTCCGCCCTTGCCTTCCTGTCCCACGATAAAGTTGGCTGTATAAAGCTGGATTCCGACACAGTCGGTGTATACCTCCATCTGTATGCCACTCTCAGGTGAGTATGCTGTTGCAACCTTTTCTACTCCCGGAGCAGTCTTGTCTATTGCAAAATTGTGGTCATATCCGCTTCCATAATGAAGCTGTGTATCATTTGCCTCAATATCTCTTCCGATCGGCTTAGCCTCTGTAAAATCAAATGGTGTACCCTCAACCGGTGCAATCTCACCTGTAGGAATAGCCTTTGAATCCTTTACAGGTGTGTAATGCTCAGCATTTATCTGTAATGTGTGAGTGTATACACTTCCTGATGCATGACCATTCAGATTGAAATAGCTATGGTTTGTCATATTGAAGGTAGTTGTCTTATCTGCCTTTGCATTGTATGTAATAGCAAGTGCATTTTCCCCTGTCACCTTAAAGGTCACAGCAATCACAGCATTTCCCGGGAAGCCCTGCTCCAAATCTGCATCCTCAATCTCAAATGTAATCTCATCGTCCTTCTGCTCCTTAACAGTCCAGAAACGCTTAGACACACCATTTGAGCCGCTGTGAAGACTGTTCTCATTGTCATTAGCCTCAAGCTTGTATTCCACTCCATCAATATTAATCTTTGCATCAGAAATCCTGTTCGCATATCTGCCGACAGTAGCGCCAAAATAGCTGTACTCCTTCTCATATGACTTCACATCATCATAGCCGAGAATAACATCTCTCTCATTGTCATCCCTGTCCTTTACAAAAATAGACACAACAGTAGCGCCATAGTCTGTCAAAAGTACTCTCAATCCACCGGCATTGCTGATTTCGTAAAGCGATGCCTCCACTCCTTTTGATGTTGTACCGAAAGCTTTTTTGCTCATGCCCCATATCCTCCTTTTGTTACATTATGTTTGTTTCATTTTGTTGTAACTTTATGCTTGTTACATTTTGTTTTATTACATTATGCTTTTTACATTATGTTTTGTTGCTCTTTGCTTGGTTGCATTCCGATTGCATAATTGCGTTTTCTTATTCTACGCATTCTTTTATATTTTACTTCTTTTGATCGCATAAGTAAACTTTTTCGTGCAAATATCCGATAAAATATTTATAACAACCATATAAGTGTGATTATACGTTCAAAATAAACCCTAAAATCATAGTTATAACGCAATTATTTTAAACATTAATATTTAAAAATATAAAGAGGATTACCATGAGTACACGAGTAAGTTCAGCAACAAATCTTTCAGCAACATATTTTATGAGAAATTTTTATTCAAACAACCGCGATGCCATGAAATCATCCAAGCGCAAAGAGTATAGTATTACAGAGCTCGCTTACGATGATTCAACCGCCCTGCACCGTGCTGCTAAAAAATTAAAGAACTACAAGTATTCAGACGACGAAAATACGGATAACGTCCGCGGAACAGTCATGGCTCTTGTTGACACATACAACAATTCCATTGATTCCGCCACCAACAGCAGCTCAAGCTCCATGAAGCGCTATGCCAAACAGCTCAAAAAGCTGGCAAGCAAATACAGCGACGAGCTTGAGGACATTGGCATCACAATAAACAAGGACGGTACCCTGAAAGCAAATGAGGAGCTGGTCAAAAAAGCCGACGCAGACACTCTTAATTCGCTGTTTGGAAAGGACAATGACTTCACAAGCAGTCTGTATCGTGTCTCACGCCAGATGAGCAGCTCATCATATGATGATTACTACACATCACTGCGAGCCGGAAGCAATATAAATCTGACAGTGTAAATCTAAAGCTGTAAAACTAGCGGTGTAAATCTAACGACGTAATTTTAACGGTAAAATTTTAACCAAATAAAAGAATAATAGATATTAAATGTATGGCTGTCTTTTTCATAAAATAAAGCAAAAAAAAGACAGCCATCGTTCTGCTGTCTTTTAGGAGAAGGTATTTTACTATGGGGATAGTAAAAAATATATAATGTATTGGGGGGTTTTTACAGTTATTATAGTATCACCTTGACCTCTGAAAGTGTTAACAAACATGCACAAATTTTCAATTATTTTTTGTGCAGTTTTACTATTTTATTTCATGTCACCCAATTTGCCGTCTTCC
>OQVS01002082.1_pt1 | contig 13142 bp, 13 predicted proteins | sample 1691601 | NCBI WGS metagenome assembly OQVS01 (sample SAMN03418268, study PRJEB22391) | human gut metagenome | biome: human-gut; feature: organic feature; material: feces | host: Homo sapiens | place: Tanzania | collected 2013-01 | reverse complement strand
AAAAGAAAAAATGAAAAGTGAATAGAAGCAAAGCCTTAAATTAAAATAGAAACTTTTTTCAAATTTTCACTTTTCTTTTTATCTAATAAATAACCCCTCCGACAATGGGCTTTCCGCTGTCGGAGGGCTTTGCTATTATTCTCTTATTCAAGCGTAATAAGGTTGATACACTTAACGGGACAAGCTTCGGTGCATTTGCCGCAGCCTGTGCACTTGTTGTAATCGACCTTGGCACAGAAGTCCTTGACCTCAACTGCGCCGAATTCGCACGCCTTGACGCACTTCATACAGCCGATACAGCCGTTTGAACATTCCTTGCGTGTGATTGCGCCCTTGTCGTGATTTACGCAAAGGTTTGCCGCCTTTGCCTCATGCAGGGGCATCATCTTAATTATGTGATTCGGGCAGGTTTTAAGGCACTGCTTACAGGCCTTACACATAACGGGGTTGACTCTTGCAACGCCGTCACAGATGTGAATTGCGTCATACTGACAGGCATTCATGCAGTCGCCGAGGCCGATACAGCCGTAGATACACTCCTTCGGACCGCCGAAAAGCTGCTTTGCCATTTCGCATGAGCTTACGCCGTTGTATTCCATCTTGGTTTCGGCCTTGCCGCAGAAGCCCTGACACATGACGACCGCCGCCATGGGAGCAACCGAGCCAGCCGAAAGTCCGGTAACCTCTGCGATAGCCTTGGAAGCATCGTTTCCTCCGGGGGCGCAGAGAGCAGTGTTTGTCGTAATTCCCTTTGAAAGAGCCGCCGCATAGCCGTCACAACCGGAGAAGCCGCATGCGCCGCAGTTTGCACCGGGGAGACATTCACGGATAGCCTCCGCCTTCTTATCGACGGGAACAGCCATAACGATGGAGGCAACTGCAAGTCCGAGACCAGCAATGAGTCCGATGACCGAAACGATCAGAATTGCTAAAACAATAGGATTCATATTCGCGCCTCCTTATGCAAAGATCTTGTCAACAACGCCTGCGAAGCCCAAGAACGAAAGGGAAACAAGCGAAGCAGCAACAAGTGTGATGGGCAGACCTTTAAGGAATTTCGGAATGTCGCAGGATTCAAGTCTTGAACGAACACCTGCAAACATGATCATGGCAATCATAAATCCGACACCGCCGCCGATAGCACAGATAAGTGACTGCATAAAGTTGTAGCCGTTGTCAACGTTGAGTGTTACAACACCGAGAACCGCACAGTTCGTTGTGATAAGCGGAAGATAGATACCGAGCGCATTGTAAAGAGCCGGCATATACTTCTTGAGAATAATCTCAACCATCTGAACGAGTGCGGCGATGACGAGAATGAAAACGATCGTCTGAAGATATTCGAGATTATTGGCGACAAGCAGATACTTGTTTATAGGATATGTAACCGCCGTCGAAAGAGCCATAACGAAGATAACGGCAAGTGACATGCCGACCGCCGTATTCAGCTTCTTTGAAACGCCGAGGAACGGGCAGATGCCGAGGAATCGTGAAAGAACGAAGTTTTGAGTGAGAATCATTGTGAGCAATATGCTCAAAAGGCCTTTTGTCATTTCCATTATGCTTCAGCCTCCTTCTTCTCTTCACAGCTCTCGTGAGTGTCTCTGATGGAGCAGGATTTAGCCATCGGGCAGTTTTCACAGCCGTGGAGTACAGCCTTGGGTTTGCCATTTGACTCGGCAATTTTATTTGCAAGAGCCATTACCATGCCGAATACAAAGAATCCGCCGGGAGCGAGAATAAATATAAGCATCGGGTTTTCGTTTAGGAAGGGGATTGAGAAACCGTTGAAGCTGCCACCGATGAGGTCGCTGATTCCGTTGAGGAATGTGCCGGCACCGAGAATCTCACGGATGGTGCCCATGACAAAGAGCGCGCCTGTGAAGCCGATTCCCATTCCGAGGCCGTCAACCGCCGAAGCGAGCACACCGTTTTTGCTTGCGAATGCTTCCGCTCTGCCGAGAATGATACAGTTAACAACGATAAGAGGAAGATAAACGCCAAGCTGTTCATCGAGCACGGGAACAAATGCTTTGACGAGCATCTGAACTATCGTAACAAACGAGGCGATGATAACGATGTATGCCGGAATACGAACCTTCTGCGGAATAACCTTTCTCAAAGCCGAAATAACAATGTTCGAACATATGAGAACGATTGAAGCCGAAATGCCCATGCCGATCGCACTTGAAACAGAGGTCGTTGTGGCGAGGGTGGGGCAGGTGCCGAGTACAAGGCGAAGAACAGGGTTTTCAATGATAAAGCCCTTGGTAAGCTCCTTGCCTAAGGATTTCTTTTCAGCCATCAGTTAGCACCTCCGTTTTCTGTAATGGTTTTGTAGTTTGCGAGAGCCTCATTGACTGCCGTTGTCACGGCGTTGGATGTAATCGTTGCACCCGTAAGAGCGAGGATCTCGTTGCTGTCGTGATCGGCGCTGTTCTTGGCTACCTTGATTCCGTCAACAAGACCCTTGAATTGAGACTTGAAGGAATCTGTCTGTGCTTTCATACCAAGACCTGCAGTGTCGCTGATTGAGAGAATTTGAATTCCCGTAACCTTGCCTTCATTGTCAACGCCTGTCATAACAATTAGGTCGCCGCCGTAGCTCTTTGACGTTGTTGTGAAAACCATGCCGACCGTCTGCTTACTGCCGTCAAGACCGACTGCGTAGCTTATGCCGTCAAAAGTCTTGTCCTCGAAGCTCTTTGCATCCGCAAGAACCTCCATACGTGACTGAGCCTCGGATTCTGCCGAGTTTTTTTCGATTATCGGAGCGGTTACGTTATTTGCCAGCGCAAGCAAGGTTGTTGCGACAAGGCATATAATAAAGAGCGCAACCGTAGGAATTATGATTTGCTTTTTCATTTTGCCTCAGCCTCCTTCTTTTCTATTTTCGGAGTGCCGAACGGCTTGGGAAGCGTAACGTTTTCAATCAGCGGAACAAGAATATTCATAATGATTATCGAATAGGAAACGCCCTCCGGAAGATTGCCGAAAATTCGGATTATTGAAGTAATAAGGCCGCAGCCTATACCGAAGATTATCTTGCCCTTAAATGTAATCGGTGAGGTTGTGTAATCCGTTGCCATGAAGATTGCGCCGAGCATAAGTCCGCCGCCGAGAAGCTCATATGCAACAAAGCGGAAATCACCCTTGCCCGCGATGAGCATAATAACGGCAACCGTGCCGATATATGTAAGAGGGATTGTCGGCGATATGACCTTACGGACAACAAGATAGATGCCGCCGAGGAGAAGCGCAACGGCGCAGGTTTCACCGAGACAGCCGGCTCGCCAGCCGATGAGCATTTCAACGAGTGAAACGTCGGGAGCCGCACTGCCCGAAGCCATCTCGTGAATAGACGAGAGGGGAGAAGCGGAGGTGATTCCGTCAAGCTTTGACATAGTCCATGTGAGCGGCTGAGTCCATGTTGACATCGCAACAGGGAACGAGGTCAGAAGAACAATACGTCCGGCAAGAGCGGGATTGACAAAGTTCTGACCGATGCCGCCGAAGAACTGCTTTACAACAACTATCGCAACGAGCGAGCCGATAACTACCATCCAAAGCGGAATGGAAACCGGAAGGTTGAAAGCAAGCAAAAGTCCTGTGATAACTGCGCTGAGGTCACCGATAGACTGACTGCGCTTGAATACGATTCTGGTGATGTATTCAAATATTACGCAGGTCGCAACGCTGACACATTCAATGAGCAGCGCTCTCGGGCCGTAGAAGATAACCGAAGCGATAAGCGCCGGAATAAGTGCGATAATAACGTCAAGCATCAGACTTCTTACAGTCCTCGGACTGCGATCGTGAGGAGATGCGCTGACAACGAGCTTGTTTTTTAATGTCATTTCTTTGCACCTGCCTCTCTGATGATTGATTTTGCAAGTCTCATATGCTGGACGAGCGGCTTCTTTGCAGGGCATGAATATGCGCAGCTTCCGCATTCCATGCAGACCATAACGCCGTCCTTGGTCAGAGCGTCAACGTCCTTAGCCTTTGAGTCACGGACAATCTTGGTCGGGACAAGACTCATCGGACAGGCGGCTGCACAGCGGCCGCAGCGGATACAGTCCGTTTCTCTGAAAATCTTTGCGTCCTTAGCCGAGAAAGCAAGCAGAGCATTGTTGCTCTTGGAAATCGGGTAATTTACATCGGTGATTGCCATGCCCATCATCGGACCGCCTGCGATAATTTTAACGGGATCCTCTTTGAATCCGCCGCAAAATTCAACGACATCGGCGAAGCTTGTGCCGATAGGAACACGAACATTCTTCGGTTCGGCGATAGCCATGCCGTCAACGGTCATTGAACGGCTGACAAGCGGCTTGCCTGTTTTGAGATAACGGGCGATGAACGCGATTGAAGTGACGTTCATAACGATACAGCCGACGTCTGCCGGAAGCTTACCGGGAGGAACCTGACGGCCGGTTGCCGACTGAACCATCATTTTTTCTGCGCCCTGAGGATAAACGGATTTGAGCTGCATGATTTTGATTGAGCTGTCCGATCCCGAGTCTTTATCAACGATCTGATGAAGAATCTCGAAAGCGTCGGGTTTGTTATCCTCGACCGCTATAACGACATTCGGAATGTTGAGAAGCTCTTTAACTGTCTTGATGCCGGAACAGATATCCCATGAATTGTCAATACATTCACGGTAGTCAACCGTTATGTACGGCTCACATTCTGCGGCATTGATGATAAGAGTATCAATGTTCTTATCTGCCGGAACATTGAGCTTAACATTAGTCGGGAAGCCTGCGCCGCCGAGACCGACAAGACCCGAATCCCTGATCGCCTTGCAAAGCTCCTCCTTTGTGTTTACCTCGGGAGCCTTGAGCCCTTCGTAAAGTCTCATCTCACCGTCCGATTCAATCGTAACACCCTGAACCATGGTTCCGTTCGGAAGCTTAACGTTTCCGATTGCAGTTACAGTACCTGAAATAGATGCGTGAATCGGTGCACTGACAAATTTATCGCTGTCTCCGATCACCTGACCGACCGCAACGGTATCGCCGACCTTGACAGTCGGGGTACACGGAGCGCCGATGTGCTGCTGCATAGGCAAAACTACCTGCTTCGGGACGGGAATACGAACTACCTCACAGCCTGCCGTGTTCTTGTGGTGGTCAACCTTGACACCGCCGCGAACCTTTTTGACTGCCGAGATAACTCCGTCCACGTGAATTTTACCCATTTGTTCAACCCCTTTGCTGTATGGGAATTTCCCATTTAATTTTTAAACTTTGCGATTTTCTCCAACGGAGGCATAACCGCCTTGAGAATCGTTCCGGTAAGAAAGCCCGTCACGATCGCGAATATTAACAACAGCGGCCCGTAGCCTACGATGAGCGAAGCCGTACCGGAAATGATACATGCCGCCGCAAGCTGGCCGATATTGTGACAAACGGCACAGATGATTCCGATGCCGATATATCCTAATTTGTTCTTACAAAATCCGAAAAGGAGGCACGCCGCCGCAGTGCTGAGAATTCCGCCCGAAAGGCTCATCAGCATCGCCGTCATTCCTCTTGTGACGCCTGCGAAAAGTCCCTTGATTATCGTTATGAAAAATGCGTATCCCGACCCTGCACAGCTTGCCATGAACATCGTTACAATGTTGGAAAGACCGGGCTTCGCTCCGGGAGGAAATCCCGGATAGGCGGGGATAAGCGTTTCAAGGTAGGAGAGTGCAAGCGCAAGCGCACACATCATGCCCGTCACGGCTATTTTTCTTGTCAGATTTTTGTTTTTCATATCAATAAGTCATTATATCTATTTTGTTTTTGTTCGATTTGACCGAGATAACGACCCTCGCCGGAAGACATGCTGCCGTTTCACCGCCGGAGGTCAGCTTTCCGCTTTTGACGCAAAGCTTGTCCTTACATTCGGCATGTGAAAAATATATTTTGCCCTTGCCGACGGTTATCTCAACTTTCGGGTCGCTGTTCGGAGAGATTGTGTATTCTTTCTCAACAGCCGAAAGGTCGATCGTTTCTTCAAGCTTGCCTCCGACGTAAATATCTGCGGTCAATTTGTCCGAGTTTAAAAATCTCGGAATGGATATCGCCGCCGCCGAAAGAAGCACAACAAGTATTATAATTAAATCCGTTCGTTTAAATAGCTTCATTTGTCAAGAGTGTAGCTGTCGTCGGTTACCGTAAACTTGTCCGCAAGTCCGTCGGTGACCTTGATCGCGTTGTTGTTGAATATAAAAACCGCCTCGGCATCGTATTCCTTGAGGATATCGACGCTTTTGCGATATCCTGCAATATAGCATACCGTCGAAAGAGCGTCGCTGAGAAGTCCCGAGCTGCAAACTACGGTAACGCTCTTAAATTCGCTTGTCGCAGGGTAGCCCGTCGTTGCGTTGAGAATGTGATGATATCGCTTGCCGTCCTTCTCAAAGTATTTCTCATAATTGCCTGAGGTTGAAACGCAGGTATCCTTGAGCTTCAGGGTTCCCATTGACTGCTTGTCGTTATCGGGATTGACTATGCCGATGGGGAATGTTCTTTTGCCGTAGATAAGCAGACTGCCGCCGACCGAAACAACGGCTGATTTTGTTCTGCCCTTCTTGAGCAGATCCTTTATCTTGTCGCAAGCGAAGCCCTTGCCGACTGCGCCGAGGTCGAGCGACTGACCTTTATTTATCCGAACTGCGTTGCCCGAGATTGAAACATTCTTGTAGCCGACGCTGCCGAGCGCTGTTTTGATTTCATCATCGGAGGGCAGACGCTGATTATTGCCGCCGAAATCCCAAAGCTTCGTAACGTTGCCGATTGTTATGTCAAAAACGCCGCCGCAATCGTCCGAGATGTCGATGCACTGCCCGATGATTTTGGCTGTATCGGGAGAAACGGAAACAGAAGAACCCGCACTTTCGTTGATTCTGTAAACGTCGGAGCCTTTTTTTCTCCAGCTTAGAACGGAATTTTCGAGACCGTTGATCTCGGTTTCAATTTTATCGAGGTCATTTTTTGCACCGAAGCCGTAAAGATTGAAAGTGACGACCGTACCCATGGCAACGCTCGTTTTTTCACATGAGCTTCTGCCGCTTATAAAATCATATGAAACAATGCCGAAAACAATGACGGCACAAAGTATTACGGCAATGAGCGATTTTTTGTTAAATTCCTTTTTTGCACCGTTTTTCAAAGTAATCCACCTTTTTTCATATATACTAATGTATTATACTATGAAAAATTGACAAATTCAATAGAAACGGAACTAATTAAAAATTTAACAATAATGCAGAAAGACGACGCCTGCGAGCATCTGTCCGCAGGCGTCTTTCTCAGCTAATGTCAGCAACCGCAACCGTTGTTGTTGAGGAACGATGTGCCGTTGTTTCCGCAGCCACAGCCGCAACCGCACTCTGAGAATAAGAGGATAATTATGAGAATAAGGATCCAGTTATTGCAGCAACCCATGTTTCTGACCTCCTTTCGTCTTACACTAACATTGTATGGAAAAGAGGAAGGTTGGTGACAAAGAAAAGCTTTTTATCAGTCAAAAAAACAAACGGCTGAATATATGTTTTTTAACAGTTTCGGAAGCGAGCCGAAAACCGTGAATTTTTGTTGAATTTATACATTTATTTATATATTGGGAGGATAAACAGTGTTGACTTTTCAGAAAAAATAAGGTACAATATTATTGATTAAGGCAACACTGCACGTTTAGTGCAAATGCCTGAAAATGGGCGGCGGTTATTATATGAAACGTATTCAATGAACGGAAAATCGGCTGTTTTTCGAAACAGTTTGTTTTTCTGTTCTTTTTTTAGCAATTCCGCACAAATTGAGTCGTGTAAATTGCACGGCAGGGTAAAGATTCAAGCAAGGCGTGAACCGCAATCGGTGCGGCAGTGCCTTAAAATATATAGGGAGGAAAATTTTATGTATGTTTTAGCACTTGACCAGGGAACAACGAGTTCCCGTGCAATAGTATTTGACAAGCGCGGACGCATTGTTTCCAAGGCACAGAATGAATTTGAGCAGATATATCCGAAGTCGGGCTGGGTTGAGCATGACCCGATGGATATTCTCTACAGTCAGATGCATTCAATTTCAACCGTTATCAATTCAGGTGATTTTGATGTTAAGAAAATCGCGGGAATAGGTATAACAAATCAGCGTGAGACAACAATTATATGGGATAAGGAGACGGGTAAGCCGATATACAATGCCATCGTTTGGCAGTGCCGCCGTACCGCCGAGCTTTGCGAACAGCTCAAGGAGGAGGGACTCGGCGACTATATCCGTGAGCACACCGGACTTCTTATTGACGCTTATTTTTCGGGAACAAAAATAAAGTGGATCCTTGATAATGTCGAGGGTGCAAGAGAGAGAGCCGAGAACGGCGAGCTTCTTTTCGGAACGGTTGAAACATGGCTTATCTGGAATCTGACCGGTGGCAAGGTCCACGTCACGGACTATTCAAACGCTTCAAGAACGATGCTCTTTGACGTTGACAAGCTTCAGTGGGACGAGTTCCTTTGCGAAAAGCTCGGCGTACCTATGTGTATGCTTCCCGAGCCTGTTGAATCGAGCAAGATCTACGGCACAGTTGCCCCCGGAATTATCGGTATTGAGGAGCTTGAGGGTGTTCCCATCTGCGGTGCGATCGGTGATCAGCCGGCTGCATTGTTCGGTCAGGCGTGCTTCAATCCCGGTCAGGCGAAGAACACCTACGGAACCGGCTGCTTCCTGCTCATGAACACCGGCGAAAAGCGAGTCCGTTCGGAAAACAATCTTCTTACCGGCGTTGCGTGGAGCATAAACGGTAAAACTACATATTCAATCGAGGGCAGTGCCTTCAATGCAGGCTCGGTTATCAAGTGGCTCAGAGACGAGCTTCACATGGTCGATACGGCGCCCCGTGTTGACGAGCTTGCCGAAAGTGTTGAGAACGCAAACGGAATGTTCCTTGTTCCGGCTTTCACCGGTCTCGGCGCACCTTACTGGGATATGTATGCCCGAGGAACTATTGTCGGACTTACAAGAGGTGTTAACCGCGCGCATTTCTGCCGTGCCGTTCTTGAGTCGATCTGCTTCCAGATGACCGACCTTCTCCGAGCCATGACGAAGGATTCGAATATAATTCTTTCCGAGCTCCGAGTTGACGGCGGCGCAAGCGTAAGCAATATTATGATGCAGATCCAGGCGGATCTCATCAGAACGGTTGTCAACAGACCCAAGACAGTCGAAACGACCGCTCTCGGCGCGGCTTATCTCGCAGGTCTCTGCGTAGGAATGTGGAAAACGCCCGAGGAGATAGAAAAGAACCGTGAGGTTGAAAAGGTATTTATTCCGAAAATGGACAAGAAGGTCAGGGATAAGCTCTGCGAGGATTGGAAGCGTGCCGTTGAGCGTTCGCGCAACTGGGCGCAGGAGGACGATTTTGATTGATAAAGATCAATCTTAATTTATAAATTATTTATTTTACATAGGAGGTTTTATTATGGGCAAAGTTGTTTGTGATTGGAAAACATTGCATGATTTTATGGTTGACGCATTTAAGGGCGTAGGTGTTCCGGCTGAGGACTGCGAGATTGTTGTTGACGTTATCCTTGAATCGGACAGACGAGGAATTGAATCCCACGGCTGCAACCGCTTCAAGCCGATTTATATCGACCGAATCGAAGCGGGAATTCAGAATCCTGTCACGAATTTTGAGATTATTAAAGAAACCCCGACAACGGCTGTTGTTGACGGTCATGACGGTATGGGTCAGGTCATCGGCTACAAGTCGATGGAAATGGCAATCAAAAAGGCTAAGGAATACGGCATGGGCATGGTTGCCGTTCGTAATTCATGCCACTACGGTATTGCGGGCTACTATGCGTCAATGGCTGCGAAGGCAGGCTGTATCGGTATCACGGGTACAAATGCCCGTCCGTCTGTTGCTCCGACCTTCGGCGTTGAGGGTATGTTCGGAACAAACCCGCTCACGATCGGTATTCCGACCGATGAGGATTTTAATTTTGTTATCGACTGCGCAACATCAATTACGCAGAACGGCAAGATTGAGTATTATGCAAGAATCGACGAGCCTGTTCACCCGGGCACAGTTATTGATATCGACGGCAATCCCGTTGAGGGCGACGCAGGCGAAGCTCTCAAAAAGATTCGTAACGGCACAGCCGCTTTGACGACCCTCGGCGGTATCGGTGAGGCTCTCGGCGGATACAAGGGCTACGGCTACGCTATGGTTATCGAGCTTCTTTCGGCTGCTCTCCAGGACGGCAACTACGGCAAGATGCTTGACGGCAAGGACGAAAACGGTAATCTTGTACCTTATCATCTCGGTCATTTCTTTATAGCTATTGATACGGATCACTTCCTCGGCGAGGAGCAGACAAGGAAAAAGGCGGGCGAGATTATTCGCTCCGTTCGTGCTTCCAAGAAGGCACCGGGTCATGACCACATTTTCTCGGCAGGCGAGAAGGAGTACAACGTTTGGCTTCAGAGAAAGGATTCCGGCGTGCCGATAAACGAATCCGTTCAGGCTGAAATGAACAAGGTTCGTGATGACCTCAAGCTTAACTATGTATTCCCGTGGGAGAAATAAAATAATTTAATCGGAGGACAATTATAATGGATTATGCAAAGGAATCCCTGAGACTTCATTATGAGTGGAAGGGTAAGATAGAAGTAATCGCAAGAGCAAAGGTCGATAACAAGGATGCCCTTTCGCTTGCTTACACACCCGGCGTTGCTCAACCGTGTCTTGAAATTCAGAAGGACATCAACAAGAGCTATGAGCTTACACGCCGTTCAAATCTCGTTGCCGTTATCACCGACGGTTCGGCTGTTCTCGGTCTCGGCAATATAGGCCCCGAGGCAGGTATGCCCGTTATGGAGGGCAAGTGCGTTCTTTTCAAGGAGTTCGGCGGTGTTGACGCTTTCCCTCTTTGCATCAGAACACAGGATGTTGACGAATTTGTAAACACCGTTGCTCTGCTTTGCGGCAGCTTCGGTGGAATCAACCTTGAGGATATCGCCGCTCCGAGATGCTTTGAGATTGAAAGAAAGCTCAAGGAAAAAGCCGATATTCCTATCTTCCATGATGACCAGCACGGCACCGCAGTTATCTGTTCGGCGGGAATTATCAATGCTTTGAAGCTCGTCGGCAAGAAGATTGAGGACTGCACAGCCGTATTCAACGGCGCAGGTGCGGCAGGCGTTGCGATCGCAAAGCTTTTCACAAGCATGGGTATGGGCAACATCATCATGTGTGACCGTAAGGGTATAATCTGTGACGGTGACGACCTCAAGCCGGCTAAGCAGGATATCGCAGACTTCACAAACAAGAACCACCTCAGAGGTTCCCTTGCCGATGCAATTAAGGGCGCAGACATCTTTATCGGCGTTTCCGCTCCCGGAGTTGTTACCGAGGATATGATCAAGTCGATGGCTAAGGACCCGATCGTTCTCGCAATGGCTAATCCCGTTCCCGAAATCATGCCCGATCTTGCCAAGGCGGCAGGCGCGGCGGTTGTCGGAACAGGCAGAAGCGACTTCCCGAACCAGATCAATAACGTTCTCGCATTCCCGGGAATTTTCCGTGGAGCGCTTGATGTTCGTGCAAGCGACATCAATGAAGAAATGAAGATTGCAGCGGCAAAGGCACTCGCAAGCCTTGTTTCCGATGAGGAGCTTTCCGCAGATTATATTATTCCGAAGCCTTTCGATCCCCGTGTCGGCAAGACCGTTGCGGCGGCTGTTGCTCAGGCGGCTCGTGATTCAGGTGTAGCAAGAATATAAAATCATAATAAATGAGGGCATTATAATGAAAACAGCAATTTACGGCGCCGGCTCGCTCGGTACGGTTCTCGGCGCATATCTTTCAAAGGCAGGCGTTGACGTTGACCTTATCACAAGGAATAAGGAGCACGTTGACGCAATGAACAAGGGCGGAGCGAAAATTATCGGCACAGTAAACATGACAGTCCCCGTTCATGCGCTCACTCCCGATCAGATGACCGAGAAATATGAGCTTATAATCCTGCTCACAAAGCAGCTTGATAACGAAAATATCCTTCGCAATCTTGAAAAGAACATGACTGACGATTGTATCGTCTGCACACTTCAGAACGGACTTCCCGAGCTTTCGGTTTCCAAGGTCGTCGGCGAGGACAGAACAATGGGCTGTACCGTCGCATGGGGCGCAACTCTCCACGGCAAGGGCGTTTCGGAGCTTACGAGCGAACCCGACAGTATGTCGTTCGGCCTCGGCAGAATGAACGGCCAAAAGGACGAAAAGCTCATGCAGGTTAAGGCTCTGCTTGAAAAAATGTGCCCCGTTGAGATTGAGGACAATTTCATGGGCGTTCGTTGGTCAAAGCTCCTGATCAACAGTGCATTTTCAGGCATGTCCGCTGTAATCGGCGGAACCTTCGGCGATGCGGCGGAGAATAAGGAGTCAAGAGTCTGCTGTCAGAATATAATCAAGGAATGTATTGACGTTGCAAACGCAGCAGGTATAAAGATTGAGCCTGTTCAGGGTAAGGACATTGTCAAGCTTCTTTATTATAAAGGCAACGGAATCAAGAAGAAGATTTCCTTTGCACTTATTCCGATTTGCATCAAGAAGCACAGACTTCTCAAGGCAAGTATGCTTCAGGATCTTGAAAAAGGCAGACTTTGCGAAGTCGACGCAATCAACGGCGTTGTATGCGAATACGGCCGTAAGCATGGTGTCCCGACCCCGTATAACGATAAGGTCTGCGAGATTATTCACGGCGTCGAGCAGGGCAAGTATAAGTGCTGCTTTGACAACGTAAAGCTTTTTGCAGGCTTGGCAAAGTGATTTAACCGAGAAAATAGGTTAAAAACAGTTCGGCTACATAAACCAACGAAATAACTTAACAGCAGTTAGGGTATAAGGTTGTCACAACTTTATACCCTTTTCTTTATTGCCGTATTGCTCCGGATTGATTAAAGAATATTTCTAAGGTCGGTAAATTTCAAGGTGCGATGTGGGCATAGCACCCTACGATGATGTGCAAGAATCGAACATTTCGTAGGGGTCGATGAAACTTCGTGGGCGCCCCTTTAGGGTAGCGAAGCGTCGCGACGGTAGTGAATGAACGTCCGGTGGACGTTCAGAGCCGGAGCGTGACCGAG
>OQVS01002080.1_pt1 | contig 13161 bp, 11 predicted proteins | sample 1691601 | NCBI WGS metagenome assembly OQVS01 (sample SAMN03418268, study PRJEB22391) | human gut metagenome | biome: human-gut; feature: organic feature; material: feces | host: Homo sapiens | place: Tanzania | collected 2013-01 | reverse complement strand
AAAACTTAAAATTCCTACATTAAAAAAAGCCTTTTTAAACTGAAACCCAAGGAGTGGACACTCAAATAAAAAGGTGTAACCCATCCTTGGGTTTTTGTATACTTATAGAAAGAGAGGTACCTATTTATGCCAAGGAACTATTTTACTGATGAACAAATTGAAGAATTAAGTAAGAACAAGTATGTCTTAAAAGTTAGTAAAGCTAATGTTATTTTTACTGATGAATTTAAGATAACTTTTCTTGAAATGTTGAATTCAGGAGATACGCCAATAGTAGCCTTAACAAAATTAAATATCGATCCAAAAATTCTTGGTAGAAGTAGAATTCATACTTTATCTGAAAGAATTAGAAAATTTTCCAAACGTTCTGAGGGCTTTTCTCGCAAAAAGAATAGTTCAGCTGGTAAACCTCGTAAGAAGAAGGTCCCTAATTTTGAGAATGATAAACAGGCGCTTGAATACTATAAAGAATACGCTTCTAAGCTAGAGCAGGAGTTAGAATTTGTAAAAAAAATTCAGGCTCTGGAAAAGTAACACAGCTTGTCCAGAGCCAAAAATTCGAAGTAATCTATAATTTATCCTTAAAGAAAAGAAATAAGTTAAATATTACTTTAATGTGTAAACTAGCTGGTGTTTCTAGGTCTGGTTATTATAACTGGGTTTCTAAAAAGCCTTTTAGAGAAGATAGAGATATCAAAGATGCCTTAGACTTTAAAATGATCAAAGAAGCCTATGATTATAAAACTTGGAAGAAAGGTGCTAGACAAATAAAATATCGAATATATAAGGATTACGGGATAGTGATGAATCTAAAAAAGATTAGAAGATTGATGAAGAAATTTAATCTAATTTGTCCTATAAGAAAGATTAATCCTATAAAAGCTATGATTAAGGCGAACCAAACTAATAGAACTTATTCAAATATAGTTGATAGAAACTTCAACCAAGGTAAATCTAAGCTTATTCTATTAACCGATATTACATATCTTACTTATGGAAGCGGGAAAAGAGCTTACTTATCATCTATAAAAGATGCGACAACTAAAATGATACTAGCTCATCAAGTGTCAACATCCTTAGATTTAGAATTCGTAATAAAAACAGTTAACTTCTTAATAGAGAACTATAAAGCGGAACTTGATGGCAATGTGATTATCCATTCAGATCAAGGTTGCCACTATACATCAATTTCATATCAAGAGTTACTAAAAAACAACAATATTACCCAGTCGATGTCAAGAAGAGGAAATTGTTGGGATAATGCACCACAAGAATCATTTCACGCAGTTCTTAAAACAGAAATGGACTTAACAAAGTATAGAACTTATGAATCATTAGCGTTAGGTATAAATGATTATATAGCTTATTACAACTATGATAGAGGACAGGAAGGATTAAACTGGAAAACACCATATGAATATGATCAGTACTTAAGCGACAGAATATCTAATCCGCTTACATGTCTTCCTGTCAAATATCTTCCAGATGTGATCTACGCATAATAAAAGGAGTAACCATATAAGTTACTCCTCAGACACCTTTTTATTTAACAGTCCTTGACAAAGGGTACAGTTTAAATGCTATCTTTTCTAATACATAAAGGGCGAGTCGATATAAATGTAATTGGTGATTATGCTGAATTTATCGACAAAAAAAACAACCAAGTTCTTTTAAGTTTTTATAAGCAAGACGGAACTTGGAAAATGGCTGTACGCAAAATCTAGTTTATTTTGCAAACGAAAAACGCGACTTGGTTATAAAACTTCCAAGCCGCATTTTTTTATAAATATTAATTGTAATTTTTTCACCGATATAACCTACAGCTGCCCGTCAGCGTAGGCTATATCATCAGTTAACTGTCGAACGTATTCTGCATAACTAATACCAAGCTGACTGAAATCCGTTGAAAAAACTTGGCTATTGTATTCAGCTTCAGTAATTGAAGCAAGCTTCTTACGCAAACACTCGACAAAAGCTTGACTTTGCGTTTTATTAGCCACGTCTTCAAAGACTTCTCCCAGCCAGAAAAATTCTTCAATAGAACAATCTGTTAAGAAAAAATCGATAGTATCTTGCATGCTCTTAGACATGATAGATATTTCTTGGGCCCAACACTCTTGCAAACCAAATTCATCGTTGACATTTAGTTGCAAACGTTTAGCTAGCATTGATCTTAGTTTACGCATGTTAGCTTTTAATGTCGCCAAAGGAAAGTTGGTCTACTGTTTTACTAATCGGAGATGAGAGAACGTTATAAAGAGCGTCTTCTAGCTCCAAATTAAGTTTGTGCCTATAGTTTAGGTAGTATGAGATAACAAAAGCCTTATAAACGTCTCCCAAAGTAACATATTCGAACTCTTTGCCCAATCCATAAAAATTACCATTGGGAATATTAAGCTTACCGACGATGTCTTCCACAACTTCTTCAATTGCTAGGCAATGGTTGATATGAGCAAATTTTAACTGCTTAGTAAGCTCTTTCTTGGGAAAAAGCTTGATAATGTCAGAAATATAATTGTTAGTCTCTTGAGCTATATAAACGAGAAGACTACACACATAGTGGAGATCGCTTTCCATATTGAAAGTAAACTTCATGCAAATACTCCAGGCAATGGCGTGGCGCAGGCTTGGCAGCAGCCTTTGGTGGCGTCGAAATCTTTGTATTCAATTAAATTGAGCAAGCGTTCAATCAGCAAACGGCCGCATTTGGTGCAATAGGTCGACTGGCTGGCTGGGTCGGCGATATTGCCTGTATAAACGTAGTGTAAGCCAACTTCTAAAGCTATTTTTCTGGCTTTAAATAACGTTTCTGGTGGAGTGCTCTCTCTGTCGCGCATAAGGTGGGCCGGATGGAAAGCGCTAAAGTGAAGCGGCACGTCAGGGCCCAGTTCTCTATAAATCCATTGGCTTAAATCTTTTATTTCTTGCTCTGAATCATTTAAACCGGGAATAATTAAAGTAGTCAGCTCCAGCCAACACTTAGTATGTTCTTTAACATAGATAATTGTATCTAAAATAGGTTTAATGTCAGCTTGGCAATAGTCTTTGTAAAATTTGGGATTGAAAGCTTTTAAGTCGATATTGGCTGCGTCCATATGCGAGAAAAATTCAATGCGCGGCTTGGAATTGATATAGCCGGCTGTGACGGCCACAGTGCGCAAGCCTAAAGAATGGCATACTTTAGCGCTTTCAATAGCATAATCGGCCCAAATGATGGGATCGTTGTAAGTAAAAGCTACGCTGTCGCTTTGGTAATTTAGAGCGATAAGGCCCACTTTTTGCGGAGGCATAGGTAAGCCTAATTCTTTTTCGCGGCAGTCTTTAGTAATATGTGAATTTTGGCAAAACTTACAGCCCATATTGCAGCCCAACGTACCGAAAGAAAGGACGCGGCTTTGAGGCATAAAGTGGTAGAGAGGCTTTTTCTCTATAGGATCGATAGCAGCGCCGGTAGTTAAGCCAAAAGAAGTGTTGACGATATGCTCGCCATTATTTTGACGAATATAACAAAAGCCGCGCTGCTCGGGAGCCAATTGGCATTGACGAGGGCAGAGCATACATTGCAAACGTCCATCAGCTAAGTGCTTTTCCCAACAGTTGGGGATATATCCCGAATTACGCCTAGGTGAATTATCTCGAGCCAACAAGTTCAGAGCCTCCCAAATAAAGTTAAAGGCTGCCTAATCTTTATGAAAAGTCAGACAGCCTCCGTTTTTGTCAAAACTTACCAAGCTACAGCTGAGAACATAATCTCAAATTGAGCTTGATAAATGCTTTATATCAGCCAATTAGAAGAGCCAGAGATATTTCTCTTCCAAAGTCTTTAAGAGCTTCTCGAAGTCTTTGCAAACTTCGTCTTGACCCAAAACGATATGTCTTTCGCTGCCGGGCTCGGCTAAACGAATTTCGTAAACGTTCTTTTCTACACGGAAGAAACCTGGCAAATCGCTCTCTTGGAACTCTTTGAGAGTGGCGAAGAGATTAATCTTTTCGCGGAACGGCTCGCTGTTGTAGGGGCAGAAGGTCGTGCAATTGCCGCAGTAGTTGCACATCTGATCGATATGGAGGATGACGGGCATCTTTTCGCCTTCGATCTCGATGGGCACATAAGCGCGGTTGGGGCAAGCTTGGACGCAATTAGTGCATACGGTATTGCAAGACAAGCAACGCTGATTCTCTTGAGCAGCCTGAACGTAAGGAATCATTAAGCCGTGTTTGGCATAAATTTCTTTGACGCGAATTTCGCTGGCTTGAGGAATAGCGTAAGTGTAAGCGCCCACAATAGCTTGGGCGGCTTTGGTAGCGTCGGCAATGCCTTCAACTACGGTGGCGGGGCCCTTCTTGGCGTCGCCGATTACGTAAACGTCAGCGTCGGAAATAGCACTCAAGTCTTCGTGCAAAGCTACAGCTCCGCGCTCGTTGAGCTCTAAGCCCTGAGCCTGGAAGAATTCGCCTTCGACTTTTTCACCGACAGCGGCAATTAAAGCGCTGCAAGGCAAAGCCACTTCTTCTTCGGTTTCGACGGGAGCGCGACGGCCAGATTCGTCAGCCTTACCCAAGACGACTTTACGGCAAATGAGCTTGCCGTCTTCCAAGGACTTGGGAGCTAACAACTCAGCAAATTCAACGCCGTCTTCCAAAGCCAAAGCCAACTCTTCTTCGTCGGCGGGCATATAGCGACGGGTGCGGCGGTAGACCAATTTTACATTCTTGACGCCGTCAATTCTCTTAGCAGCGCGGGCTGCGTCCATAGCGGTGTTGCCGCCGCCGACGACGATTACGTCTTCGCCTAAGCCCTCAACTTCGCCAGCTTTGGCTTGACGCAAGAAGTCGATTACGTTGATAGCTTCGCCTTTAGCTAAGCGGAGCTGTCCGGGCTTGTAAGCGCCGATAGCGTAGATAACTTTGTTGAAACCGGCTTTTTTGAGCTCGGCTAAAGCGGGAGCGGCGCTGTTAAGCTTAATTTCGCAGCCCATAGCTTCCAAAAGCTCGGCATCACGTTTGATGGCGCAATCGGAAATACGGAACTGAGGAATGACCCAAGAGACGATACCGCCGAGCTTGGCGCTCTTCTCAAATATGGTAACGCGGCAATTTTGACGAGCCAGCAAGAAAGCGGCAGCCATACCAGCGGGGCCACCACCGACGATAGCTACTTTGGGAGCGTCGGCAGCCAAAACGCGCTTGGCGGTTGCATCTTTAATTTCGGCTAAAAGCTCTTCGAAGCCACCGCGAGCAGCTTGCAATTTGGCTTGACGAATATGTACGGCATCTTCATAGAAGTTGCGGGTACATTTGGTCTGACAGTTGTGAGGGCAAATAGTGCCGGTAATGAAAGGAAGAGGATTCTTGGCGGTGATTAAGCGCAAAGCTTCCAAGTGACGTCCCTGGCCGACTAAACTGATATATTCGGGAATATCTTGGTGGATAGGGCAGCCGTGGTTGCAAGGGGAGATGAAGCAACGGAAGCGAGGTACTTTTTCGCCGATTTTGCGAGAAGGCAAAGGCTTAATGGCTTTCAGGTTGCGAGCATTGGTGCGGGCATCTTCGGCCATGGTGCTGATCATGCCGACTTTTACGCTGTCAAAAGGCTTGTAGTCTTCTTTGACGAGCTCTTCGGCAATTTGAGTGCAGCGCTGGTAACCGCCGGGCTTAAGCAAGGTGGTAGCCAAAGTGATGGGCCAAATGTTAGCTTTGAATAAAGAAACGATATTCAAAGCGTCGGCGCCACCGGAGTAAGAAATGCGCATATTGCCATCAAAGGTCTGGCTGATACGCTTGGCCAGCTCCATAGTTAAAGGATATAGGGAGCGGCCGCTCATGTACATTTCGTTGCCGGGCAACTCTTTGTGAGCGATGTCTACAGGGAAAGTGTTGGTGAGCTTCAAGCCAAAGCTGACGCCATTTTCGCCGGCCAATTTGAGCAAGCGAGTGAACATAGGTACAGCGTCGCTCCATTGCAAGTCGGCTTTGAAGTGGTGATCGTCAAATTCGATATAATCGAAGCCCATCTTGTCCAAAGTGTGGCGAGCGAACTCGTAGCCCAACAAAGTGGGATTGCACTTTACGAAAGTGTTGAGCTTTTTGGTTTCGATAAGGTAAGAAGCGATGCGCTCAATCTCTTGGGGCGGGCAGCCGTGCAAGGTGGAAAGAGTGATGGAGCGGCAAACGTGAGGATTGATTTTCTCGACATATTCGGCGCTGACATTGGGCAAACGATCTAAATTATTTAAAGCCCACTGACGGCATTCTTGCCAAACTTCGGTCTTGGAAGCGTCTTTTAAACCTTCGATGAAGTTGTCGATCTTGGGAGAGCAAATGCCTTTGAAGTCGTAGCCTACGCTCATATTGAAGACGAAGCCATTGGGATCGCCCCAGCCGAATTGAGCGCTTAAAAGTTTCAAAGCCCACCAAGCTTTGACATATTCGCCGAAAGCGTCTTGAACGCGAAGTTCGGTAGACCACTCGACGTTGTAGCACTCGTCGTTGGCGGCAATACAAGGCTTAGCCACGGGCAAATCTTCGCCGTCCAAAGTCTGGACGGTCTTAAGCTCGAAGAAACGGCTGCCAGCGAAGTAAGCGGCGATAATATTTTGGCTCAGCTGGGTGTGAGGGCCGGCGGCCGGGCCAAAGGGAGTCTCTAAGGATTCGCCAAAAATTTCCAACTTTTTGGCTGCAGGCTTAAAGGGGTGATTGATAGAGAAGACGGTGCCCTTTTGCGCATACTCGCTGAGGATGCGGTTCATTAAGGGGCCAAAGGCCAAAGGCGTCATTCTGTCGGACATGTAAGAAAACTCCTTAAATATTGGTAGGTAGTAGATAAAAGATTAGGTGAAAAATTAAGCGTTGACAGCTTCCCAAAGCTTAGCGGCGCTGGCGCGGCACTGCTTCATAAGGTCGGCTTCGTCGGCCACCAAGATCTTGCGGTCGGCCATAAGCACTTTACCGTTGCAAATGGTGTGAGTTACGGAGCGACCGTTCATACCGAAGAGGATATGGCCATTGCAATTGCTGCCATTCATGGGAGTGAGAGGATCGTAGTCGGTTACGATTACGTCGGCGTAAGCGCCCTCTTTGAGCACGCCCAAAGGTTTGCGGAAGAAGCGGGCAGCGATCTTAGCGTTGTTTTCAAAGAGCATAGCGGGAATTTCGCCCCAAGCTACGGTCGGATCGCCAAGGTGGTGTTTGTGGATAATATTGCCAACTTTGTAGCTTTCCAACATGTCGTTGGTGTAGCCGTCGGTACCTAAGCCTAAGGTGAGTCCTTCTTTGAAGAGTTGAATGACAGGGCCGCAACCTACAGCGTTACCCATATTGGACTCGGGATTGTGTACAACCATGGTGTTGGTCTCTTTAAGCAAATGCATTTCGGCGGGACTGACGTGGACGCAGTGGATGGCCAAGGTCTTTTCGCCTAAAATGTTCTGCTCATAGAGGCGCTCGACGATACGTTTGCCATATTTGTGCAAGGAATCGGAAACGTCGGAGGGGCCTTCGGCTACGTGAATATGATAACCAGCTTCGCGTCCTTTGTGGTCGGCGCAGAAAGCTAAAGTCTTGTCACTTAAAGTGAAAGCGGCGTGTAAGCCCATCATGGCGTGGATCATGTCGGAGTCGTCTTTGGCAGCTTCGTTGATCATGCGCTCATTTTCGAAAACGGATTCTTCCATTTTCTGCTGGCCGTCGCGATCGGACACTTCGTAGCATACGCAAGCGCGTACGCCCAGCTCTTTGGCGGGTTTTACGATCTGATCGAGGCTGTAAGGAATGTCGCCATAGCTGGCATGGTGGTCGAAAATAGTGGTGACGCCATTTTTAATGCAATCGGTGAAAACAGCGTAAGCAGAAAGAAGATCGTTCTCTAAAGTGAGTTTACGGTCGATTCTCCACCACATTCCCTCGAGAATATCGTTGAAGTTTTTAGGATTATAATTAGTAAGAGAGAGGCCGCGGGCGAAAGCACTGTAAATATGGTTGTGGGCATTGATAAGGCCGGGCATAATGACGCCACCTTTGGCGTCGATAAACTGAGCGTCGCTATATTTGGCTTTAAGAGCCGCAAAATCGCCCACTTCTTTAATGATGTTTCCTTCGATGGCTACAGCGCCATTCTCGTAGAAACCGTTGTTATCACGGGTGATAAGTCTTCCGTTACCAACTAAAAGCATTTTTTATCCTCTCCATTGCGCAGATTGAACAGTTGGTATAACTTCTAATATACTGCATCTTTATCCTGTTTTTTAGGGCAGTAAAAACATATCGAGACCGAAGGTGCACAGAAGAGAGGTTCAGTCAGTTATTCTTTTTCAACGTCTAATGTGGTACAATATAAACTGGTCAGTTATTTTTTTATTTGTAATTAAATTGAGCTGACGCCGCTGTGGCTGAAGCTGCCAACTAAAAATATTCGTCGGAGCGAAGATTTGAGCCATGGCATATGATGAAAAACAAAATTCAGATCAGGGATGGAGTAAACCGCGCCTCAAGCCTAAAAAACAAGGCTCGGCCGAGGGTAAAACGGCTAAAGTAGGCGGCGAAAAAGGTGGCGGCCCTAGCTCTGTCGGCGGTGGACTCAAGGCCAAAATAAGGGCTCGGCGTGAGCAAGAACAGCTTAAAGACGTCTCTCAAGGTATAAAGGCTCGCTCCAAAGCTTTTAATCGAAAACAGGAAGAAAAGGCCGCTCAAGCAGAGGTTGGCAGTGAGGCCATAGGCAAAAAGCGCCCTGCCAACAAAAAAAAGTTTAAAAACAACAAATTGTTTGGCCTCACTTTGTTGGCGCCCGGCCTTGATGAGTGCGATCCTGAAGGTGTGGCCGCCTTAGATGGAACGTTAGCCGCTTGCTTGGGCCAAGCTCCAGCTGCCGCCCAGCCTATTGCCGCAAATGAAAGTTGCAGCGCTCGCCACCCAGCACCAGGAGAGGCCGAGCCTTTGCCTATGGCTGCGCCCTCTGCGCCTATAGCTTCGGCGCCTGCACAATCGGTGGCCGCCTTGGCCGACAATGTTTCTGCACAGCCGAACTTTGGTGCGCCGCCAGTGGCAGCGCCAGTTTCACCGCTGCGCCCCTATAAGCACCAGCCTCACGAAGCTGGGGGCGAGCTCGAGCCTTATATTCCCGGTCGTCGTCCTGCAGCTTCAGCGCCTGCGGTTGCCCAAGGGCAGACATATGCTACATCCGGCGAGGTGTCGGAGGTCGCTGCACCGGCCAAGCCCGAGTCAAGTGGAGCGGCAGCCAAATTGCAATTGGCTATTCCTACTTCACCTCTTCGTCCTTATCGTGGGCAGCCTCGTGAAGCCGTTTCAGAGCGCAAGCCTTATATTCCCGGTGTACTCCATCCATCTACACATACTGCGGGCAACTTATCAGCTGCGCCCAACTTCGGAACAGGAACGGCTTCTGTGTACAGTGCCCCAGTTAGTGCCGCTCACTTGGGCTCCTCAGCTTCTAAAAATACGGTTTTGCCTTTGCCTGTTGGGCGTGCTCACAAAGCGGCCGCTCAAAAAAACAAGGTGCTTCATGAAGAAGGCGGCAGCTACCGATCATCGGCGCGAGCCAATTCAAATGATGATTTTGGTGGCCAAGCTCGCGAGGCTGCCGGTAAAAATGGCAACCACAACCAAGAAACTATTCCTCCTGAAGAGGAAGAGTCCGAAACATCCACTGAAGGCAAATCACTTATAGAATTGTTGGAAAGTGTGCCAGTGGCCAAGCGCAAAGGCCCAAGTCGCTATGTTTAATACAATATGGCCGCAGTGTGCACAACTAAGTGACATATTTAGGCTTCAATAGATAATTCTACCTTCTAAAAATTGCCCAAAGGCTGTGCTCTAAGTCGTTTTGAAAGGCAATCAAAGCCTACTTGTGGAAAAAAGTTGGCAAGAAGGATAACGCAAAAAATTTTAGGATACTATAAACTAACATATCAGAGTTGATGGCGAGGGAGTTGTGAACAGCTCAGGTTATGACAACAAAAATGGAGGGCTAGGCGGCGGTGACGACGCCGGTCGCCTAGGTTTAAAGTTTGACAATGCCCTTAACGGCGATCATTTAGATCCTGCAACCGTAGTTCATCGTCGGCCTAGTGCTTTGGCTATGCGCCGTGGTACCAATATTAGCCCTTACAGACGGGCCAAGCCTACGCCCACTTCTGCTGGCCGAACGGCTCCCAAAAAATACGATACTCCGCCCAGTTTGAGCGCTCAGGGCTACGGAGATGGTACTTCGGTAAATAGGAGTCCACAAGGCCCGTTCGGCACTACTTCTCAAAATTACGGCGGCGGCTTCCAAGGACAAAACCCTTACAGTGGCTATCCAAACCAGCAGTCCGGCTTTGGCAATACCAATTTAGGCAATAGCGGTTTCCAAGGGCAAAATCCTTACGGCGGCTATCCAAATCAGCAGTCCGGTTTTGGCAATACCAATTTGGGCAATAGCGGCTTCCAAGGACAAAATCCTTACGGTGGCTATCCAAATCAGCAACCCGGTTTTGGCAATACCAATTTGGGTAATAGCGGTTTCCAAGGACAAAGCCCCTACGGCGGTTACCAAGGTCAACAGCCTGGCTTTGGCGCCAGGACTAATACTTTTTGTCAGACTGGCGGTTTTGGTGCCCAGACAAATTTAATGGGTCAAACCGGAGGTTTTGGCGCACAAAACAATTCGCCATTTTCCGGCTACGGTACCAATTCTGGAATAGATCGCCGCGAAGGCAGTTTGAGCGATGTCTTGTTAGCTTCGCGCCGCAGCTCCAATCCCAATGCCGGTTTAGGTGGAGGCATTGGCGGAAATGAATCCGGCGATCCTTCAGAGCCTTCCGGCCATTTGAGCCCGGCCGAAACTTATGCCAAATTGGTAGAAGAAAGCCAACAAGAGCGCAACTCTTGGCGCGGATTTGTGGCTTGGTTCCAAGGTGGAGGCAAATATACTGTTTTGAGCTTTATGATCGTAGTGGTGGCTCTTTCAGTCTTTGCTCTATTTTTGTTCCACCGTATCAATAAAGATAACGAAGAAACCGCTGGAGAACAGGGCCGCCGCGTTACTGAGTCTGTCTCGGAAGCTGCGTCCGAAACGGATAGCTCCAGGCGCAAATCTCAAGAATACAAAGGCTCTGTTGTTTCTGGCAATAGCGATAAAAAGGCTGCCGAAGAATATAGTCCCAGAGCTGAGGCTTTGAAAAAGTCAGTTTCTTCTCAATCTAAGTCTCAAGCGGCAACCAAGAGTCAGGCCAAAGCTACTACTAAAGCCAAGCCTACCAAGGCTGCTCCGGTCAAGAAAGCTGAACCTAAAGCTGCTCCTCCCAAAGAAGAAGCATTTGACGACGAGCCTACCTACTATGGAGAAGAAGGAGACGATTCCGCTTTCCATATGGATGATAACGATTTCGCCCCTTCGGTAGATGTTGAATATTAATATTGTGTAGTCGGCCTCAAGTTCTTGTAGCTTTAGGCCGATTTTTTTCGCCCTCTCTCTGGCTAATTGCCATTAAAACTCTTTGTACTTGGGAAGGTAAAAGGCCCACCTGTTCGAAAGGGTCACACTGTTTGTTTTTTTTGTCTTTTTAAAGGCAGACCTAGTTTTTTATGCGAGGTTTTTTATAATGGTCGCTGCTCAGAATAAATTTGAGACGACTGGTAGTATTTTGGTTGCCGGCTCGTTGGCGTTCGATTTTATTATGCGCTATGCCGGGCTTTTCAAAGAGCACATTCTGCCTGAGCGTTTAGATTCTATAAATTTGTCGTTCTTGACTGAGCGAGCCCGCAAAGAGCGCGGCGGCTGCGCTGGCAATATTGCCAACGCTTTGGCTATGTTAGGAGAACATCCCCGCATAGTGGCTACTGCAGGCGGAGATTTTGAGCAGTATCGTTTCTACCTCGAAAACAGAGGAGTAGATACTTCTTGCATTGCTGTTTATGAAGACGAATTGACCGCTACTTGCACAGTTTGTGCCGATAAATGCGACAATCAGCTCACTTTTGTTAGCGTCGGCGCCATGGCTGAAGCTCACAATTTAGATTTGAGCAAGTTCGCTACCGAGCAAACTAAGTTGGCGATCATTTCACCCGACGATCCCAAGGCCATGAACCAGCATTGTGAAGAAGCTAGAAAAGCTGGTATTCCTTTTATTTACGATCCTTCTTTCCAAGTGATCGCTTTTTCCGGTGAGCAGCTTTTGACCGATGTTAAAGGCGCCAAAGCCTTAATTGTCAACGACTACGAATTTTCGCTTTTCTTAGATAAGACCGGTTTAACTCAGCCGCAGCTTAATGAAATTGTAGAAGTAATTATTGTTACTAAAGGCGGCGAGGGCAGTACCGTTTATACCAATAAAGGTGAAGTTTTACATATCGATCCTGTTAAAGTAGAAGCTGTCGATCCTACTGGCGCTGGCGATGCTTTCCGCGGTGGCTTAATCTATGGTTTGCTTCACGGTTTGTCTTTAAAAACTTCCGCTCAATTGGGCAGTGTCTGTGGCGCTTACGCTGTCGAGCATTTAGGCACCCAAAATTACAGTTTTACTATGGACGCTTTTAAAAGGAGATACGAATCTACTTTTAATGAGCCTGCGCCTAGTTGCTTAGCTTAATTTAGTTTCAAGCATAAGGTTAAATATAGAAGAGCCCTCCCTTTTTGTGTAGTAAAAGGGAGGGCTCTTTGGCTTTAGTTGTATGTGCTTGGTGAAAGAAAGTCGGGCCGCAGACATGCGTTTATGCCTGGGCCGACAAGTCTAAACTAAGGACATACAGCGATACCCCAAGGAGTAGATTGGGGCATAGGTGAACTGGTGTTGATGACGCCGCCGCTGTGGCCGTCCAAAATGCTGATATTGCTGCTGCCGGTGCAAGCTACGAAAACTTTGTTGCCGTCAGAAGTGCAAGCAATACCTACAGGGCCTTTGCCTACGGGAACGGTGGCAATAGGCGATTGGTTTTGGCCATTAAGTACGGTGACGTTGTCGGAGCCTTTATTAGTAACAAACACTTTGGAGCCGTCAGGAGTAATGGCTACTCGCTGAGGGTTGACGCCTACGCGGACGCGGCCCATTTCTTGGAAAGTCCAAGCATCAATTACTGAAAGATCGCCGGAACCGGAATTGGCTACGTAAAGGAAGCGTCCGTCGGGAGAAAGTTCCATACCGCAAGGGTTGGCGCCTACAGGTAAAGCTT
>OQVS01002079.1_pt1 | contig 13166 bp, 10 predicted proteins | sample 1691601 | NCBI WGS metagenome assembly OQVS01 (sample SAMN03418268, study PRJEB22391) | human gut metagenome | biome: human-gut; feature: organic feature; material: feces | host: Homo sapiens | place: Tanzania | collected 2013-01 | reverse complement strand
GCGGGAATAGCTCAGGGGTAGAGCACAACCTTGCCATGGTTGGGGTCGCGAGTTCAAATCTCGTTTCCCGCTCCATTTTCACACTAAATTCACAGCACCCAAGCAAATTTCGCTTTATCGATACTCGCCCTTTTTACCAGCAAGGATAACTTTGATTTGAAAGTCGCTAAATGCCTTTTCAGCATTTATTCTTTTTAAGCATTTGTGAAAACAAGGGAGAATTTAGATTTTCGCCCTACTTTGCTTTTTTATCTTTAATTAAAATTAGGACTTTAAACATAATTAAAATCGCCGTGAGATTTTAAGCCAAGCTCCACAAGCATAAAAATCCGCCTTTGCTTCTGGCGTTTCGCCCTTGTTTAAAATGGCATCAAAACTGCCTTTCACACCAACATACCATTCATTAAAAGCCCTTTGATAGCCCAAATTTAGGCTTATTGTTTGGGATTTTGGCAAGGCAAAGTGCAAGGTATCCTCGCCCTGTGCGCCATTTGCGTAGCGTAAAATTCGCTCTTTTTGGCTTTGATAAGCTAAAAATTTATAATCCAAACTCGCCCCAAACTCGCCCAAATATCCAAAATCAAAACCCATTTTCACCCCAGCAAGTGCATCTAAAAGATAAGATTTATAAGTTTGTGCGTTTAAATTCAGCGAACTTTCGCTACTCTCGCTAAATTCGGGCATAAAAACATAGCCATTTTTTACGCCAAAATATGGCGTGAGCGTGAAATTTTCCATTTTAAAATCATAAAAAAATGCCGATTTTAGTGCAATTTGATAAAGATTATGTTTTGATTTAAGCTTGGCGTTTAAGCTCAAAGCCTCAAAATCAAACTCCCTCGTGCTATTTGCCAAAGCAGTAAGCCCACTTAACACTAAATTTAAACCCAAATTTCCAGCAAAATACGCCCTTACGCCAGATTGCAAAGCGAAATTATGGCTTTTTGTGCTTGTGGTAAATGCGGCTATGTCACTTGTCCCACCTAAATTCACACTTTTTTCGCTCTGCAAATTCAAATGAGCGTAGGCGAATTTTAGTATAAATTGTGAGCCGACAAAATCACGCTCAAAGCCCAGCCTCACGCCACTTAAAAAGCCCTTTGTTTGCTTTGATGAGATGTATTTTGCTATAAGTGCGGCATTTGTTTCGCTTGTATTTGCAAAACTTTGGCGAGTGTAAATCATTCTTTTTTTGGGACTTTTGGCACGCTTTGTGATGATTTGACGCCTTATTATCTTGCTTTTTGGCACCTTAAACACATTTGTATCAACATCAAGCAGGCTTGCCATCATTAAAGGGTTGGCGTGAAATGAACTAAAAATGGCACTGTTTATGTCGTTTGCGGCGGCTCTTAAATTTGCGCTATTTGCGCCGCCTATGCTAAAAATGTCTGCCCCAAAGGCATTTAAGGTCGCTTTTTCGTTGGAGCTTAAAGTGTTTTCAAAACTTTCAATTTGCGCCTCATTTTTTACGATATTAAGCGTTTTGTTGCCGTTAGTAAGGGTAGCGTTTGTAAATTCACTATTAGCATTTATTAAATTAAAGCCCCCCCCCCCAGTGAGTGTGCCTGTGATGAGGGTGTGAGTGCCTGCATTTGCTCCAGCAGCGTTGATGATGATGTTGCCGTTATTTGTTACATTACCGACAATTTTTCCCATAGTGCCTTTTAGCGCACCAAAAGTGAGAGTAGAACCAGCACGATTTTCTACATTTGTGGCATTTAAAATGCCTCCATAGAGTGAAATTGATGAGTTTTTTCCACCGCCAGACATACTATACACGCTATTTGCGCTTAATGAGCCACCATAAAGCGTGATATTGCCTCCGCCGCTAGCTTTTGCTCCGCCTTGATTAGTGCCACCGTTAAAGAGATTACCACTAACGATAAGACTTCCCCCATTTATCATTAAATTTGCCACACTTGATGTAAAACCAGAATTTGCATCTTGTCCTATGTTTTCAAATTTAGCGGCATTTATAGTCATAGAGCTTGTGCTATCTATGCTTATATTAGCGACATTTTGGGGATTAGTGCCGGTAAATGTGAAAGTAGAACCATTGTTTAGGCTTATTTGATTTGCATTATAAAAGCCCCCTCCTCCCATAGTCAGCGTCAAAATGCCACCATTTAACAGCACGCTACCTTTAGAATTTATTTGAAATGAACCGCTTGTATTTGATGTAAATATAAGACTAGAACTATTAAGCGTCATTGTGCCTTCAAGTATGATGGTATGAAAGCCATTCAAACTAAGATTAGAGTTTGGATTTATCGTAGCGTTTTGCATATAAAAGTCAATATTGTTTGTGCGTGAGGGACTACCCGGAGGCAATGGATTTGGCAATGTGCTTTGTATGGTAAGATTCGAGCTACCTGTGCTAGTAGAGTATGTGAAACTTGGTCCATCGTAGTTAAAGGTGCATTGAAAATAAGAACAATCCGCTATGGCGGTGTCTGTGCGCGTTGTGTTGGCAGGAAGATTTAATGAGCTAGGCAATTTACCTCTATGATCTTGCGCATAAAGGCTTTCACAAAGTAAGATAAAAACACAAATGCTCTTTAATGTAAGTTTATTTAGCTGTTTCATCAAAAACCCTCTCATCGATACTCGTTCTTTTCGCCAGCAAGGATAACTTTGATTTGTGTATCATCAAACGCTTTTTCAGCCCTAGCCTTGTTTGCACTCCAACTTTTGCTCTCATTCCAAGTCAGCAAGTCGCATTTAAGCTCCAAAGATTTGATAAATTTACAAAACAGCGTGGCAAATGCACGCTAGCGCCCTACTCCAACGCTCCGATTTCGCTCAAATCCTCGTGTATCAGGCTTTCATCATCTTGCAAAGTCTGCACAAGCCGCCCTATGCGCTCCCAGCGAATGTTGAAATTCTCGTCCCACGAAAAGTATGAAAACCACGGCGTTCCAACGATGAGCTTGTAAGGCACAGAACCCCAATACCTGCTGTCTGAGCTGTGGTCGCGGTTGTCGCCCATCATAAAATACTCATTTTCAGGCACTTTGAAGTAGTAGGCATTGCCTCCGCTCGCACTTATGTCGCCAAAACCTTTCACAAACACAGGCTGCATCGCAAAGCTGTCGTTTATAAGCTGCTCTAAATACACTCTCTCCATATCTACACGCTCATCGTTGTGTATGCCTTTTTGGCTGTAAGGCTCTTTGACAAAGGTGCGCCCCTCGATAAGTGCGATTTTGTCGGCGAAATTCGCCCTCATATACTCATCGCCCTCGCTCATACGCACAAAGAGTGTAGCCCCGCTCACTAGCACTTCATCGCCACCTTTGGCTACGCAACGCTTGACAAAATGAACCTTTGTGTTTTGCGGACTGCGGAAAACAACTATATCGCCGCGTTTTGGTCCCTCGCCGCTTATCAAATGCCCGTCTTTGTTAAAATCGGGCAGCACAGGCACTTCTATCCACGGAATGTGCGGCGTTGGAATGCCATAGCTGAATTTTTTTACAAACAAAAAATCCCCCACCAAAAGCGTGTTTTTCATCGAGCCGCTGGGTATCGTAAAGGCTTGGATAAAGAAAAAAATCACAAGCAAAACGATGATAATCGTCCCCGTCCAAGACTCGCTAAATGTGCGTAGTTTTTTGAGTTTTTGCATAGTTTGCCTTTCCTTTTGCCGCACTTTTGGCGACAAGCTGAATTTGCCTTGTTTTACGCTTTATTATTTTTAGCTTTTATCAATGCTAAATTTAGCCGCGCGCAAATTTTGGCAAATTTTTAAAGCTAAATTCTAAAAAATTCAAGCAAATGAAAGCTAAATTTATCTAAAATTCAGCCTTTAAATCACTTACCATACTGAAAAAGGCGGTAGTTAAGCTGCAAGCGTTCCAAATTTTGATACTTTTGCAAGAATTCAGCCTTTTGTTTTGACAGCTCAAAAGTCTCATTTGTTTGCATTATAAAGCCATTTTGAACTGTGTATTTGTAGCCTACCTTTGAATTTGCAGGATAAATTCCCTCGTCATCTACCCACACACTTTCATTAAGTGCGAATTCATAAACCTCTGGCGCATTTTTGTCAAACAAATTTCGCCCGCCAACAGAGAGACAATCATACTCATTTAGGCTTAGCGCGTAAAGTGTTGGCAGTATATCTTTGTGAGAGCCGAGTTTTTGTGGGTCAAACTCAAAGCCTCTTTTTTTGAAGTCCTTTGTGTAGGTATTTGGCACATATAAATAAAACGGCACGGCGTGATTTAAAGGCACATTGTGCGAAGCCTTAAAATCTCTAAATGTATGGTCTCCACTGCCTGCGATGATGGTGTTTTGGGCTAAATTTGAGTTTTTTATACTTGAAACAAAGTCTCCAAAGGCATTGCTAGCGTAAGAAAATACAGCCATAGTTTTATCTGCTTTATGGGCGATATGGTCTCCAAAAAACTGAATTCTTGTGGTAAAATCGTATTTTGGTGGAGTAAAGGTGCTTGGAATGAGATATGGTGGGTGATTTGAAATCGTTATCATCACCACAAACACGGGCTTTTCAGCTTTTTGTAGGTATTCAAGCGTAAATTTAAAAGCAAATTCATCGGGCACACCAAAAGAATTTTTAAATTCAGCACTTTGTGGATAGTGTTCTTGTAAAAAGGCACTATCATACACAGCATCAGCTCCAAGCATAAGGGTATAATCACCTAAATTTTGCCAAGAACGCTGTGCGGGTGTTATGACGATGACCTCATAACCAGCTTTTTTATAAATTTCAAGTGGTGTAAGAGCTATTTTCGTGCGTTGCACTGTGTCAAAAGTCATATTTCTAAAAGGCGAGATAAAAAACAAAGAAACGAAAGATTGCGCTGTGCCATTTTCACCAGACAAAAAATTCATAAACACAAAGTCGTTCTGCCCTTTTGTTTTGCGTTTGCCTGCCTCAAAATGCGGACGAAATGACGCTAATGTGTCAAAATTTGTAGGATTGTCTAACGCAAGCATATTTGTCCCAAAACTCTCCATTAAAACCGCCACGACATTAGGATTTTTCTCTATGGCGTTTTGGCTGTTGTGGCGAAATACAGGAAAAAGCTCGTTTTCAAGGGCTTTTAACTCATTTATGTTTATGGGTGCGTATAAGGCTTGTTGTTTATAATGATGGTGTGCCCAAATCAATGCGGATATAGGGTTTGTAGCTATATGGTTGATGAGCGGATTTGAACTGATATGATGGTGCTTTTCATTTAGCGCAGAATGAGTGTTGATATTACCTCTTGCGCCGATAAAAACGACAACAATAAGGACAAAATTTAGCAAAATTGTCAAAAAAGTTTTTTTTGTTATGCTAGTTTTGTGGTCCGTCTGAATTGAATTTCTCGCCAAATTGAGAGTTAAAAATTTCTTTGAGATTTTATAAAGCAAAAAAGTGTAAAGAAAAATTATCAGCAAAATAGGAACGACAGGATAATCCTGCCAAATGATTTGCAATATAGCTGTGGTTTCATCATCTTTTAGTGTGAAAATAAAAGTGTCAATTTTTGTGTGATAAGTGCGAAAATAATAAAAATTTACACAAATGCTTAAAATTACTAAAAAAGCACTAAAAGCAACCCAAAAGAGTGTGAATTTAGGGATAAATTTAAGGATTTTATCGCAAACAAGTTTTAATAGCGGCAAAGCCGACAAACGAGAGAGAGAGAGAGAGAGAGAGAGAGCGAACTGCGCTTGCAAGGTAACCCAAAAATATGATAACGCCAGCAACCACGCAAACCACACGCATATCAAGGCGAAAGCCCATCAAAAACATTTTGTCAAAGTCATTTTGCCAAGTGTCAAAGGTGTCAAAAGCAAGCACCACACGCATTAGAGTGTAAGATAAAGCATAAATAGCCGTGATGATGAAAGCCAAAACGATGAAATTTTTGTAAGAAATTTGAGCAAGCTTTGTTTTTTGCATAATGCAATCCTTGATTTTTAAATTTCAAAACAGCATTATAAAAAATTCAAGTAAATATCACAAGCAAAATCTGGATAAATTTTTGCAAACTGAATTTTTGTGAGTTAATTTTTTGTAAGCTAAAATTACAAGACTTTTTTGAAGCGTTGATTTATTTTGCTGAACACAAACAAAGTATATAAAAACTAAATGCAATTTTTGCTTATGGATACCACGCTTACAAGGCTTGTTGCGGTGATGATTTGGTCAAAAAATTCATCAATGCTCAAAAGGCTATCATCAGTCAAAATTTACAAATTTACCCTTACTTTTCAAGCAGTTTTCTATGCGCCATTGCAACTTTAAGCGTGTTTTCAAGTAGCATTGCTATCGTCATCGGTCCTACGCCGCCTGGCACAGGGCTTATGAAACTTGCCTTTTTGCTGACACTCTCAAAATCCACATCGCCCACGAGCTTGCCATTTGCGAGCCTGTTTATGCCTACATCGACAACGATAACGCCGTCTTTTACCATATCAGCCTTTAACAAGCCCGCACAGCCTGCGGCTACGACTATCAAATCCGCTTGCCTTGTGTAAAGGCTTAAATCACGGGTTTTTATGTGGCACACGCTCACTGTCGCGCCTAAATTTAGGAGCATTGTCGCCATAGGACGCCCGACAATGTTGGACGCGCCGATGATGACGGCGTTTAAGCCCTCGACATTTATGTCATAGGCTTTAAGCAACTTCACCACGCCCAAAGGCGTGCAAGGCAGTAGTGCGCCCTCAAATCCCGTGTTTAAAAGCCCTACATTAAAGGGGTGAAAGCCATCGACATCTTTATGAACGCTTATAGCTTCGAGTATCACAGCCTTGTCAATGTGCTTTGGCAAGGGCAGTTGCACCAAAATGCCATCAACGCTATCATCGAAATTTAGGGTGTTGATGAGCGCAAGCAGCTCGCTTTGCGTGGTATTTTCGGCAAGTTTATACACAAAAGACTTGATTTCGCACTGCTCGCAGGCTTTTGCCTTGTTATTTACATAAGTGTGGCTTGCGGCATCATCGCCCACTAAAATCACCGCCAAAGCAGGCTCAACGCCACTTACCTTTAAATCCGCCACTTTTTGCGCTAGCTCGATTTTGATTTGCGCACTCAACGCCTTGCCATCTAAAATTTTCATCATTTTCCTTAATTTTTTGCTGAATTTACGCAAAATTGTAGCATAATAAAACTTGTTTTTGATAACATTGCGATGAATTTAGCGCAATTTAAATTTAACCCTCAATCCTACTCAAATCCACGCCTTCAAGCCCAAGTAAATAGCGTTTTATGTCAAGCGGAGAAGTAAATTTGCCTTTGAAATTATCGCTTTTAGCCAAATTCGCACCTTGCAAACTCTCAAAAAGCCCTACTCCACCGCTATATCCGCCAAGTCCATTAGCTGAGATGACCCTGTGGCAAGGCACAAAAATAGGCAAAGGATTTTTCGCATTTGCATTTCCTACCGCACGAGCAGCGTTTAAGGAGCCGATTTTGCGCGCAACTTGCGCATAGCTCATCACTTGCCCGTAAGGGATTTCGCTCAAAGCCTGATATACCTTGCGTTCAAAGGCTGTGCCACACCTTGCCAAAGGCAGCTGAAATTTGCGCAAACGCCCCGCAAAGTATAAAGCAAGCTCTTCGCAAGCCCTTTCAAGCAGCTTGCAAGGCTTGTTTTCTCCGCCAAAGCCCACGAATTCAACGCTTTCAAGCACAAGCCCATCACTTCGTAACAAAAGCTGAAAAAATTCACACTCAAAATACATTTTAAACATTTTTTGCCTTTTTGTTGTTACAATTACGATACAATTATAGCAAAAAACAAGGAGAAACAATGTCATTTCTAGCACAATACCAAAACGCCGTCAAAGAACGAGCAGAGCAAAATGTCCCGCCTTTGCCTTTAAGCAAAGAGCAAGCCACTCAGCTTTGCGAGCTACTCATCAAAGAGCCAAGCCCCGAGCTAGTGAGCTTGCTAGAAAACAGAGTAAGCCCGGGCGTTGATGACGCCGCACTTGTAAAATGTGAATTTTTGGATAAAATTCTCAAAAACGAGCTAAAATGCGCCCTCATCGACAAGGCGCACGCCCTAAAAATGCTAGGCACAATGCTTGGCGGCTACAATGTCAAAGTCTTGCTCAACGCCCTTAAACAAAGCGACACCGCCGAGCTGGCAGCAGCTGAGCTTAAAAATATCATCTTTATCCACGATGATTTTCACGCTGTGGCTGAGCTGGCTAAAACAAACGCTCACGCCAAAGCCGTGCTTGAAAGCTGGGCGAATGCGGAGTGGTTTTTGCAAAGGGCAAAGCTGCCCAAAGTCATCAAATGCGTAGCCTTTAAGGTCGCTGGCGAGACAAACACCGATGATTTAAGCCCTGCAAGCGATGCCTTTACGCGCAGCGACATACCCTTGCACGCGCAGGCTATGCTCAAAAACCGACAAACAGGCAGTTTGGAAAAAATCGCCGAGCTTAAAAAAAGCGGGCGCGAAGTGGCTTACATAGGCGATGTAGTCGGCACAGGCTCATCGCGCAAATCCGCCATAAACTCGATACAATGGCATTTAGGCAAGGACATTGCGGGCGTGCCAAACAAACGCACAGGCGGCATAGTCATCGGCAGCACCATCGCGCCGATTTTTTACAACACCGCCCAAGACAGCGGGGCTTTGCCGATAGTTTGCGATGTGAGCGGGCTTGACATGGGCGATGAATTTGAAATTCACACCACAAAAGGCGAGCTGACAAAGGACGGCAAGGTTATCACTAAATTTGAATTCAGCCCAAACACACTTTTGGACGAAGTTCGCGCTGGCGGGCGAATTCCACTCATCATCGGGCGCGGGCTTTGCGCAAAAGCGCGTGAAGCCTTAAATTTAGGCGCTGAAAGCATTTTCACAAAGGCAAAACAGCCCGAAAATTCAAGCGGCGGTTACACACTAGCGCAAAAAATGCTCGGACGCGCTTGCGGCGTGGCTGGCGTGCGTGCAGGTATGTATATAGAGCCTTTGACGCTCACCGTTGGCTCGCAAGACACCACAGGACCGATGACGCGCGATGAGATAAAAGAGCTGGCTTCGCTTGGCTTTAATGCTGACTTTGTTATGCAAAGTTTTTGCCACACCGCAGCCTACCCTAAAATCAGCGATGCGGCGTTGCATAAGAGCTTGCCGAGCTTCATCACAAGTCGCGGTGGCGTGGCGTTAAAGCCCGGAGATGGCGTCATTCACTCGTGGCTCAACCGCTTTGTGCTGCCCGATAGTGTCGGCACGGGCGGAGACTCGCATACTCGCTTTCCTATCGGCATTTCGTTCCCTGCGGGCAGCGGGCTTGTCGCCTTTGCGGCGGTAACGGGTTCTATGCCTTTAAATGTGCCTGAAAGTGTGCTGGTGCGGTTTAGCGGAGAGCTTCAAGCTGGCATAACCCTACGCGACTTGGTAAATGCCATACCTTACTACGCGATAAAGCAAGGACAGCTCACGGTTGAAAAGAAAAATAAAAAAAATATCTTTGCGGGCAAGATTTTAGAGATAGAAGGCTTGCCGAATTTAAAGGTAGAGCAGGCTTTCGAGCTGAGTGATGCGAGTGCGGAGCGAAGTGCGGCGGCGTGTAGCGTGGATTTGAGCGTGGAGAGTGTGAGTGAGTATATCCGCTCAAATATCGCTCTCATCGAGGCTATGATAAAAGCAGGCTACGAAAACAAAGCTACCTTGCAGCGAAGAGCGGACAAAATGCGCGCGTGGCTTGCTAAACCCGAGCTTTTGCGTGCGGACAAGGACGCAAAATACGCCTACACCATCGATATAAACCTAAACGACATTAAAGAGCCGATTTTAGCGTGTCCTAACGACCCTGACGATGTGGCGACACTGAGCGAAATCCTAGCCGATATCAACAGAGCGCACGAGATAAACGAAGTTTTTGTCGGCTCGTGTATGACAAATATCGGGCATTATCGGGCTTTGGGCGAGATTTTAAAGGGGCGCGGGGCGCTGAAAACTCGCCTTTGGGTAGTGCCGCCTACTAAAATGGACAAGGCGCAACTCACGGCTGAGGGTTATTATAGCGTATTTGGCGCAGCGGGGGCGCGTATAGAAGTGCCGGGCTGTTCGCTCTGTATGGGCAATCAAGCCCGCGTTGCCGATAATGCTGTGGTTTTCTCCACTTCAACGCGAAATTTCGACAACAGAATGGGAATGGGCGCGAAAGTGTATCTAGGAAGTGCCGAGCTTGGCGCAGTTTGCGCGATACTAGGACGCTTGCCAAGCGTGGCTGAATACCTACAAATCGTAAGCGACAAACTTGACGATGCGCACAAAGCAAGCATTTACCGCTATCTTAACTTTGATGAGATTAAGGACTTTGCGCTGGAAAATTGAAAAATAAATTTTCGCTAGAAAGTTAAATTTTTACGCTAAATTTAAGCTGAATTTGGCGTAAAATTTACTTTCTTTGCGATAAAATGCCATTTTTTAAGAAAGGTTTTTGATGATAACACTTGGTATTTCAGCGTTTTACCACGATAGTGCGGTAGCGATTTTGCGTGATGATGAGATAATTTTTGCCTTGCAAGAAGAGCGGCTTTCTCGCAAAAAAGCAGACGAGCGTTTTCCGCGCCTTGCGATAAAATCAGCTATGGATTATATCAACAAGATGAATTTGCTCACACGCACGAGAGAGAAATCCCCCGCCCAAACTGCTCCATTTTCGCTTTGCCTGCTTCGCCCGCAAAGGCTTGCCACGCTGAATTTGCTGTGCCGCTTTGCTTAATAAGCCCTAAATTTAGGGCATTTGTGCCGTGATGAGTGTGCGAAAAGCTTGTGAAAATCGCGCTCAAAGCCTTGTCCTTTTTGAATTTTTGCAAAAAATTACTAAAATTTTTCTTAAATCACAATAAAAAAGAATTTTATGCGAAATTTAAGCCAAAATTTAGAAAATTCACACAAAACTTTGCTATAATTTTGCAGTCAATTTGCGAAGTTTCAAGTAGGGAAACGCAAGCCGAACTAGCTTTGCAAGGGGGCAGAAAGGATATATGATGAAAAAAATCATTTTACTCACACTTGCATTTGCAAGCGTAGCCTTTGCTGAGACGGGTTCTATCGACTCCGATGGGCTTGTCAAGGCGTTTTCAGTCCTAGCAGCTGGCTTGGGACTCGGTGTAGCCGCACTTGGTGGGGCTATCGGTATGGGACACACAGCAGCAGCGACTATCGCAGGCACAGCTCGCAACCCCGGCTTGGGCGGAAAGCTGATGACTACGATGTTTATCGCGCTCGCGATGATAGAAGCGCAAGTTATTTACGCGCTTGTTATCGCTCTCATCGCACTTTACGCAAATCCATTCGGCGTTTGAGCCTGAATTTAGCCCTTTGAAGGTGCTTTTTAGGACTTTGAAAGGGCTTTTGTTTTTAGGGTTGCTTTTTGAGTGGCTTTTGAATTTGTGTAAATTTGTTTTAAGGGCTTTTTATAGGGTTTGCGTGAAATTTGCCTTAAAAGACTTTTAAATTTATATGAGTTTATTTTGAGCAACTTTAAATTTAGTGCGAACTTGTTTTGAACGGCTTTCGAGCGACTTTTTATGCGGTTATGGTGGAATTGGTAGACACGCTATCTTGAGGGGGTAGTGGGCGCAAGCCTGTGCGAGTTCAAATCTCGCTAACCGCACCATTTTTTACTCATTTTCAAATGCACTAAATTAGCGATAAAAATCAAATCATCTCTTTGCAAGTGCGTTTAATAAAATTCACAAACATAGCTTTAAAACAAGTTATTTTGCCGTGTTTAAAGGTGTTAGATTTTGAAAAAATTATCATTTAGCATTAAAAAAGATAATAATATAAAACTTAAAATTATATTAAAAACACTAGCAAAATCAAATTTCACAGCTAAAATTTAACAAAAATAGCGTGGAATTTATGCGATTTTATGTGAATTTATACAAATTCAAGTGAAAGGCAAAGTATAAATTTAAGTAAAAATTAAAATAAAATTTTAGAGATAATTTAAATCAAAAACGAAATTTTAGAACAAACTTAAATTAAAGTGAAAATTTTACAGCAAACTTAAATCAAAGCTAAAATTTAAAAATTATTTTAAATAAAAACTAAAAAATTCACAGCAAACCAAATCAGCCCCTTAAAAACCCTTTAAGCTAAAAGGCTCAAAAGCCCTTTACATAGCTATTTTAAGCTTTTGATATGCTCGAAAAAAAGCAGTTTGCCACTATGCGCTTTAATGGTAGCAAATTTTTCATCATCAAATTCAAGCCCAAACACCGAGCAAGTAGGAAATGAGCTAAGATAAATCTCACTCAAAAGCTCGCAAAGTTCGCGCAAAGCTGGGTTGTGTCCTACTATGCAAAGCTCGCTAAATTCATCGCTCAAAGCCTTTATATACTCAAAAAGTGCGTTTTCATCGGCTTCATAAAGCCTTTTGTCAAAGATTATATCCTTTTCGCCGAGTTTCAAGCCCTTTGCTAAAAGTCTTGTCGTGCGAGCCGCCCGCAAAGCTGGCGATGAGATGAAACGCTTAACTTTCAAATGCCTATTTTTAAGCCTTTTGAGCATATCTTTGATTTCTTGTTCGCCTTTTTTGCTCAAATCACGCTCAAAATCGCCCTTTGAGTCGTCTTTTTCCGCTTTTGCGTGGCGGATAATGTAGATTTTTTTCATCGTAAAGTCCTTAAATTTCGCAGTTTGGCTAAGCCATAACCACATATAAAGCCGAAGATATGGGCATACCAAGCGATATTTATCCCCATAAATATCGGCGCAAAGCTCATCAGCAAGAGCGCGACCACCAGCCCTTTGGCGCTGTGCTTATCCACAAAGGCGTAGTAGCCCATCAGCACGCATATCGCGCCGCTTGCGCCCACGACATTGACGAAATGCCCAGTGCGAATCGTCTCAAAATACACATACACCGCGCTTAAAAGCGAGCAAGCCACCCCGCCGACAAGATAGAGCGCGCCAAAGCGCAAAGAGCCAAGATAACGCTCCAAGACGCTACCAAACTGCCACAAAACTATCATATTTAGGGCAAGGTGAGCGATACCGCCGTGCATAAACATCGTAGTGATGGGCTGCCACCAAAAACCATCGCTAAAACACAGCGCATTTAGCCCCAAAACCACGCTAAATTCGGGCGCGAGCGCGAAAGAAGCGAGCAAAAACGCGACAACATTGAGCGCGATGAGTGCCGAACAAACCAAATTTCGC
>OQVS01002076.1_pt1 | contig 13182 bp, 8 predicted proteins | sample 1691601 | NCBI WGS metagenome assembly OQVS01 (sample SAMN03418268, study PRJEB22391) | human gut metagenome | biome: human-gut; feature: organic feature; material: feces | host: Homo sapiens | place: Tanzania | collected 2013-01 | reverse complement strand
GCGGCGCGCCGCGCGCCTCGATCGCCGAGGGCGCAGGCGAGAGCGAAAAATCCGAGCGCATCATGGGAAACTGTCTGACGATGCTTGTGATCACGGCGCTGGTGCTGACGGTGCTGTTCGAGTCCTTTGCCGAGCCGCTTTTACTGATGTTCGGCGCGAGCGAGAACACCATCGGTTACGCGCTCGACTATATGCGCATCTACGCCCTCGGCACGATCTTCGTGCAGCTGACACTTGGCATGAACGCCTACATCACGGCACAGGGCTTCGCCACCGTGAGCATGAAGACGGTGCTCATCGGCGCGCTCTTAAATACGGCTCTCGACCCGCTGTTCATCTTCGTGCTCGGTCTCGGCGTGCGCGGCGCGGCGCTGGCGACGGTGATCTCGCAGGCAGTGTCGGCCGTGTGGGTGATGACGTTCCTCACGGGAAAGAAGACGCGCTGGCACTTAAAGCGCGAGAACCTGCACGTGGACGCGAAGATCGTGTTGCCGTGTATCGCGCTGGGACTTTCCCCGTTTGTGATGCAGTCGACGGAGAGCCTCATCGCCATCTGCTTCAACTCATCTCTCCTGCGCTACGGCGGCGACATGGCCGTCGGCACGATGACAGTGCTGACGAGCATCATGCAGTTTTCGAACATGCCGCTTCAGGGCTTGACACAGGGCGCGCAGCCCATCGTGAGCTACAACTTCGGCGCAAAGAACGCCCAGCGCGTGCGCGACGCCTATTTCTGCCTGCTGCGCGCGTGCTTTACTTATTCAATGGCCATTTGGCTTCTGGTCGAGCTCTTCCCGCGCGCGTTCATCCTGATTTTCAATAATGACCCCGCGCTGGTCGAATACGCGGCGTGGGCCGTGCGCATCTACATGGGGTGCAGCGGTATTTTCGGCATCCAGATCGCCTGCCAGCAGACGTTTGTGGCGCTCGGCAACGCGAAGACGTCGCTCTTCCTCGCCGTGTGGCGCAAGATCATCCTGCTCATCCCGCTCATCTATATTCTGCCGCACTTTTTCGCGGACAAGGCGTTCGCGGTGTTCCTGGCCGAGCCCGTGGCGGACTTCGGCGCGGTGGCGCTGACGAGCTTCACATTCTATCGCCAGTTCCGCCGCTCAATGCGCGAGCTGGAAGGTGCGGAAGCGACTGGGGAGCGGTAAAGAAAATTTTTAACGCAAAAATAAAAGGAGAGGGCAAGCCCCTCTCCTTTTATTTTTTACGCCTGGCCGCCGCTTTCCATCGGCTCTTTCTCGCGGAACAGCATCGTGATGCACCAGATGCCGGCAAGGCCGACGAGCGTGTAGATCACGCGGCTGAGCATACCGGTCTGCCCGCCGAATAAAAAGGCGACGCAGTCAAAGCCGAAAAGGCCGACGCTGCCCCAGTTGAGCGCGCCGATGACGGCAAGCGTCAGTGCGATCTTGTCGATGACCATAGAGTTCCCTCCTCAAAAAGATGGTTTGGTCTTTGGTAGTCTTTCCATTGGCTGCTGAAATATGCGCGCGGATGTTTTCTCCGTTGCCCGAAGAGGAGAAGTGTGATAAACTTTTTAAAAATGTTGTCGAAACAAAAGGGGGAAGGTCGCTTGCTGCACATACTGATGGGACGCGCGCGCACGGGTAAATCCGGGCGCGTGCTGCAAAGGATCGCCGCGCTGGGGGATTCCTCGCAGCAGATTCTGCTCGTGCCGGAGCATGCCTCGCATGTAGCGGAAATGGATCTTTGCAGGGTTTGCGGCGATACCGCTTCGCGCCATGCCGAGGCATTGACATTCAAACTGCTTGCTTCGCGTGTGCTGGGCATCTGCGGCGGCAGCGCGGACGTGACGCTCGACAATGGAGGCAAGCTCCTGACGCTTCAGCGTACCCTCACAGAGCTTGCACCGTCGCTCAGGGTCTATAAGCGGCCGTCGCAGCGCGCGGCATTCCTGGAGAGTTTGCTCGCCGTGATGGAGGAATTGCAGGCTTACGCTGTTTCGCCCGAGCAGCTTGCGCAGAGCGTGGAGCAAATCGAAGGGGAGAGCGGCGACAAGCTGCGCGACCTTGCACTGATCTACGGCATTTATCTCGGCAAGCTCCACGCACCGGGGCACGACGCGCGCGATGTGCTTGAAAAGCTGGAGGAAAACCTCGAAGCGTCGGGATATATTGACAATAAAGACATTTTCCTCGACGGATTTTCCTATTTTACGGGGCGGGAGATGAACATTCTGCGCCTTTTGCTGCGGCGCGCAAACAGCGTGACGGTCACGCTGCTGGGCGATACGCAGGAGCGCGAACTTTTTTCCGAAAGCCTGCGTGTGCGGGAGCGGCTGTATGCGCTCGCGCGCGATGTGGGTGTTTCCTGCGAGGAAGAGATCCTGCCGCCTGCCGAGGCGCATGGCGCGCTCGACCATATCGAGCGCTGCTTTTTCGGTGCGGCAGACGAATATGACCAAGCGACCGATGCGGTCACGCTCTACGAGGCGAGCAGCGCGTACAGCGAGTGCGAATGGGTCGCGTCGCAAATCTTGCAGCTTGTGCGCGAGCGAGGCTACCGCTACCGCGAGATCACCGTTACGGCGCGCAGCCTTGATTCCTACGCGGGGGCAGTCGAAAGCGTGTTTGCCCGCTATGGTATTCCGCTCTATTATGCCCACCGCAGTGACATTCTGAAAAGCCCCGTGCTGACGCTGCTGCTCGGCGCGCTCGACGCTGCAAGCGGCGGCTTTGAGTATGAGGATGTGTTCCGCTGTCTCAAGACCGGCCTTGCCGGACTTAGCATGGAAGAGTGCGATCTTCTTGAAAACTATGCGCTCAAGTGGGAGTTGCGCGGCGCGATGTGGACGCGGGAAGCACCGTGGACGGCGCATCCGGACGGCTACGGTGCGGACTGGACGGACGAGGCGAGAGCCCGGCTCGAAGCGGTCAATGCGCTGCGCGCACGCGTGCAGGGAGCATTTTTGCGCTTGAAGCAGGGCGTGGGCGGCAGCGGCGCGGCGGAGAAAAAAGTGCGCGCGCTGTACGACTACCTGGAAGAGGTGAACCTGCCGGAGACCTTGCAGGCGCAGACCGAGCAGCTTTTTGCCGCGGGCGATGCCCAGCGGGCAGAGGAAACGGCACAGCTGTGGGGCATTCTTTGCGGCGTGCTCGACCAGTTTGTGGAAATTTTGGGAGACACGACCCTCGACGCCGAGGAATTTGCAAGCCTGATGCGTTTGATTCTCACGCAGTACAGCGTGGGAACGATCCCCGTGACGCTCGACGCGGTGAACCTTTGCGAAATGACGCGAAACGACCGCCACACGGTGCGCGCGCTTTTCCTGCTCGGCGCGAACGACGGCGTGCTGCCAGCGGCAGAAAACCGCGGCGGCGTACTGCGCGACGAGGATCGCGCAGCGCTCGAACAGCACGAGATCTTCCTTGCGCCGCACGGGATGGAGCAGTTTCATCTGGAAATTCAGAATCTTTACGCCGCGCTTGCTCAGCCGACCGAGAAGCTGACGGTTTCCTATCCCATTTCAGACGGGAAGGGCGCGGAGAAGCGGCCGTCGTTCGTCATCGGGCGCATCGCGCGTCTGCTGCCGTCGATCAGCGTCGAAACAGAGAGCGCTGACAAGGAATATCGCCTGTCGGCAAAGTCGACGGCGCTTGAGTATGCGGGCGAGCAGATCGGCGGCGCGCTGTGGCAGTATTTTGAAAAACAGGGCGACGCGAAGAGCGCGCTGGAGGCGATGAGAGCAGCTTCGCATTATACGCGCGGACGGCTGTCGCCGGGCGCGGTGCGCACGCTCTACGGCGATGCGGTGACGTTGTCCGCCTCGCGCATGGATAAGGCGCGCTCGTGTCACTTTGCCTACTTCATGCGCTATGGCCTGCGCGCCAAGGAGCGCACGGGCGCAGGCTTTGACGCGCCCCAGATCGGAACTTTCGTGCACGATGTGATGGAGAATACGCTGCGCGCGGCGAAAGAGCGCGGCGGGCTGCACGCCCTCTCCGAAGAAGCGCTGCACGAACTTGTGCGCGTGTCGATCGAGGCATACATCGACCGCGTGCTGCCGGATCTGAACGAAAAAAGCGCGCGCTTCCAATATCTTTTCCGCCGCCTGTGCGCCGCGGTCGACCGTATCATGGACGAGGTGAGCGAGGAGCTGAAAAGCTCTGATTTTGAGCCGCTGGCATTTGAGCTTGCCTTCGGCGCGGACGGTCAGCTGCCGGCCATCACGATCCGCGAGAAAAACGGCACGGCGCGCGTTGTCGGCAAGGTCGACCGCGTGGACGGCTGGCTGCACAACGGGAAGCTATACCTTCGCGTGGTGGACTACAAGACGGGCAAGAAGAGCTTCGACCTCGCCGAGCTGCGCTACGGGCTGGGGCTCCAAATGCTGCTCTACCTCTTTACGCTTAAAGAAGAGGGACAGATGCTTTTCGGCGGACACGAGATCGTTCCCGCGGGAGTTCTCTATACGCCCGCGCGCGAGCCGATGCTGCGCTGCGCGCGCGACACGGAGCCCGAAAAGATCGAAAAAGCACTCAAAAAGGAGCTGCGCCGCAGCGGCATGGTGCTCGAGGACCCGGCGGTTCTGCAGGCGATGGAGCACAGCGCGCTGACCTCGCCCTGCTATCTGCCCATCGCGGTGAAAAAAGACGGCGCGGTGACAGGGAGCCTTGCTTCTGCCGAGCAGCTGGGCAAGCTCTCGAAATACGTCGATCTTCTGCTGCATGAGATCACGCAGGAGGTCTTTGCAGGCAACATCGACGCCGATCCCTACGCGCGCACGCCGCAGCTGTCGGCCTGCATATACTGCGAATTTGCGAGCGCATGCCACTTTGAAAACGGCTGCGGCAGCGACCGCATGGAGTATATCAAGACGACGAAAAACGATGAATTCTGGCAGCATATCGACGAGGTGAACGGAAAGGAGGCGCGCAGCGATGGCTGAAAAATTGACGAACGAACAGCAGTCAGCGGTGGACAGCCGCGAGCGCAGCCTCCTTGTCTCCGCGGCGGCGGGTTCGGGCAAAACGAAGGTGCTCGTCGAGCGGCTCTTTTCCTACGTGGAGCGCGAGGGTGCGAACCTCGACGATTTTCTCATCATCACCTACACGCGCGCCGCGGCGAGCGAGCTGCGCGGTAAGATCGCCAAAGCGCTCAATGAGCGCATGGAGCGCGACCCCGGCAACTATCATCTGAGGCAGCAGATGCTGCGCGTTTACCGCGCGGACATCAAAACGGTGGACGCGTTCTGCACCTCGCTCCTGCGCGAAAACTGCCATCTGCTCGGAGAGGACGCACGCGGACACGCGCTGCGCCCGGATTTCCGCGTGTTGGATGAAAATGAGGCAGAGGTGCTGCGCGGGCGCGTGCTTGCGCGCACACTGGAGGACTTTTACGACCACTTGACGAGCGGCGGAACGCTGCTTGCCGACACGCTCGGCGCGGGGCGCGACGACAGCGCGCTGGAGCAGCTGGTGCTGGAGCTGCACGCGAAATTGCAGGCGCAGCCGTATGAGGACAAATGGCTCGACGCGCAGCGCGCCTTCTGGCGCGCGGTACCGGAAAAAATCGAAGATACGCCCTACGGTAAGATCCTTTTGAACGAGGTGGGGCGCAAGGCGCGCCACTGCAAAAGCCTTTTGCAGCGCGCAGCGCAGGAGATGTGCGCAAACGACGCGCTGAACCAGAAATACGCCCCCGCGTTCCTCGACGCTTCCTATCAATTGGAAGCGTTGGAAGGAAAGATAGCGCAGGGGTGGGACGCGGCACGCGGCGTGACCATTGCGTTCCCGCGGCTTGCCGCGGTGAAGGACAGCGACGGCGGCGAGATGAAAGCACGCATGAAGGGACTGTGGGATAACTGTAAGGAGACCGTCAAGGAATTTGCAGAGCTTTTTGCCGCCTCTTCAGACGAGGCGGTGGAAGATCTTCGTACAATGGCGCCCGCCATGCTTGCGCTCATCGACCTGACGGCGGACTTTTCCAGACGGTACAGTGAGGAAAAGCGGCGGCGCAACGCAGCTGATTTTTCCGATCAGGAGCACGAGGCCATCCGCCTGCTTGTTGCAGAGAACGGTGAGCCGACGGAGCTTGCGGCGCTTGTGAGCACGCGCTACCGCGAGATCATGGTGGACGAATATCAGGATACCAACGAGGTGCAGAATCGGATCTTTGACGCGATATCTTGTAAAGGGGAAAACCTTTTCACGGTAGGCGACGTCAAACAAAGCATCTATCGCTTCCGCCTGGCCGATCCGCGCATCTTTTTGCAGCATTACAACACCTGGCCGCCGCTTGCGGCGGCGGACGAGCACGAGAGCGCAAAGCTCCTGCTCTCGCGCAACTTCCGCTCGCGCAAGGAGGTTCTGGAGGCGACAAACTTTGTCTTCCGCAATGTTCTTTCCCGGGAAATGGGAGAGCTGGACTATGGGGAGGACGAGATGCTGCGCCCCGGTGCAAGCTATGCCGAATCGAGCGTGTGCGGCGCGGAATTCCATCTGCTTGATCTGCCGACGCAGACAGGCGAGCATCGCGTGCGCGCGAGCGAGGCGGAAGCGGCGTTCGTTGCGGACTATATCCGCAACATGCTGTCAAGCAAATTCCCTGTACAGGACAATAAAACACGGGAGCTGCGGCCTGTGCGCGAGGAGGACATCGTCATACTGATGCGTTCACCGAGTACGCGCCTTCTGGACTATCGCCGCGCGTTGGAATCGCGCGGGATCCGCTGTGCCGCCGATGCGGGCGAGGACTTTTTTGCCTCGATGGAGATCGCGGTGCTGTTCTCGTTTTTGCAGGTGATCGACAATCCGCGCCAGGATGTGCCGCTGATCGCTGTGCTGCGCTCGCCGCTGTTCGGTTTTGTGCCCGATGAGCTTGCAGCGCTTCGCTCGCAGCAGCGCACGGGCGACTTCTATGACGCGCTGCTTTTGAGCGAGGACGGGCACAGCAAAGCGTTTCTTGCGGTGCTGCGATCGCTGCGCGACAGTGCCGCGCACCTGAGCGTGCGCGAGCTGCTGAGTGAAATTTACCGTAAGTGCAACGTGCTCGGTATCTTCGGCGCGATGCACCGCGGGGCAGAGCGAAAGGAAAATCTGCTCGCCTTTCTGGAACTGAGCGAGGATTTCGCGCGCGCGGGACGGCAGGGACTTTTCGACTTTGTGCGCACGCTGCGCGAGCAGCTTGCGAGCGGGGAAGCCGCCGCCATGCAGACGATGCACGCTTCCAGCGGCGTTCGCATCATGTCCATTCACAAGTCAAAAGGATTGGAATTCCCGGTCGTGATCCTCTCCGACCTTGCGCGGCGCTTCAGCAACATGGACTTCCAAAGTTCGGTGCTGGTGCATCCGCAGCTCGGGCTGGGGCCGGTGTGCGTGGACGCGCGGCGACACATTCAGTACCCGACGATCGCGCGTCAGGCACTTGAGCGCACGCTGCGCCGCGAGGCCAAGGCCGAAGAGCTGCGCGTGCTGTATGTTGCGATGACGCGCGCGAAGGAAAAGCTCGTCATGGTGCATACGCAGGCGAACGCAGGCGGGCGCGTTGCCGATCTGATGGCGCTGAGCGACTGTCCGGTGCTGCCCGAAGCGGTGGACAGCGGAAAATGCATGGGCGACTGGATCATGCTGCCGCTATTGCAGCGCAGCGAGGCGGGGGCGCTGCGCGCATTTGCAGGGCAGAACAGCGAGGGCCGCTTTTTCACGGAGGAAACGCCGTGGACGGTGTGTGTGCACGATGGGCTGCAATTCGCTGCGCCCGCGCAGCAAAGCGACGCTGCGGCGGAGAAACGCGCGCCGCAGCGTGAAGAGCTGCCGGCAGATTTTGCCGCCCTGTCATACCGCTACCCCTATGCAGAACAGACGGCCTTTCCCGCCAAGCTGACTGCCACGCAGCTCAAGGGACGCGCGATTGATGAGGAGATCTCTGAAAATACGACGCTGCCGCCGCGGCTGCGCAATCTTTGTAAACCAAAATTCCTTGCAGGAAAGACGGCGCTCACCGGCGCCGAACGCGGCACGGCGCTGCATCTTGTGATGCAGGATCTCGACTTTTTCTGCGAGCCAAACGAGCAGAGCGTGCGCGCGCAGATCGAAGCGATGCGCGCACAGCGCAAGCTGACGGACGAGCAGGCAAAGGCCGCAGATGTGCACGCGATCGTCCGGTTCCTGCGGAGCGACCTTGCTGCACGCATCCGGAAAAGCGAACAGGTAGAGCGCGAGTACCGCTTCTCTCTGCTCCGGCCCGTGCGGGACTTTTCCTCACTTGATGCGGACGATTCCGTTCTGTTGCAGGGCGTGGTGGACTGCTTCTTTGAAGAGGACGGCGAGCTTGTGGTCGTGGACTTCAAGACCGATCATGTTTTGCGCGCGCAGCTTGATGAGCGCGCCGGGCACTATCGCCCGCAGCTTGAGGCATACTCCATGGCGCTCACGCGCGTGATGGGGAAAAAGGTCAAAGAAAAGGTGCTGTATTTCTTCTCTGCAGGAGAAGAGGTGCAGCTGTAAAGATGAAAAAAGCGTCCGCACATTTGTGCGGACGCTTTTGATGCATGTTCTTATACGATGAAAAATTCCAGTGCGATGACCGATGCGCAGCAGATGAGCGACACGGGGAGAAGCCCCAGCCCGCACCATGCAGCGATGATGCCGATGACCATGGCGGCAGCGCCCGCGATGGGCGACTGTGTGGCGTTCATGATGGCGGGGAAGGTCATCACCGAAAGCGTGACATAGGGAACATAGAAGAGGAACGAGCGCAGAAACACGCTGCGGATGGGTTTGCGGATCAGTGTGAGCGGCAGGACGCGAATGAGATAAGTCGTGGCCGCCATGACCAGAATATAGAGATAGGTCTTCATACGCCGCGCACCTCCTCTTCTACGGCTTCGCCTTCGATGGTTTCTTCCTTCTGCGGGAAGAGCACAGCGGCTGCCGCCGAGATCACGATGGTCAAAATCAGAATGCGCGTACCCTCGGAAAGCTCGCGCAGAACGGGCAGGACGCTTGCGAGCCAGCCGAGAAGAAAGCTCACGATGATGCAGCCGAGCACAACGCGGTCGCGCTTGCCCATGGGGACGATGATGGCGATGAACATGCCGAAGAGCATGACGGAAAATCCGCTGACCGCCCATACCGGCATGAGATTTCCGAGCAGCACGCCGATGACGGTGCCGGCGCTCCAGCAGGGCATGGCCGCGCACATCGCGCCGATATAGTACCAGACGTTCAGATACCCCGGCTGCGAGATGGCGATGCCGAAGAGCTCGTCCGTCAGGTCGTAGCCGATGATGAGGCGGAAGATGAGCGGCGTGTCGGGAGAGAGATGCTGGCTGAGCGCGCAGCTCATCAGCATGTAGCGCGCGTTGACGACGAGCATCATCGCTGCCATGATGAGAAAGCCGGAGTCGCTCGCAATGATGGTGATGCCGCCGTACTCGCCGGCGGAGGCATTGTTGAGAAAGCTGAGCAGAAAGCCCTGAAACGCGGTCAGATTTGCCGCGCGGCAGGAGATGCCGAGGCCGAAGCTCACGGCAAAATAACCGAGCCCGATGGGGAAGCCGTCGCGCAATCCCCGCAGGAAGTGTCTTTTTGGCATAATCGAATAAGTCCTTTACTTGATGGATCGTCTGTGGCGCAGCGCGCCAAGCGCCATTATATGACCGGAAGGGACAGAAGTAAAGAGAAATTGCCGGATAGATCTTGAAAAAACAAGGAGGAAATTGAGAAAAACGGTCACGAAGCATAAATGAGAAAAGATTTGAAAATTTCTCTTGCAATTTGACAGAAAGCGTGGTAACATACCAAATGGCTTTGTTATCAAGGTACATTTGGATCGGAAAGAGGTGAACACGAGCAATGAAGGAAGGAATCCATCCCAATTATCAGCAGACTACTATTACTTGCGCCTGCGGTAATGTGATTGAGACAGGTTCCACCAAGCAGAATATCAAGGTGGAAGTGTGCTCTAAGTGTCACCCCTTCTTCACTGGTAAGCAGAAGCTGGTCGATACCGGCGGCCGCGTTGCCAAGTTCAACAAGAAGTTCGGTCTGAACTAATTCAATCACAAAAGCAGCTCTGCTACGGCAGAGCTGCTTTTTTCTGCATTTTTGGGAAAAACGCTCAGTTTTGCCCGTCGGGATATTCGACGATGAAGGGGAGCGGCTCAAGGGCCTGATCAAGATAATTTGTCTCCTCATAATAGTCGCTGCCGCCTGCAATGGTGTGTACCTGAAGAAGACGGACGCGCAGAACGGCACCGTCGGACAGTTCGACGATCATCTCGCAGATGAGTGGAGAGTCGGTGATTCTGATGCAGAGGTCAAGCGCATTCTCATCAATGGGATAGCGGATGAAGTACGAGGTACCAAGGTCTCGTGCTGCAGTTGCCTCAGCGGTATCACTGAGGTCGTTGACAGGGTAGGCCTCTTCCACAGATGAAACAGGAACAGCTTCGAGAGGTACAGTTGAGATCAGCTTGCCGTTGCGCGTGTATTCAAGCCGCATGGTGCGGATGTCGCGGTCGTCGTAGACGCCAAGGGTAAAGCTGCCGAATCGGTAATCCACACCCTTTTCAAAGGAAAGTTGATAGGTGAGCGGCGAACCGGAGTCTCGGCGCATATAGGAAAATGGTGGATTAAAACTGTAGAGGACAGGGGAATTCTGAGTTTTAAGGTTGTAGATCGTATCAAGCTCTTCTGACTGTGTTTCGCCGTGGGTCTTGAAATTGACACTGACGCTGAGCTCATCGCTCAGCGGTACGGTCACTTCGCCGTGCAGATACCCGAAGCCATCCTGCGAAAGGTCGGCAGAGTAGCCCGGCCGATAGCTGTCCAGCGGCGAGGAATTGCCATGGTCGGTCACGCCGATGATGACAGTCGTTCCCTCGCTGATTGTCTTTGGCAGCAGGGAAAATGCGATGGTGCATTCCTGCTTTTTAAGATCGACGTTTGTGATCTCATAATTATACTGCGAGATCAGGCTCGACTCGCGCGTCAAAATGTCCGAGACGTTATTGCTGATGCCGTCGATCTGGCTGGAGAGGTTGCTCTGCACGCTGTAGAGCTGGCTGCGAAGGTCATTTACTTGTGTGCTGAGCGTGTTGATGCGGTTGTTGTAGTGCGCGCCGACGGCGATGAGCGCGGCGAGCGCCACGGCCGCACCGCCGATGATCTTCTTATGCTGTATGCAGAAATCGCGGAAGCTCAGCTTTTCCGCGGGAGCTTTTTCGGCGTTGCTTTGAACCGGCGATTCGGCGGCATCCTGCTCGGGTTTGGCATGCTCCAGACTGAGCAGCTCGTCGACGGAAACGGAGTAGAGCTTAGAGAGTTCGATGAGCTTGCTAAGCTCCGGCTGCGTGGCGCCGCTCTCCCATTTGGAGACGGCTTGGCGCGAGACACCGAGCTTTTCTGCCAGCTCTTCCTGCGACATGCCGCTCGCGCGGCGCAGTTCGTAGAGCTTTTCATATAGTTCCATGAAAGGTTCCTCCTTGGGGAAATGTTGCTGCGTTCGACGCCGTGCACTGCGCCCCCTGCGAGAAGAGCATAGCAGGAAAACGGGACAAAACGCCACCAACCGGGCGTTTCTTTTTGTCAACCTGAGGTTGCGTCTGCCTTATTTTCGCATGAGAGGGCAGGAAATGTCAATGAAAAGCGTTTTTGCCTTTTCTTTTGGCGGAAAATACACTATAATAAAAATGATTTGCACAGCGCCGCACGGCGCGATAAGGAGAATCTATGGAAGAATTGAAAGAGAACAACGCGCCGCGCGACAGGGCGATTTTAGTCGGCCTTTCGTCGCCGCGGCTCGATAAAAAGGAAAACGCGGATGAGGAAAGCTTGGAAGAGCTGGGCGCGCTTGTGGAAACGGCGGGCGGCATCAGCGTCGGCGTCGTGCTGCAAACGCTGCCCTCGCCCAATCCGCACACCTTCATCGGCGAGGGTAAGGTGGATGAGATCCGCGAGCTGGTAAAGTCGCAGGAGGCGACGATGGTCATTTTCGACAACGACCTCTCGCCCTCACAGATGCGCGTTCTATGCGAAGAATTCGGCGTGCAGGTGCTCGACCGCAGTGGACTCATCCTTGACATTTTCGCTCAGCGGGCGAAGACAAAGGAAGGCCGCCTTCAGGTAGAGCTTGCGCAGTATCAATACCTGCTGCCGCGCCTCATCGGTATGTGGACGCACCTGGAACGTCAGGCGGGTACGTCGGGCAAAGGCCCCATCGGCTCGAAGGGCCCCGGCGAAACGCAGCTTGAGACCGACCGCCGCCATATCCGCAGGAAGATACAGAAGCTTGAGGAGGAGCTGGCCGCGGTGCGCAAGGTGCGCTCGACGCAGCGCCGCAAGCGCGAGAAAAATGACATTCCCGTCGTCGCCCTAGTCGGCTACACCAACGCCGGAAAATCGACGCTTTTAAACTGCCTGACCGACGCCGGAATCCCGGCAAACGACCGCCTTTTCGACACGCTGGACACAACGACGCGCAAGCTGCGCATCGACGAGGTGACGGAGGTGCTGATATCCGACACCGTCGGCTTTATCCGCAAGCTGCCGCACCATCTCGTCGAGGCCTTTAAGGCCACGCTTGAGGAGCTCAGCTACGCGGACGTGCTGCTGCATGTAATAGACATCTCAAACCCCGACTGGGAGGAGCAGGCACGCGTTGTAGATGAGCTCATATGCCAGCTCGGCGCGGAGCAGACGCCCTGCATACGCGTGTTCAACAAGTGCGACGCTTACATCGGCATACTGCCGCACGGCGAGGACGTAGTGTGCCTGTCGGCAAAAAGCGGCGAGGGCGTGCAGGAGCTCGTCGGGAGGCTTTCCGCGCTGCTCGACCGCGGCAATCACCGTGTCACGCTGCGCATACCGTATTCCGATGCGGGCGTTATGGATCTTTTAAACCGCGAGGCCGCCGTCACAAGCCTTGAGTATCTCGACGACTGCATCAAGGCCGAGGTCACCGTGCCGCCGGAGGTCTTCGGAAAGGTAAAGAGGTATATACTCGGCTACGCCGAGCCCAAGGAGGACTGGGAGGATTGAGCGAGTACTTCGTGCCTGCCGGAAGCGGAGAGGCGGAATTTGTTGAAAAGCGGTCGAGCTTTCTCGGTCATGTGCGCTTTGCCGGGACCGAGGACGCGGCGCGCGAATTTATAAACGATATGAAGAAAAAGCACTACGACGCACGGCACAACTGCTGGTGCTACATCAT
>OQVS01002075.1_pt1 | contig 13185 bp, 9 predicted proteins | sample 1691601 | NCBI WGS metagenome assembly OQVS01 (sample SAMN03418268, study PRJEB22391) | human gut metagenome | biome: human-gut; feature: organic feature; material: feces | host: Homo sapiens | place: Tanzania | collected 2013-01 | reverse complement strand
CACTCTGCGGCTGCGTAGTGGCAAGCATCGGCTCAAGCTGTGGCATCACCTACCTCATGGGTGGCGACTACAATCATATCTGTTGGTCGGTGAAGAACATGATTGCCAATATCACCGGCATGATATGCGACGGCGCGAAGCCAAGCTGCGCACTGAAGATATCGTCCGGCGTGTCTACAGCACTCCTCTCCGCCCTACTCTCTATGGAGGGCAAGTGCGTTAGTTCCGTAGAGGGCATCATCGACAACGATGTCGACCGCTCTATACGCAACCTCACAAGCATCGGTGCCGAAGCAATGAACCGCACCGACGAGATGGTGCTCGACATAATGACGCACAAGAGTTGTTAGTAATATTAGGAGGGTATGGTATCTTGCCATACCCACGCACACATCAGAAGTTATCACTATATACACTCTAAATAATGTAAATTTCTGGCAGCGTGGGTATGGCAAGATGCCATACCCTCCTACAATTAGCAAACAAATATCACTTTTTCCCCATTTTTCTTCTCCACTTAAAAAAAATAGTGTATCTTTGCACTCGCAAAAAGCGCGAATGCGGCAATAGCTCAGTTGGTAGAGCACAACCTTGCCAAGGTTGGGGTCGCGGGTTCAAGTCCCGTTTGCCGCTCTTTTCAAATAGTTTGATTGTTTTTGTTAGGACAGGTGGCAGAAATGCTGCCGTTTTTTATTAAGACATCAAACGAAACGACACAGGTCGCCGCAATGGTGGAATTGGTAGACACGAGGGACTTAAAATCCCTTGGCCAGTAATGGCTGTGCGGGTTCGAGTCCCGCTCGCGGCACACATTCTCAATTTATAATTTGAAATTGATAATTTATAATTCTTTATTAAGCACATACCACCTCGTATTATAAATTACGCCATCAGGTTATAAATTAAAACCACTAAGAAATATGACTTATTCAGAAATATGGCATCGTATAGCCACCTCTTACGACGACGGCGAGGCACGTGCCATAGCACGCATCCTTATCGAAGAGCAGTTCGGTCTGTCGTACGCTGACATCGTCTGCGGTGCCACCGAGCAGTTGTCTGCCGACGACACGCTGCGCCTCGACACAGCCGTCAGACGCATCGAGCAGGGCGAACCGCTGCAGCACGTGCTCGGATATGCCGACTTCTGCGGCAACCGCTTCTGCGTCAACGGCTCTGTGCTCATCCCCCGACCCGAGACGGAATGGCTCGTGGACGAGGGCGCAAAGCTGATGAAAGGCTGCATTGCATCCTCCCCCAAACGTATCCTCGACATCGGAACGGGCAGCGGCTGCATAGCCATCAGTCTCAAGCTGCGCCTTGGCGACGCATACGTGGAAGCATGGGACATCTCCGAAGAGGCACTGCGCACAGCTCAGGACAACGCCGACGCGCTGAAGGCGGAGGTAGTGTTCAGAAAGAGAGATGCGCTGAGGGCTGAGGGGGAGTGCCTTCAAGGGGGTGCACTTGTCTCAAGTGCACCAACCGAGCAGGCTATGGATTACGAAGCAAGCACTACCGCCGCCCCCTGGGATCTGATAGTGAGCAATCCGCCATACATCTGCGACTCGGAACGCTCCGCGATGGACGACAACGTGCTGCTGCACGAGCCTCACACTGCCCTCTTCGTGCCCGACGACGACCCTCTGCGCTTCTACCGCGCCATCGCTCGCTACGCTCTACTCACGCTGAACATCGGCGGAAGCCTACTCTTCGAGTGCAACACCCGCTATGCCGAGGCGACGGGGACTATGCTCCGCGACATGGGTTTCGAGGAGGTAACGGTCAGCGACGACTGCTTCAACCTGCCCAGGTTTGTGAGGGGAAGGAAGAACAGCCACAACCAATAACCCAGCCCAATAGCCCCTCCCAATCAACAGCCCCTCCCAACCCTCCCCGTCGGGGAGGGCTTGGTTACCCAAAGCTTAGTTACCAAGGCTTAGAAAGGCCTAAAGAGGCTTAGTTCGGCTTAATTACAACAACAACCATGCTACAAAAGAAACAACCCATAACCGAGCAGGAAGCCCTGCTAAAGCTCTCTGCGCTCTGCGCCCGTGCGGAGCACTCCTCAGGCGAGATGCTCGAGAAGATGCGCCGCTGGCAACTGCCCGACGACGCACGCGAGCGTGTGCTCGACCGACTCATCGACGAGCAGTTTGTTGACGACGAGCGGTTCGCCCGACTCTTCGTGCGCGAGAAGATACGCTTCGACCACTGGGGACGACGCAAGATAGAGCAGGCACTATACCTCAAGGGCGTGGACAGCAATATCAGCCGCCGTGTGCTTGACGAGGTGGACGACGAGGCGTATGTGGCGGAACTGAAGAAGCTATTAGCCACGAAGCGACGTTCGGTGAAGGCAGAGAATGACTACGAGCTGCGCCAGAAACTGACAAAGTACGCCTTGGGCCGCGGCTTCGGCTACGAGGTGATACGCCGCTGCATAGACGGAGCCGACGAACTGCTGGAAGATTAGTCAGCAAAGGCTTAGAAAGGCTCAAGAATTTTGAATTTTGAGTTTTGAATTTTGAGTTGTCGGCTTCGCCGATTGTGAATTATCCAGTTTTGAGTTAGCAAAGGCTTAGAAAGGCTTAAAGAGGCTTAGTTCGGCTTAAACTCAACCTGAGAAAGTTGACATTACACCATCCGCGTCGGTCGATGCGGACATCTGCGTCGGTCGGTGCGGACATCTGCGTCGGTCGGTGCGGACATCTGCGTCGGTCGTTACGAGCATCCGCGTCGGTCGATGCAGATTATTTTTGCACACGATTAAACCCACACGCGCTAAATGCGTCTTAGATAATATGAAACAAATAGCACTATTCATAATGCTCATCCTCTGCACAGCGACGGGATGGGCGCAAGGTTTGGTAAAAGGAAAGATTCTGGATAAACGCAACTCAGAACCACTTAGTTTTGTGAACGTGAAGGTTACGCAGACTGCCAACGGCAAGTTTGTTGGCGGCGGTATGAGCGATGCCAACGGCAACTTCAAGATACAGGGACTCGCCAACGCCCAGTACACGCTGGAGCTGACCTTCGTGGGCTACAAAAGCGAGACACGCAAGTTCGAGATAAACGCCTCGAACCCCAATCAGCACTACAATATTATATATATGTCGGAGGACGCAAAGATGCTGAAGGGTGTCACCGTCACCGGACAGCGCTCGGCTATGAAGCTCGAGGTAGACCGCAAGACGTTCGACGTGGCGCAGCTCATAGGCAACGCCGGACAGTCGGCATCCGAAGTGCTCGACAACATACCATCCGTGGAGGTGGACAACGACGGCAACGTATCGCTGCGTGGCAACTCGTCGGTGGAGGTGTGGATAAACGGTAAGGCATCGGGACTCACCACCGACAACCGCGCACAGATTCTGCAGCAGCTGCCTGCCGAGTCGATAGAGCGCATCGAGGTGATCGACAACCCGTCGGCGAAGTTCTCAGCCGAAGGCTCTGCCGGCATCATCAACATCGTGCTGAAGAAAGACCGCAAGGCGGGCTACTACGGTTCGCTGCAGGCTGGCGCAAACACCAAGGGTGGCGCAAACAGCAGCTTCAACATCAACTATAACAGCAAGCTGTTAGACGCATACGCCAACATCGGCTACCGTCACCGCAAGAACACGGGCTACACCGAGAGCACACAGACCTCAAACACTTACGACCAACGCTACAAGGCGGACAACGACCGCTGGGGCAACAACATCTTCACACGCGCCGGACTGACGTTCCACGCTTCGAAGAAGGACGACCTCAGCCTGAGCGGAATGCTGATGAAGGGCAAAGGCAAGTCGAAGAGCTTCACACCGTACGAGTACACCGCCGTGGCTGACGGACTCACCGACTACCGCAGGGACCGCCTCACACGCTCGAGCAACGACATGAATATGTTCTACTCGGAGTTCAACTACCGCCACTCGTTCACCGACCGCCACTTCCTCGACTTCACCGTCGACTACAGTCGCTGGAAGTCGGACGGCGACAACTTCTACCGCGACTCTACGGTGTGGGAGGGCAACGACGTGCACCAGTACGACTACCAGTACCGCCCGCAGCACATCAACAACCGCCGCTGGGAGGTGAAGCTCGACTACGAGAACCAGATAACAAAGGACATGAAGGTGGAGGCAGGCTACCAAGCCAACTTCTCGCACGAGAACACCCCGCAGGAGTCGTACATCGACAACACCTCGTGGGAGGGCACGGCTGCCACGGAGGACAAGCTCTTCTACAACCGCTTCATCTACGACATGGATCTGCACGCCCTCTACGCCTCGTTCAACTACAAGCTGGGCAACTTTGGCATGATGGCAGGTCTGCGTGGCGAATACTGGAAGGTGAACACCGAGAGCTACACATGGGAGCAGGAGCACGATCCGTCGCTGCGTGAAAAGCCGTTCAAGAAAGACTTCTTCCAGCTCTTCCCCTCGCTCTTCCTGTCGTATCAGCTGACCGAGTCGCAGCAGCTGCAGCTCAACTACACACGCCGTCTGCGCCGTCCGTGGGGCGGAGAGCTCAACTCGTTCCGCGACACACGCGACGCTACCACCGTGTCGTTCGGTAACCCCGAGTTGACACCAGAGTACAGCCACTCGTTCTCGCTCAACTACCTGAAGACCTGGCGCGACCACTCGCTGCTCGTCAGCGCCTACTACCGCCCTACCACCGATGTCATACAGCGCATCAGCTACAAAAACTCGGAGGACGGACTCTTCTACTCCACCTCGATGAACGTAGCAAAGAGCCAATCGTCGGGCTTGGAGCTGACGCTGAAGAACAAGTTCTTCCGCATACTCGACCTCACCACATCCGCCAACGCCTACTACTACAAGCTCGACGGATTTGCCTACCCCATCGACGGACAGATGGTGACGGGCGCAGCCGACGACCGCTTTACATGGAACGCACGCATGACGGCAAGCCTCATACTGCCCTACGACATATCCGTACAGGCTACCGGACGCTACGAGGCACGCCAGGTGATCACGCAGGGCTACCGCAAGCCGTCGTACAGCGTTGACTTCGGCGCACGCAAGAACTTCTTCAACAAGCTCATCACCGTGGCTATCAACTGCCGCGACCTGCTCGACTCGCGCAAGTGGGAGACCTTCACCAGCGGCAACAACTTCACACGCCACCAGATAAACCGCCGAGGAAGCAGACGTGTCAACTTCACCGTGACGTGGAACTTCGGCAACATGAAGCAGAAACGCCGCCCACAGAACAAGCGGGGCGACGGAAGCAGCGAGATGCAGATGGACTATAACGGCACGGGTGAAGAATAAATGTTAACAGAATAGGCTTCGTATTGTTCTTTTTTGTAACTTTGTACACAGATAAACAATTACAGTAACAAGAGTTTATGAAAAGAATTAAGTTTTTCTTAGTAGCAGCGATGCTGCTCATCAGTGCCTCAGGAGTGCAGGCACAGAGTATCGGAGACCTGCTCACCGGTCTGGGTAAGACCCTCGTGGGCGACAAAGCCACAACAGCCGCAAGCCTCAAGGGCACATGGACATACACCGGTCCGGCATGTGAGTTCGAGAGCGACAACCTGCTGTCGAAAGCAGGCGGCTCAGCGGTGTCTACAAAAATAGAGAACAAGATAACACCCGTGCTGAAGAAGTACGGTGTGCAGGGCATCGTCTACACCTTCGACGGCGAGGGCAACTACACCACGAAGATCAAGAAGCGCACCATCAAGGGCACGTACACCTTCGACAGCAAGAAGAAGACCATCACCTTCAAGCCCCACTACGGCAAGGAGTACACCGCCAATGTCAGCATACTAAGCAACCAGATGACACTCGTGTTCAACGCCGACAAGCTGATGCACGTGCTGCAGACCATATCGAACACCGCAGCAAAGCAGAACTCCACAGCCGCTACCATCAACACACTGATGAAGAGCTACAACGGTATGCGCTTAGGATTCAGACTGAAGAAGTAAAGGTGGTGAGGTGGTGAGGTGGTGAAATGGTGAGATGGTGAGATTACCGAACTAATCATAACTCTCAACTCTCAACACAACAACACCTCACCATCTCAACACAACAACTCTCAACACAACAACACCTCAACACAACAACACAATATCATGGATTATGTTCAGATAAAGCGCCGCTACGTACGCTTTCTGCGCCTTGAGCGCAACTACTCGCAGAATACCGTCGATGCCTATTCGCACGACATCGACTATCTGCTCAACTTCCTCAACGGCGAAGGACTCGCCATTGAGGAAGTGCGACTTGCCCACTTGGAGCAATTCGCCACCCTGCTGCATGAGTTCGGCATTGCTGCAAGCAGCCAGGCACGCATACTATGCGGTGTGCGCTCCTTTTTCCGCTTCCTTTTGCTCGACGGCACGCTACAAGACGACCCGTCGGAGCTTCTTGAGTCGCCAACGCTCGGCGAACACCTTCCCGAAGTGCTTTCTACAGAAGAGATAGACCGCATGGAAGCGTCTATCGACCTCTCCAAACCGGAGGGACAGCGCAATCGTGCCATCATCGAAGTGCTGTTCTCCTGCGGCTTGCGCGTGTCAGAACTCGTCAACCTTAAGTTCGGTGACGTGTTCGCCGACGACAAATACCTGCGCATCACGGGCAAGGGCAACAAACAACGCCTCGTACCCATCTCCGACAACGCACTGCACGAGATACAACTGTGGCTCTACGACCGCAACCTGATGAACATAAAGCCTGGCGAGGAAGAATACGTGTTCCTCAACCGCAGAGGAGCACACCTCACACGCACCATGATCCTGATAATGATAAAGAACGTGGCACGCGACGCTGGCATCACCAAGACAGTGTCGCCACACACGCTGCGCCACTCCTTCGCCACCGCACTGCTGCAAGGCGGAGCGAACCTACGTGCCATACAGGAAATGCTCGGACACGAAAACATAGCTACAACGCAGATTTACACACACATAGACATAACAACTCTGCGCAACGAAATACTCAACCACCACCCAAGAAACATGAAAAACACATGAATGTGGCAAAAAACGATGCTTATTTCTTAAAAATCATAAACATTTAACACGAGAAGCGGAAAAATAAGCTACTTTTGCATATCGTACGGACAGATTATACATCAACTAAAAATAATAATTTATGAAACTAAGAAAACTGATGGTTGCAGTCTTCGCGTTCTTCGCAGGACTTGCTCAGGCACAGCAGATGCCGCCCATTCCGGCTGACCCCGACGTAGTGGTTGGCAAGCTGGACAATGGTTTGACCTACTACATCCGCCACAACAACTGGCCGGAGAACCGTGCCGACTTCTACATCGCACAGAAGGTGGGCGCTATCCAGGAGGAAGAGTCGCAGCGTGGTCTGGCTCACTTCCTCGAGCACATGTGCTTCAACGGCACAAAGCACTTCCCGGGCAACGGTGTAATCCGCTACTGCGAAAGTATCGGCGTGCAGTTCGGTCGCGACCTCAACGCTTACACAGCCATCGACCAGACTGTTTACAATATCTCTAACGTGCCTACCGACCGCCAGTCGGCTCTCGACTCTTGCTTGCTCATCCTGAGCGACTGGTCGAACGCGCTCACACTCGACCCGAAGGAAATCGACGAGGAGCGTGGCGTTATCCACGAGGAGTGGCGTCTGCGCACATCGGCTTCAAGCCGCATGTTCGAGCGCAACCTGCCGAAACTCTACCCTGGCTCTAAGTATGGCGTGCGCTATCCTATCGGCTTGATGTCGGTCATCGACAACTTCAAGCCGAAAGAGCTGCGCGACTACTACGAGAAGTGGTATCACCCGACAAACCAGGCTATCATCGTAGTGGGTAACGTAGACGTGAAGTACACGGAGAACAAGATTAAGGAGCTCTTCGGCTCGTTCAAGAACCCAGAGAACCCAGCTCCTATCGTTGACGAGCAGGTGCCTAACAACGCTGAGCCTATCGTTATCATCGACAAGGACAAGGAGCAGCAGACCAACAGCGTAGAGCTGATGATCAAGCACGACGTGTTCCCGGCTTCGGAGAAGGGCAACCTCAACTACCTCGTCTACAACTACGTGAAGCAGGCTGCCATGACTATGCTCAACAAACGCTTGCAGGAGAAGGCTCTCGATGCCGACTGCCCATACGTAGGCGCATACGCTAACGACGGCACATTCATCTTCGCAAAGACAAAGGACGCTTTCAACATTTCGGCTTCACCGAAGGAGCTCGGCAAGACAGCCGACGCGCTGAAGGCAGCTTACACCGAGGCTCTGCGTGCTGCACGCCACGGCTTCACCGCTACAGAGTACGCACGCTTCCAGGAGGACTACAAGAGCTCGCTCGACAAGATGTACAGCAACAAGGACAAGCGTCCGAACAGCCAGCTCTACCGCGACCTCGTAGACAACTTCCTCGAAGGCGACCCAATGCCGTCTATCGACTTTGAATATCAGGCTATGAGCCAGATCGTACCGGCTCTCCCGGTTGAGGTGGCTAACCAGATGATGGCAGAATTAGTGCCGGCTAACGACTCGAACCTCATCGTGCTCGCATTCCTCAACGAGGCTGAGGGCAACGTATATCCGACTGAGGCAGAGCTGCTCGGCGCTGTCAAGGACGCACGCAACGCTAACATCGAGGCTTACGTGGACAACGTGAAGAACGAACCGCTCATCACCACTCTCCCGAAGGCTGGCAAGGTGAAGAAGGAAGTGAAGAACGAGAAGCTCGGCTACACCACGCTCACACTCTCTAACGGCGTTGTCGTAAACCTCAAGAAGACCGACTACAAGAAGGACCAGGTGCTCCTCAGCGGTCGCGGCGAGGGTGGCACCACACTCTATGGCGCAAGCGACTATGCTAACCTTCAGCTCTTCAACGACGTTATCAGCTACAGCGGACTCGGCGCATTCTCTTCTACAGAGCTGCAGAAGGCTCTTGCCGGCAAGATTGCCAACGCTGACCTCTCACTCGGACAGCTCTCTACAAACGTGTCGGGCAACTCTACACCGAAGGACGTGGAGACAATGCTCCAGATGGTTTACCTCTACTTCACAAACATCAACAAGGACCAGAAGTCGTTCGACAACCTCATGCAGCAGCTCGAGGTATCGCTGAAGAACCGCGAAATCAATCCTGACATAGCATTCAGCGACTCTATACAGGCTACTATCTACGCTCACAACCCACGCGTTGCGCCGATGACTATCGACCGCTTGAAGGACGTGAACTACGACCGTATCCTCCAGATTGCCAAGGAGCGCACCGCTTCGGCTAAGGGCTGGGTGTTCAACATCGTGGGCAACTACGACGAGGAGACAATCCGTCCGCTCATCTGCCAGTATCTCGGCGCACTGCCAGCTAAGGGCAAGGTTGTGAAGAGCAAGCGCGAGCTCAACCCTGTTAAGGGCGTTGTGGAGAACACATTCAAGCGCAAGCAGGAGACTCCGAAGGCCAACTCTGTAATGCTCTGGTTCAACGACCAGCTGCCTTACACTCTGAAGAACGACCTCTGCTGCGACATCGCAGGTCAGGTGCTCTCTATGGAATACCTCGACAAGATTCGCGAGAAGGAAAGTGCCGCTTACTCTGTAGACGCTTACGCAAGCGCTGACCTCGGTGCCGACAACTACCGCATGTTCCAGATCTTCGCTCAGTGCCCGATGAAGCCTGAGAAGAAGGACGTGGCTATCCGCATCCTCAACGACGAGATGAAGGCTATCGAGACCACATGCGACGCTGCCAAGTTCCAGAAGTGCAAGGAGTTCATGGTTAAGCAGAACGGCGACCGCGTGAAGACCAACGGCTTCTGGCTCGGCGTGCTCTTCGATAGCTACCACTACGGCTACGACGGCTACACCGACTACTCAAGCACTCTTGAGGCGCTCACTGTTCAGGACATCTGCAACTTCATGAAGGAGTTCAACAAGGCTGGCAACCACATCACCGTGACTATGCTGCCGGAGGAGTAATCCGCCACGAACAGAAAGCATTAAGACACAATAGGAAAGCATTGTTTGCTCGTTTGGGCAAGCAATGCTTTTTTTTATCACTAATCACTAAACAACCTTAAAAATGCGGCTATTAATCAATAAATAGCATAATTATAATGTGAAAACACACTGAAATTGAAGATTTCTGATTAAATTTGCAGCTAAAAATAATAAGTTTAAGAAGAATGAAAAATAAGTTTGCAGCTTTTGCCATGCTGTTCATGGCGGTTTTTACACTCGCATCGTGCCTTAATGACGACACCGACTACGTGTACACCGACGACAGCGCCATCACATCATTCTCGGTGACGGGGGCAAAACGATATATCCATACAAAGACGAAAAAAGGCGATAAGGATAGCGTTTATACAACCACTTCATCGTACACAAGCTACAAGTTCGTCATCGACCAGAACAACAACACCATCTACAATCCCGACTCACTGCCGTGCGGTATAGACGCGAAGAAACTCGTGTGCAACGTGTACGGACTCAACTCGATGACGGTGTACATCAAGAACCTCAAGGACGATAATGTAGGGATTGTGAGCAACACCGACTCGCTCGACTTCTCGGAGGTGCGCGAGCTGAAGGTGATGAGCAATTCGGGCAAATTCCTGCGCACATACAAGGTGAAAGTGAACGTGCACAAGGAGCAAGCAGACTCGTTCTTCTGGGCTCCCATGACAAAGAACACAGACATAAAGCAGCTCCAGAACGTGAAGACCTGTGCCATAAAGACAGCTGAGGGCAAGGACCGACTCTTCCTCTTCGGTACGGACGGCAACAACACAAAGCTGTACGTGATGAACAACGGACAGACTTGGACAGCTGCCACACCTAAGCTAAACGATGCAGACCTCACATTCGACGCGAATGTCTGCAAGAGCATCGTGACAAAGAACGAAAAGGTGTACATCTGCAACGCCGGCAACATCCTATGCACCACTGACGGCAACACATGGGAACAGACCGGCAACGCCACCACCATCAAGACACTCGTAGCAGCAAGTCCGCTGCGTCTCTATGGATACAACACAGAGGGTAGCCTGCTCGCTTCTGACGACAACGGTGCTACATGGACACTGGCTACCATCGACAGCGACGCTTCGTTCCTGCCAACAAACAACCTATCGTACACCTGCACAGCACTGCGCACCAACAGCAACAGCTACCGCGTGACTATATACGGCACAACAGCAACAGGCGCAATGGCAATCTGGGGCAAAGTGGACGAAGGTAACAAGTATAGCGAGAACCAGCCGTGGGCATACTACGAGGTGTCGACAGAGAACAAACACGCCCTCCCGAAGCTCAACAACATGAGCGTAGCAACATACGACGGCAAGACATACGCCCTCGGCACACCCGACGGCATGAACGATAGCAATGCAAACCTCTACAGCTCTAAGGACGGCGGACTGACTTGGGCAAAAGACACAACACTCACCGTTCCGACAGAGATAACATCCAACAAAGAGAATGCGTCGAACACGCCGAACATGGCACTCACCGTAGACAGCAGCAACTTCATCTGGATAGTAAATGCAACAGAAGGCAACACGTGGCGCGGAAGAATAAACCGCCTCGGCTGGAAAAAAGAACAGACTGATTTCACTGAATAATGAAGAAAATCCTCACCATCCTCATCATCTCCCTAATGTTTGTGTCGGCAAAGGCACAAACCGACGAGGAGTACCGCATGGAGATAGGTGCGGGAGTAGGGCTGGTGGCGTACGAAGGCGACTTCAACGGTAGCGTGCTGAGCAATATGCAGTTCGGGGGGTCGGTAGTGTTGCGACGCGTATTCACCCCGTACATGGGGCTGAAGATGTCGGCAATGTACGGCAAACTGACGGGGGCATCAAAGGATGTAAAAACCTATTACCCCGACTTCGTAAACAATCCATACTCATTCAGCAATACGCTCATAGACGCCAGCGTCACCTACGAATACAACTTCTGGCCATACGGCACCGGACGCGACTACCGCGGAGCGAAACGCTTCACACCGTTCATCTTCGGCGGACTGGGTACTACGTTCGTCACCGGTGGTGGCAAGAACGTCTTCACAGCGAATGTGCCGCTCGGCTTGGGCGTGAAATACAAAATAGGACCACGTCTGAACCTCGGACTCGAATGGGCAGTACACTTCTCGCTCAGCGACAAACTCGACGGTGTGAAAGACCCTTACGGCATAGAAAGCAGCGGACTCTTCAAAAACACCGACTGCTACTCAGCCCTACAACTCACACTGACGTACAGCTTCATGGCAAAATGCCGCACCTGCCACAACGCTGATGAATAGCCCCTCCCAACCCTCCCCGTCGGGGAGGGCTCTGATTAGCTTAGAAAGGCTTAGAGAAAAGATAGCAATGGCTTAAGAAGGCTTAAGAAGGCTTAGAAAGGCTTAGAAAAAACAGAATATGACACAACTCGATACAACCAACATACCCCAGCACATCGCCATCATCATGGACGGCAACGGACGCTGGGCTGCAGAGCAAGGCAAACCGCGCAGCTACGGCCACCAGGCTGGAGTAGATGCTGTGCGACGCATCACGTCGGAGTGTACGCGTCTCGGCGTGAAGTACCTCACGCTCTACACCTTCTCTACCGAGAACTGGAACCGCCCCGCAACAGAAGTGGCTGCACTCATGGGACTCGTGCTAACATCGCTTGAGGACGAGATATTCATGAAGAACAACGTGCGCTTTCAAGTAATCGGCGACATCGAACGCCTGCCGAAGGAAGTGCAGCAGAAGTTGCAGGAGACAATGGAGCATACGGCAAACAACTCTGCAATGACGATGGTTGTAGCACTCAGCTACTCGTCGCGCTGGGAGATTGTGAAAGCTACGCAAGAGATTGCAGCCGACCTCGCTGCGGGCAAGATTGCCGCTACGGACATCAACGAGCAACTCATCTCGGAGCACATGACCACAAGCTTCATGCCCGACCCCGACCTGCTCATACGCACCGGTGGCGAACAGCGCATCAGCAACTACCTGCTCTGGCAGATAGCATACTCAGAACTCTACTTCTGCGACACCTTCTGGCCCGACTTCGACGAGGAAGGCTTACACAAAGCCATCGCCGACTATCAGCGACGCCAGCGACGCTTCGGCAAAACAGAAGCGCAAGTAGAGGCTGAACAAAGCCCCTCCCAACCCTAACAGCCCCTCCCAACCCTCCCCGTCGGGGAGGGCTTAGTTAGCCAAGG
>OQVS01002068.1_pt1 | contig 13218 bp, 10 predicted proteins | sample 1691601 | NCBI WGS metagenome assembly OQVS01 (sample SAMN03418268, study PRJEB22391) | human gut metagenome | biome: human-gut; feature: organic feature; material: feces | host: Homo sapiens | place: Tanzania | collected 2013-01 | reverse complement strand
CCAATGAGGCATTATCAATAACTACATCATTGACATTTAAGATACTTTTAATTATCTTGTTTACCGAGGTCATGTCTGCTCCTGTTTCTTTGTTTTTTGGACGATTACAAAATACAGTAAAGACGTGGCCTTTTCAATTTTAGAATTCAAATTTTTAAAGAACTGGTCTTTCGAAAAGAAAGGCCTATATGTGTTGCTAAATTGGCTCCTTTACCCACAGATATGCACGAAGAGCCAGAAAAAAGGTAAATGGTCAGAATTAAATTTCTGACCTATTGTTTTTGAGCCATGTTCCATGGCATCAAGTCATATAAAATCTCATCAGAAATTGAGTGAGATTTATAACCAATAATTGTACCTCTATGATCTTTTTCAAATTCGCTTTCATCGAGGTGCTCAGTCATCACTGTAATAGCTTTTTGCAAGTAAGTTTCAAATTCAATACCATGCATTTGAGCTGTTTTATACAGTGAATAAAACAGAGCTAAGTTCTCAGCGCCTTTACAGGTATCAGAGGCAAGCATGCCGTTTCTTAATATATCTAACTCTCTAAACTTTTCTTCAACTTTAGTAGAGGACATTAGACCATAAGGAGAATCTAAAAAGGTCTTTAGCTTTGCTTCATTGTTAATGGCATATTTCTTTAGGTGGTACGATAGTTTCGACAAACAATAAATCTCAGATGGGCTGAGGTATACAAAGGAGCCAAAATACAACGTTGTTTCAAAGAGTTTTAAAGTTGTACCTTATAAACGTAAGGGGGCGGGCTAATAAGCATAAAAGATGGATGGTAAAGCTAACGGTGATTTGTGGCCACCTAAAAATGAAAAAAAATACCATTTGTGAATTTGGGTTGATCGCAAAAATGAGCTATAATTCACATAAATTTGATAGTATTTAAAAATCGACCATCAGCAAAGGTACAGTCGATTTAATCTTAGAGATCTACGAGGTTCACTATGTGGGATTATTCAGAAAAGGTTAAAGATCACTTTTTCCATCCGCGCAATGCTAAGGTATTGCAAGATGCAAATGCAGTAGGTGATGTAGGTTCTATTTCTTGTGGTGATGCGTTACGTCTCATGCTTAAGGTTAACCCACAAACCCATATTATTGAAGATGCTGGGTTTCAAACTTTTGGTTGTGGAAGTGCAATCGCATCATCTTCTGCTCTTACTGAAATGATTATTGGTAAGACTCTTGAAGATGCACTTAAAGTTACTAATCAGGACATTGCTAACTACCTTGACGGTTTACCACCTGAAAAGATGCACTGCTCAGTAATGGGCCGTGAAGCCTTAGACGCAGCAGCGGCAGATTTTCGTGGGGAAAAGTACGAAAAAGATCATATCGATTCTCCGCTTGTTTGTAAGTGTTTTGGGATTGACGAAGCAAAGATTGTTAAAGCTATTCGTGAAAACCACCTTACCACTTTGCAGGAAGTAACAAACTATACCAAGGCTGGTGGGGCTTGTGGTTCTTGCCATGAAAAGATTGAAGAAATTATTGAACGCACTTTAGCTGCTATGGCTGAAGGTGAAGCTTGTGATGCTCCTAAGAAAGTTGTTGGGGCTTGTTGCGATGGGGCTGATATCGCAGCTTCTAACGCTGATAAAGAAGAAACTTCAACTGAAGCTAAGAAGGGTCCTGAAAACGAAGAACTTCCATTCTATCAGACTGTAGTTGATATCGTTGACCAAATGCGTCCTGCTTTAGCTCAAGATGGTGGTGATGTGTTGCTTAAGCGTGTGACCAAAGACCGCGTTGAAGTTGAACTTTCAGGTTCATGTATTGGCTGTATGATGACTGATATGACTTTATCTTGGATTCAACAACGCCTTGTCGAAGCTCTTGGGACTTATATCCAGGTTGTAAACGTTGGCACTCCAGTTGATCATACTCATATTGAAGAATAATTTTGGTATTTAGATTTGAAATACACTCGGCATAGTAAGCAGGGGACCTAGTATTGTGCCGAGCATAGGATAAAAACATGACAGCTGAAACAAAAACAGATTTTACCAAAACTGGAATTTATCTTGATAATAACGCTACTACCAAAACTGATCCTTTGGTTTATGAAGCAATGATTCCATTTTTTACCGAATACTACGGTAACCCAAGTTCAATGCATCGCTTCGGTGAACCTGTACGTAAAGCGATGGAACATGCGCGCCATCAAGTAGCTGAATACATCGGGGCGGCTTACGATGACGAAATTATCTTCACCGCTTGCGCAACTGAATCTGATAACACCGCTCTTTGTAGCGCTATCGAAGCTTGTGCTCCTGCCCGTAATGAAATTATTACTACGGCCGTAGAACATCCAGCTATTTTAGATACCTGTGCGGCTTTAGCTAAGAAGGGCGTTAAGGTTCATTACCTTGGGGTTGATAGCTGTGGTCGTTTGAACCTTGATGAATACAAGGCTTTACTTTCTGAAAAGACCGCCATTGTTTCTATCATGTGGGCTAATAACGAAACTGGTACCGTATTCCCTGTGGAAATCATGGCTAAAATGGCCAAGGAAGTTGGGGCGCAGTTTCATACTGATGCAGTGCAAGCCATGGGTAAAATCAAGGTTGATGTAAAGAATACTGATATCAACATGCTCAGTTTCTCAGGGCATAAGATTCATGCTCCGAAGGGTGTTGGGGTTCTTTATGTCCGTCGTGGTACTAGATTCCGTCCGTTCATGCATGGTGGGCACCAGGAAAGAGGTCGTCGCGCTGGTACTGAAAACGCTCCATATATCGTAGGTCTTGGGGTAGCATGTGAACTTTCAGGTTTACATATCCCGATGATGAATGACACAGTTCGTGAATTACGTGACAAGTTGCAATATGGTATCTTAAAAGCAGTACCTAACTGCTTTGTAACCGGTGACCTTGAAAATCGTACCGATAACACTCTTAACATCGCTTTTGAATACGTAGAAGGAGAAGCTATTCTTCTTAAGCTTAACGAATATGGTATTGCTGCTTCTAGTGGTAGTGCTTGTACTTCAGGTTCACTTGAACCATCTCATGTAATGCGAGCTATGAAGATTCCGTTTACTTCCGCTCATGGGACTATTCGTTTTAGCTTAAGCCGTTACACTCGCGAAGCTGAAATCGACCGTGTAATTGAAGTAGTTCCAGGAATTATCGCTGAACTTCGTCAATATTCACCATACTGGCAGCAAAACAAGCCAAAGATGAATGAATTTGACCCTGAATACAAAGGGACTTTAAAGTAAAGTTGGTCGCGCTTTAAAGCGTAGGTTTAAATCCGCAAATACCCCTCTGCCTCTTGCCTAAAAGCATAGATGCAGAGGTTTTTTTTAGCCAATTTGCATGAGAAAAACAGTGGTGATTTGAGAGTAAATTTAGGGAGGGGAAGACGGAGGTCACGTAACGAATTGTGTTTATTGTGAACAATCCTTGCTCTTAAAGGCACGGATTTTGATTTTTTCATGCATAAAGGGTCTAGTTGTTTTATAATACCATGTCTTTGTTTATATACCTGTTTTTTTTTAACAGGTTTTCTGAAAAGAAAAGGTTTTTGAATGAGCTGGCTTGAAAAAATACTTACTCCAAAGAGCGAAAAGAGTACGCGTCATAATATACCAGAAGGTGTATGGACCAAGTGTGAAGCCTGTGAGCAGGTGCTATACCGTGCAGAACTTGAGCGTAATCTCAACGTATGCCCAAAGTGTGGTCATCACATGAAGATTGGCGCGCGTGAAAGACTGCTTCGTTTCCTTGATAATGGTAATCAGGTGGAACTCGGTCGTGGTTTTGAGCCGCAAGATATCCTTAAGTTTAAGGATACCAAGCGCTATAAGGACCGCATCGTAGCGGCCCAAAAATCAACAAATGAAACCGATGCTTTGGTAGTGATTAAGGGAAACCTTCAAGGTATTCCAGTTGTATGTGCCGCTTTTGAATTTGCATTTATGGGTGGTTCCATGGGCGCTGTGGTTGGGGCTCGTTTTGTTGAAGCTGTAAACACCGCGATTGCAGAAAAGAGAGCTTTTATTTGTTTCTCCACTTCAGGTGGCGCGCGTATGCAGGAATCTCTATTCTCACTTATGCAAATGGCTAAGACTTCTGCGGCTTTACAAAAGCTTTCTGAAAAAGGTTTACCTTTTATCAGTGTGCTTACTAACCCAACCATGGGTGGGGTGAGCGCAAGTTTAGCTATGCTTGGGGACCTCAATGTAGCTGAACCAAAGGCTTTGATTGGTTTTGCAGGCCCTCGCGTTATTGAACAGACCGTGCGTGAAAAGCTTCCTGAAGGCTTCCAACGTTCTGAATTCCTCCTTGAAAAGGGTGCTATAGATATTATTATTGATCGTCGCGAAATGCGTAGCCGTTTAGCAAGCATTGTTTCTATGCTTCTTGGTCGTGCTGCGGTAGCTCCGACTACTGTTGAAATCAAGACTATGCCAGAAGGTGGCGAACCACAGGAACTTGCTTCTCAGGTTGACTAAGCCTTATGCTTAAGGTTTTAAGCCCGTATCACACTGTGGACGGGCTTTTTGTTTATAGAGGCTGTAACAGCTCGGAATCAACGATGACTGAATTAAAAAAGACTCCTAGGAATATCAATGAATGGTACACCTATCTTAATGCTATCAATCCTAACGTTATTAAGTTAGGGCTTGAGAGGGTGCGTGCGGCCGCTGAACGTTTAGGGGTGGCTTCTTTTCCTAATGCTCGCGTGGTTGAAATTGCTGGTACCAACGGTAAGGGCTCTACGGCTCATATGGTGGCTTCAGTATTGTGTGCAGCGGGGATTAGAACAGGTTTGTATACTTCTCCTCATATTTTGCGTTTTAGTGAACGCATTATGATTAATGGAGTCGAAGCTTCAAATGACGAATTATGCACGGCTTTTGAACAAGTTTTAAAAGCGGAAGATCCCAACGAACCGCTCACCTTTTTTGAATTTACCACTTTAGCCGCCTTTTTAATTTTTAAAAGCAATGACTGCGAAGTCTTGGTGCTTGAAGTGGGCTTAGGGGGGCGTTTAGATGCCGTTAATATTCTAGACGCTGATATTGCAGTTATTCCAAGCATTGGGCTTGACCATTGCAAACTTCTTGGTAATACCCTTCATGAAATTGCGACGGAAAAAGCGGGAATTATTAAGCCGTCAACTGAAGCGGTGATTGCCGGGGAATTAGATGATGAAGCGCTGGATGTTATCCGCACTAAGTGTCAAGATTGCCACGCGGTACTGCATGAATCAGGACGCAACATGACATGGAAAATTGAAGACGATACACATATTAGTATGTTGTCTCCAATTGCGTTTTCGCACTTAGAAGTGCCAACCATGCCTTTAATCAACGCTCCATTGTCATTTGGGGTGATTCAGATTCTGCGATTAGCCTATAAATTCCATATTTTAGACCGCGATATCATTTATGGCTTTAGCCATACGGCTTTGCATGGACGTTTCGAACGCATCAGCCACAAGCCTGAAGTTATTATCGATGTAGCGCATAACCCTCCTGCAGCGGCATATTTATCTTCTTGTTTACGTCGTAATGGTAATAAACGCCGTTATGCTGTAACTGGGATGCTTAAAGACAAAGATATCAATGCAACTTTAAGCATTATGGCGCCTAACTTTGAAAAGTTTTACGTATGTCCGCTTCCAGGTGAACGTGGGGCCGGAATTAGCACCATTGTAGGCGCATTAGCAGCTTGTGGGGTTAATCCGGAACGCATTGAATGTTGTTTAGATCCTTATGAAGCGTATGAACGGGCGCTTAATGATTTACCTGAAGATGGGCAAGTCATTGTGTTTGGTTCTTTTGTGACAGTGGAAAAAGTGCTTGAAGGTATTGGTGGAGGCAGATTTTAGAGCGAAAAGCGCAAAATCAGCTACTTCGTTTATCACGTCCTAAAAATTTTTATTCAAGTGGGAAACTTGAGTTTTTTTAGTAAAGGTTAAAGCAAACTTAAAAGCTTGTGCTTACAAGCCAACAAAAAAGCTTAGAGTTACCAAACAACTAAAAAGTTTAGGGCTAAAGCAACCAAAGCCTACGTAAGGCGCTAAAACTAAAAGCCATTACTCCCAAAAATACAGATTTTAGCGCTTTAAATGTAAGCTTGAAGTCTTTAGAGCGTCTTAGTACTTTATTTCAGAAAATGGACTTAGGATACGCCTTAGATAAACCATGTTAAACCTTAGCTAACCGCATTTAATGATAAAATGTGTATAATGCTTAAGGCGCTTAATATTTTAAAGCCTTAAAGCATAACCCTTGGGTTAGAGCAACTAGAGCTAAATGTTACTCTTATGGCACTAATTGCCACCTTGGTGTTAATACCAATTTTTATTTGTGGCTCATTAGACTTGATGGAAACGCTTTAAGAAATGCGTGTAATACTTTACCTTTAGTCACAAGTGATTAAGGTGGAGAAAAAGCGTAATGCCTAAAGTTTAATTTATTTAGGCGGGTGTAGCTTGGTTTTGGGGAAAAATTGCCCTTTACCAAACTCTAAGAAGCGGAAAAGTCTCTAAGAAGCGAAAAAGTGATAAAGCGTGATAGCACGATGACACCACATCTAATTTTTTAACAAATTTAGATGGAGTAATTCACTAAATAAAATTGCGCCACCTTAAGAACTAAGGTTAAACTTTAAAAGCGATGTTTTTTATATTACAGGATAAGAAATAATAAATGGCAACTCAGTTTTCGAGAGCAATAGTCGGAGCCTGTGTAGTAGTATCTTTTGCTGCATTGGTTTTACCTCAATTTTTTAATGAAAAGACTGACTGTGGCTGTGCTAACTGCAACGGTAGTGTTTGTGCTGATTTAAAACCAGTGGGGACTCAAGACCGTGATATGACAGGTGGCATGGTGGATGAAGGGGCCGAACTTTTGGGAACTACTGATTCAAGTGCGGCTACCGCTAATAAAGATAACCTTGGGGCTGACGGCTTGGCTTCGGCCAACAATTTAGGTGGGGAACGTGATATTATCCCTGCAGAAGCTACACCGGTAGATGATGGGGGCTATGCCGCTTTACTTGAAGAAGAAGGGGCGCCTGCGCCGGCTGATGCTGACGCAAGTTCATCTAATCGCTCAGGGGTTGTGGTTGGGGTGCGTTCTAGCACCAATGGACAGAATAACAATTTTGTCAGCAATCCTGTAGCTACTGGGACTTCGCCTGCTGATGCAGCTCGAATCAGAGCTGAAAAACAACGTGAAAGTGCAGAACTACGTAAAACTCAAGAAGAGGAACGTAATTTAGCTCTTGAAGCGCAAAAACGTGAAGCTTTGAAAAAAGAAGCAGCTCGTAAGCTAGAAGAAGAACGTTTAGAAGCTGAGCGTAAAGCGATGTACGAAGCGCAAAAGAAGCAAGAAGAACGTAAACAAGCTTTAGCTCAGAAGAAGAAAGCTGAAGAGCTAAAGAAACAAGAAGCTCAGGCTCAAGCTAACAAAAAAGATGAAATCAAAAACCTTACTCCAACACAAGTAGCTGGGGTGCCTGGTGGGCGTTACTTACAGCTTGGGGTCTATAGTAGCCGTGCCAATGCGGACAATGCCCGTCGTAGCCGTAAGTTTTCTATGAGCAAAGCTGATTTAGCCAAAGCAGGGCGTGGCTTTGGGTTTAAGATTGATGAAAAATCTAGCCCGGGTAAGTATATTTTACTCTTAGGCCCATCTTTGAGTGATGAAGTGCTCCAAAACTTAAAAGCAAAGCATTTTGGTAATGCGTTTATTGTTAATAGATAAGGGCTTAAAGACTAGTTAAAGTTCAAGTTACCTTTACGTAACTTATATTTTAATCGGCTCTACCTTAGGTATACGAGGTTTTAATCTCAAAACCATTTACATCCTCCTTCGCCTTGCGGCAAGGAGGATGTTAGTATAAAGTGGGTATAATTTTGTGCTTTTAATGGTGACTTTAATGGTAGCTTTGATGACGGCTTAAATGGCCACCATTAAGTCTACCCCAAAAAAATAACCCCAAAAAAACAACCCGAATGACACCAATATTTAGGTAGTGGCATTGTTTTTTACTTAATTTAAGGATAACCCGATGGCTGTTTCTCTTGCTGAAATAATGGCATTTTGCGAAGAACTTTTAGATAGCTCTACCCTTAAAGACTGTAGCTATAATGGTTTACAGGTGGAAGGGCGCTCAAATGAAATCAACAAAATTGTTACTGGGGTTACCGGTAACTGTGAATTGTTTAATTTGGCTCGACAAGCGCATGCTGATTTAGTGTTAGTACACCACGGAATTTACTGGAAAGGCGCCGATCCACGTTTAACTGGGATCTTAGGTAAAAGAGTAAAAGCTTTAGGTGATATGTCTTTAGGGGCTTTTCATTTGCCCCTTGATGCGCATCCTTTAATTGGCAACAATGCGTTAATGATTAAGAGCCTTAATGCAGAAGTATTGGGCTACTTAGGGGGTGGCGGCCGTGAAACCATCACAATGGTGGGAGATTTTGGTTCACAAAACGCACGTTTACCACAAGAACTCGCTGATGATCTAGAACGTCTGTTAGGGCGTCGACCTTTAATTATGGGGCCTTTGGATAAACCAATTACTAAGCTTGCCGTTTGCACCGGTGGCGGTGGTTTTGTGCTAGAAGGTGATTTGGATGGTTGTACGGCTTTAATTACTGGTGAAGTGCATGAACAACATTACCATCTAGCTAAAGAATTAGGGGTTACCGTGTTTGTTGCCGGGCACCATGCAACCGAAATGTGTGGCATCAGAGCCTTGGGACAGTGTATTAGAGAGCGCTTTGGGATTGAAGAAGAGTTTATTAATGTCTATAGCCCGGTTTAACTACAGTTAGGACGAAGACAAAAATACATAGGCTTATTTAGTTGCCCCTTTTTGATAAAAGCCCTTTATTATTAAAACAACTAAAACAACTAAAACAACTAAAACAACTAAAACAACTAAAACAACTAAAACAACTAAAACAAATAGAGTGCCATATATAGTGCTAAATATATGGTTTAAGTTCTTTGGTAGTAAACAAACTATTTTAAACTTTAAATTTTGGTTTTAATATTTGGTCTATATAGGCAAGCAACATAAGGAATAAGAGGAATAACACATGATTGATGTATCAGGGTTGCGTCGCGTTTACGCTGAAGGCGGTTTGAGCGAAGCTGATTTAACCAAAGAACCAATAGACTTATTTGAAGCTTGGTTAAAGCAAGCGATAGATTCAGGGATTCATGACCCTAATGGGATGGTTGTAAGTACTGTAAGCGCTGAAGGGCAGCCTTCTTCACGGATGGTTTTATTAAAAAACTATGACCGCGATAGCTTGGTATTTTTTACTAATTACGGTTCTCGTAAAGCTCATGAAATCGAAGGTAATCCCAAAATTAGCATTCTCTTTCCATGGTACATGCTAGAACGTCAAGTGGCTTTCCAGGGGACGGCAGAACGTTTAAGTACCCTTGAAGTTATCAAGTACTTTACTTCTAGACCACGCGATTCGCAAATTGGGGCTTGGACCTCACATCAATCTTCAAAGATTTCAGCTCGTTCGGCTTTAGAAAGTAAATTTATGGAACTAAAGCAAAAGTTTAAAAATGGCGAAGTACCTGTGCCAACATTTTGGGGTGGGTACCGAGTTCGGTTTAATACCGTGGAATTTTGGCAAGGTCGTCCAAGCAGACTCCACGATCGTTTTATGTATACCAAAAATGAAAATGGCGTGTGGGAAGTAAATCGCTTAGCGCCTTAATTATAAAGGTTACATCTACAAACTTAAGGGTCACCTTGCATGTTTATGGTAAATATCGGTAAGTAATGCTCGGTGACTCTTTGTTTTATCTAAAATTTCCAAGAAGACTCCTTCTTCTTTAGGTGGTGAGTAGTTCACCTCTTTAAACCTTAACTCAACTTCTAGTTGCACATGGAAAGTGGAACTAATGACAGAAAACTAGGATTATTTGAGTTCCATTACGAGATGCAAGTTCTTTTGAATCATTATTTTTTTTTCCTTAGAAGTTTCACTCAAACTCGCTTAAAATTTTAGCTAAAAGTTCATATGGTCCTGCATGCATAAAAGGTATACAAGTGGCGCAATCAACATCAAAGGTAAGGTTAATTTTAAGTTTTTAAGTGGGAAACTTGAGGTAATAAGTACTAAATCCCCAAAGGCGTATTTAGTCCGTACACCAAACTAAAAAAGTTGGTAGTTGTGCTAGGTGGGTATATTGAGGAAGGCGAGAGCTAAATCAATAACTTGGGTTTGAATTATTACTTTGACTTGCTTAAAAAGCGAGGCTGAAATAGTCTAAAATAGTCGAATCGGAACAATGTGTGGTTGAGCAGGTGGCACATGAAGGCGATAGCACGAGCAGAAATAAGGAAAAATTTAAAACTTAAGCTAAGTATAAGCAGATCTCAAAGTTCATGGCTTTTAGGTGGTGTTTTTTTATTGGCTTGGGGAGCTAGTGAAGCTAGCTGTTTGTCACAAGTGCAATTAGCTGTTAAGACACACGATTTTACAGATGCGGTTCGAGTTTGCCGTAACCATGCGGTAGAAGGTGACCTGCAGGCGGTTTATTTTTTAGGGGTGATGTCGGAACGCGGGGATGGTTTACCGATAAACTACGCTAAAGCAGCTGAATATTACGCCGCGGCGGCTCACGGCGGTTTGCCTGACGCTATGAATGCGTTAGGTATTTTGGCGGAATTTGGGCGCGGGATTCCGCAAAACGATCTACAAGCGATGCGACTTTTTCATGCGGCAGCGCTTAAAGGTGTACCTGAAGCTCATTATAATTTAGCGGCTTTAATGATTAAACAAGATATAGCTTTGCATCATTTAATGAAGCCGGAAGATGATTTAAAAGCGCCTCAAGTTTTAGTTTCATCAAAGGCCCCTAAAATTATGGAGCATTTACGTTTAGCGGCAGAGCAAAACATTGTTGAAGCGCAGTATGCTTTAGGGTTTTATCTCGAGCATGGCGTGGAAGACAGTACTTATACGGATGAAGATGCAATTTTTTGGTATACGAGAGCGGCTGAAAACCATGATGGCCGGGCAGCTTTTAGACTTGCTGGGCTATATGAAAACGCCATTAACACTTCTCAAAATCTAAAAGAAGCTGCCTATTGGTACCATGAAGCTTTTAAATATGGAATTGTAGCTGGCGCGCGCGAACTCGGTCGGTTGTGGCAGACCCAAGCTTTTGATGAAGAGGATATTTCGTATTTACGTAATGAAGGTTTAGATCATGGTGTGACTTTAGAAAACATGGTGCACTTAGCCTGGTACCATGATGCGGCTATTGCGGGAGACGCTAAAGCGGCAGCGTTAATGGCCAACATTTACCTAAAGAAATGGCAAGCGCAAAAAAAACACCGTGATTTATTGCTGACATATCAAATGAAGTATATTGCTTCCATTTGTGGGGGCGATGATTGGCAGTCAGATGAGTTTCTAGAATTACCAGAACTATCTTTAGCGGAAGACCAAAAAATCAAAACTGTGGCGTTTGATCCGATGACTTGTAAACAAGAGCCACAAATTTTCCCGTTAAGTAACTTAAGACCGTCAATTAAATATCGGTCCCAAAAAGACTAATTCAGGTAAACATATACGAGAGTAATAAGGCGTGCTATTTTTTACCAAATGCCTGCCTTAAAAACATTAATGGGGGCTAAACGCTTATAAAATGCTTTTAAAATAATATTCAACAGTTTTGTTTTAATATTAAAAATCTTTAAAAACATCAAAACATCAAAACATCAAAACATCAAAACATCAATGTATTAACACATCTACATTACCTGAATTTAGCTTGGACATCTATGTGTTAGTAAAGTTAAAAAAAACACCTAGTCTTTAATCGTTAATAAGGTGTGACATCCTCCCCCACCTATAGAGGTGGGGGACTTCTTGCTGAGTTCAGTTAAAACTCCAGCTAACATTTCTTTCTTACGCCCAAATCCGGGAACTTTTTGGACGGCAAATCCCGCTGCTATTAGATTACGGCGCACAAAACCTGCCACCGTATAAGTCGCAATGGTAGCTCCACGGCGACTTAAGCGCTGTAATTGTTGGGCGCATTCAGGACTCCACATGGCAAGATCCTTTTGGGGAGAAAAGCCATCTAAAAACCAAGCATCAATCCCGCCATTTCTTATCTCAAGTTGAGGTAAGGTTTCTAAGACATCACCAACTAAGAGATAGATTTTGGTGTGAGGCCAAGGAGTTAATACATTTAAGCCAAGGTGAAGTTTAGTTTCAGCGTACGCGTTAAGTAATTCCTGCGATTCAGCGGTGATTTCGGGAAAAACTTGATGCGCCTTGCGCATATCGGCGCACGTCATAGGATAAAGCTCAGTTGAAAGATAGATAAGTTCTTTAGGGTGAACGGAGATTGGGGCCGTGGCCTTGGGGCTAGAACTTATATTTTCTGGTGCTGGAGGCTCCCAAAAACCTGCTTCTTTTAGGTTCTTAATGAGCATGAGGAGGCTTAAGCCGGACCCAAAACCTGTTTCACCAACGGCAAATTCTGGGAGCGGTGACTCCATTAAACGTTTAGGAAGTCCATTTCCTTTGACAAATACCTGTTCTTTTTCTGAAGCGCCACCGGCATCAGAAAAATAAACATCCCCAAAAACTTCACTATGGGGAATGCCGCTCGGGCCAAAGTCAGGTTGGGCGAAAGTAATCTTAGTGGCGCTAGGTGTGAAAGTTGGTGGATAAATAAATTGCATATGTCATCTCTAGTCGGTTTACTATTATGATTAAACCATCTTTAGCTTTGCTAAGTGATAAGTGCTAAGTGCTTAAGCTTAAAGCATGAACTTTATTTTGAGCTTAGTTCAAAATTTAGCGCGTGTAATTTGAAGCTTGGTATTTTACTGCTTTTAATTTTAAGTTTTACAGCTTGTTTGGTTTGTAATTAAGTGTTACGAACCGTTTAAAATTTTACGCACAATTTAAAATGGTGTAGACGTGATTTTAACAAGCAAGTGTAAGGATAGAAGAAAAAAAATCAAGATGTTGATTTTGGTTTGCTGTTTTATGGATATATAAAGAAAGTCTAGGTTGGAAGTTTTTTGGGGGGGGATTGAGGTTAAACGCCACCAATTGTAATTTGCTGTTAGTTAGGTCGCACATATTAGGCGGAGTGCTCTTGAATTCTACGAGCTGATTTCAAATTTTCATAAATTTAATTAGGTTGCGGAAACCCACTACCTTTAGGTGGTGGGAGGA
>OQVS01002066.1_pt1 | contig 13232 bp, 7 predicted proteins | sample 1691601 | NCBI WGS metagenome assembly OQVS01 (sample SAMN03418268, study PRJEB22391) | human gut metagenome | biome: human-gut; feature: organic feature; material: feces | host: Homo sapiens | place: Tanzania | collected 2013-01 | reverse complement strand
TTCAAGCCTTATTTGAGGCTTGAAAACTTGTCATGCACTATCGCTGAATAGTTACCACGAAATTCCGCCACGTGAATTATTCTTAAAAATAATGCCTTTGTGATTGTATTCCCCCAAAAGATTGTATTCCCCCAAAAAAATGATTATCTTTGCATAAAATTGAGAAAACAAGGGGTGCTTCACGGTTGTGTTGCTGAGAGATTACCCATAGAACCTGACGCAGATAATGCTGCCGCAGGGATTGTTTCAATAACCTTAAAAAATGCGATGCATACACACAGATAAGCATACACACAGATAAGGATTGAGACTATCTCTATTACGTAGACAATATTCGCTGCAGCGACACACAGACGGATGCTCCCCCCACACGCATATAACGAGAAGAAAAAAATGATTATCTTATGAAGTATATTTGTGCATTGACAATCGCCGGATCCGACAGCTGCGGAGGAGCAGGAATACAGGCTGATATAAAAACAATGTCGGCACTGAGCGTTTATGCAACTTCGGCAATCACTTCCGTGACTGTGCAGAACACGCTCGGCGTGGGAGACATACAGGCCGTGAGACCGGAAGTGGTGGCAGGGCAGATTGACGCCGTGATGGAGGACATGAAACCGAAGGCGGTAAAGGTGGGAATGGTGAACGACGCTGCCACCATACGCGCCATAGCCGATACGCTGGAGCGGTATGCCCCTCTGCCAATGGTGGTGGACCCCGTGATGGTTTCTACAAGCGGTTCGGTGCTGATGCAGGGAGATGCGCTAGACGTGTTCTCCAGCGAGCTGCTGCCGATGGCAACGCTACTTACACCGAACATTTCTGAGGCGCAAGTGCTGTCGGGGATGCAGGTAGGCACGGCAGAAGATATGGACGAGGCTGCGCGGCGCATACTGAAGATGGGCTGCAAGGCGGTGCTGATAAAGGGCGGACACCTGGAGGGAGAGCGCAAGACGGACAGGCTGTATATGCAAGACGGCACGGCGAGGACTTTCGACAGAGAGACTGTGGAGACGCGCAACACGCACGGCACGGGATGCACGCTCTCGGCGGCAATAACATCCTTCCTGGCGCGAGGCGAAGAAATGGCAGACGCCGTGGCACACGCCAAGGAATACCTCACACAGGCGATAATGGCAGGAAAGGACGTGCAGGCAGGAGAAGGCCACGGTCCGGTGGACCATTTGTTTAACCCAGAGAAATTGATTATAATATGATACAGTTCATTACACATGCCAACGAGCGGTACGACCACATGGAAGGCGCACGCATGGCACTGGAAGGCGGATGCCGGTGGATACAGCTGCGCATGAAGGATACAGGGAAAGAGGAATTCATCGGAACGGCACGGAAGATAAAAGAAATGTGCAGGCAGTATGAAGCTGTGTTCCTGCTTGACGACCACACGGAATGGGTGGAAGAGACGGGAGCTGACGGCGTGCATCTGGGCAGGAACGACATGCCCGTAGACGAGGCGCGCAGGCTGCTCGGCAGCAACAGGATAGTCGGAGGCACGGCAAACACCTTCGAGGATGTGGAACGACTGTACAGGCAGGGAGCCGACTACATAGGCTGCGGCCCGTTCCGTTTCACCACCACGAAGAAGAACCTTTCGCCCATCCTCGGTCTGGAGGGCTACCGCCACATAACCGCACAGATGAAGGAGCGGGGCATCAGTCTGCCTGTGGTGGCTATCGGCGGCATCCTAATGGACGACGTGAGCGCGATAATGGCAACAGGAGTGAGCGGCATCGCCCTGAGCGGAGCCATACTGAACGCCGGCGACCCACGGGCGGAGATGCGTAAATTCATAAGCATAACTTGACTAACAAGCCTTATTTAAACGAAATCAATATATGGAAACAAAAATCAAATTTACTTATCCTTCCTCAGAGAAGGTCTACCTGAGCGGAAAGCTCTATCCGGAAATCAAGGTGGGGATGCGCAGAGTGAAACTCACGCCAACCGTAAGCTTCGAGGGGGAGAAACGCCATGAAGAACAGAACGCACCGGTGTATATCTACGACACCAGCGGCGCGTACAGCGACCCCGATGTGGAGATAAACCTCGAGAAGGGTCTGCCGAAGCTGCGCCAGCCGTGGATTGACGGACGCAAGGACGGCGAGACACAGATGTACTTTGCCAAGCAGGGTATCATAACGCAAGAGATGGAATACGTGGCGATACGCGAGAACATGAACTGCGAGGAACTCGGCATAAAGACACATATCACACCCGAATTCGTGTGCAAGGAGATTGCCGAAGGAAGAGCGGTGATTCCGGCTAACAGAAAGCACCCGGAGTCGGAGCCGATGATCATAGGCACGAAATTCCTGGTGAAGATAAACACCAACATCGGCAACTCTGCCACTACCTCGGGCATAGAGGAAGAAGTGGAGAAAGCTGTGTGGAGCTGCAAATGGGGAGGCGACACCCTGATGGACCTTTCCACCGGCAGCGACATCCACGAGACGCGCGAATGGATTCTGCGCAACTGTCCTGTACCGGTGGGCACGGTGCCTATGTACCAGGCTTTCGAGAAGGTGGACGGCAAGGCGGAAAACCTGACATGGGAGGTATTCCGCGACACGCTTATCGAGCAATGCGAGCAGGGAGTGGACTATTTCACCATACATTGCGGCATACGCCTTAAGAACATTCACCTTGCCGACACACGTCTGACGGGAATCGTGAGCCGCGGCGGCAGCATCATCTCAAAATGGTGCAAGGTGCACCAGAAGGAGAGCTTCCTGTATGAGCACTTCGACGACATCTGCGACATCTGCGCAAAATACGATGTTGCCATATCACTTGGCGACGGATTGCGCCCCGGCTCCACACACGATGCCAACGACGCGGCACAGTTTGCCGAGCTCGACACGATGGGCGAACTGGTGGAACGCGCATGGGCAAAGAACGTGCAGGCGTTCATCGAGGGACCGGGTCATGTGCCGATGCACAAAATAAAGGAGAACATGGAGCGCCAGATAGAGAAATGCCACGGAGCGCCTTTCTACACGCTGGGACCGCTCGTGACCGATATCGCTCCTGCCTACGACCACATCACATCGGCAATCGGAGCCTCGATGATAGGATGGTACGGCACGGCTATGCTATGCTACGTAACACCGAAGGAGCATCTCGCCCTGCCGGAGAAAGAAGACGTGAGGGTGGGAGTGGTGACATACAAAATTGCTGCCCATGCCGCCGACCTGGCCAAGGGGCATCCGGGGGCTACGGTACGCGACGACGCGCTGAGCAAGGCACGCTACGATTTCCGCTGGAAAGACCAGTTCAACCTGTCGCTCGACCCGGAACGCGCGCTCGAATACTACAAGACGAGCAACGAGGTGAATGCGAACTACTGCACGATGTGCGGACCGAACTTCTGTGCCGCACGCATCAGCCATTCGCTCAAGAGCTGCGTGGAGCAGGGAAAGTGAGAAAAAAAAGAGAAATCAGTAATTACAACCCAATAAAAACAAAAAAAACAACAATGATCGAGACACAAGTATCAAAAGGTATCATCAGTACCTATTTCGACAAACTGCAGAGAAATCTGAATCTTGACGTGGCAATCGTGGGCGGTGGCCCGTCGGGTATCGTAGCCGCCTACTATCTTGCAAAGGCAGGGCTGAAAGTGGCACAGTTTGACCGCAAGCTCTCGCCCGGCGGTGGAATGTGGGGCGGAGCCATGATGTTCAACCAGATTGTAATCCAGAAAGAGGCAATGCACATCGTGAAGGACTTCGACATCAACTACGAGCCGTTCGAGGACGGACTCTACACGATAGACTCTGTGGAGAGCACTTCGGCGCTGCTCTACCATGCCGTGCACGCAGGTGCCACAATCTTCAACTGCTACTCGGTGGAGGATGTAGTGTTCAAGAACGACGTGGTGAGCGGAGTAGTGGTGAACTGGACTCCGGTACTGCGCGAGGGGCTGCATGTTGACCCGCTGAACATTATGGCAAAGTGCGTGATCGATGGAACAGGACACGACAGCGAGATGTGCAAGGTTGTGGCACGCAAGAACGGCATCAAGCTGGAGACCGCCACTGGCGGCGTTATCGGAGAGCGTTCGCTCGACGTGGTTGAGGGAGAGCGTATGGTGGTAGAAGGAACACGCGAAATATATCCCGGCCTCTACGTGTGCGGTATGGCTTCGTCGGCCGTTGCCGGCACTCCGCGCATGGGACCTATCTTCGGCGGTATGATGCTTTCCGGAAAGAAAGTGGCCGACCTCATCATAGAGAAACTCAAGAAATAAGACCTTTCAAATGAAATGGATAGTAATCACCTCTCCCGACTTTCTGCCGGGGGAGGCGTTTTTTATAGACAGGCTTTTCTGCCACGGACTCGACCTGTTGCATCTGCGCAAGCCTGGCGCTACGGCAGAGGCGTGCCGGCGGCTACTTGATGCCGTGCCGGAGAAATGGCACGACAGGATTGTGCTACACGAGAACTTCGGGCTGGCGAAGGAATACCGACTACACGGCATACATCTGAACCGTCGTTGCCCACAAGCTCCCGTAGGGTTCAGCGGCAGCATATCATGCTCCTGCCACAGCATAGAGGAGGTGGCTGAACGCAAGCGGATGATGGACTACATCTTCCTCAGCCCCGTATTCGACAGCATATCAAAAGCCGGGTATGAAGCGGCTTTCTCCACAGAAGCCCTGCGCAAGGCTGCCATGGAGAAAACTATCGACAGCAAGGTTGTGGCACTGGGGGGAGTGACGGCAGCCAACATCACACAGTTAAGGGAATGGCATTTTGGCGGCGCAGCTCTCCTTGGCGATGTGTGGCTGCGGATGGACGACCCTCGTGCCGACGCATACCTTGACAGACTGCGGAAGGAGACAGGGCACGCCCACACATAGAGAGAAGCCGCCATTGCTGCCGGCTGTGCGCAGCTCGTACTACTGTCTGTTGCACAGGGCCTTATAGGGACAGTATTTGCAGAGTTCTTCATCGGGAGTGGGAGAGAAGGGTTTGCTGCTGTCGAACATCTCGCCGAGAAGTTTGCCGAGCTGCTCTCTGTACTCATTGTCGAAAGCGGATATGTCCGTAACAGCTTCCTTGCCTATTTTGATTGTAGAGTCGTAGTCATCGCAGAACGCACGCTGAATGAAAATCAGCGCCGGGCTGACGGCAATGCCCTGCGGATTGAACTTGCCACTACGGCTGACAATAGTGGAATAGAGCATCGACTGGAGGTAATAGTCGGGATGCTTGTAGCTTTCAATCTTCGAGAGCAGTGGGGCGAATATCTCGCTCACTTCGGTTATCGGACTGCTTATTGCCTTAGAGCCGGTCTTGTAGTCGATGACGCGGATGCGCTGCTTGCCGGTATTCCTGTCGGTCACGATATCCATGCGGTCGATGCGTCCGCCAATCAGGATGTTCTTTGTGCCGCCGGCAGTATGGATGCAGAAATTCTCCAGCACATCATCTTCAACGGCGAGGATGCGGAATGGAGCAAGCTGCCTGTCGATAGCGAGCAGGCGCTGCACGTATTTTATTATGACTTCGCGATTGATGAGATGTATTCCGTTATAGTCGAGCCGGCGCCAGTGGGTCTCGTCATTACCGAAGAACTGCTTCTTGAACATGCGGTCTACAATTCTTTCCACATTGCTCCGCTCAGAGAGTGTATCCACGAGCTCAGCACTTATTTCCTTCCCGCTTCCGCTGAACTCCTTGTAGATTTCCTCGAGCGAATCATGGAAGATTGTACCAAAAGTGCGATTCGTAACGCCGTCTTCCATATTGTCGTCCGGCTCTTTAAGTCCTACGATATATGCATAGTAGAATTGCAACTGGCACCTCAAGTATTTGTTTATTGCCGTGGGGGATAACTTTCCGAACGACAACATCTTGCGCATTATCTCTTCATTCTTTGCTATAGTCTCGATTTTTATCGGTTCCACTTCGTTTCCGGCTGTGAGCGAGAACATGTTTATGTTATGTCCGCTCTCCACCATCATCTGCAGCATGAAGCGGCTCATCTCGCCCTGGCTACCGTTTTCGGTCGATGCGTTGTAGAGCACGGTCACGTCGGTTGCACGTTGCAGCATGCGGTAGAAATAATATGAATAGATAGCCACCTTGTTGTCGACAGTAGTCAAACCGTATGCCTTGCGGATGGAGTAGGGGATGAACGAAGAATCGCGGATGCCTTTAGGCATATTGCCCTCGTTGCAAGAGAGCAGCAGAACGTGGTCGAAATCGAGGTTTCTCGTTTCCAACACCCCCATTATCTGTATTCCTATTGCCGGTTCGCCATGGAACGGGATGCTTGCGGAGGATATGAGCTGGCGCACGAGCCGCTGCATGGTGATGCTGTCAACCTCCAGTTCGCTGGATTCCACAAGTCCTGCCAGACGGTTGATGATAGTATATATGCTGAACACGGATTCCTGGTAGAGGATATTGTCGTCTTTCGATGCTATTGTCTTCAGGATGCAGTTTATCCAGCGCAATATGGCTGCGTTGTCTTCCGTTGTGTCGCCGAACAGGAGTGTCAATCCCTCATCGATGGCGAGTTCCGCACGTGTGGGGAAAAGGATGTGCTGTCCGGCAAGACTCCGCAACAGACTGCCGCTTTGCTTCGATATGTGGCAGGCAAGAGGGTGGGAGAGCAGTTTGCGGATGCAGGAAATCCTATAGCTGCCGTCGGCACGGATACCAGCCACGCGTAGCTCGAACAGCTGTGCCACGAAGGAAGCCACGGGTGTCTGCGTCAGCGGAAAGCCGGTGGTTATGTTGATGTTGCGGATTTCGTCGCCCAGGCTTTTGTCGCCGGCAGGTATGCAATGGATTACGGATTGCAGTATCGTTTCGTCGCACATGATGATGGCTGTGCGCTTGCCGTCCTTGTAGCGTTCGTTCTGGCGCAACCATTCGTCAACGTAGCGTGTCTGGATGTTCTCCGTTTTTGCCTTCATGAACGAGATGTCTTTCTTCCGGCAGAAGTTGTTGCAGGCTTCCTTGCGCCCGTATGAGAGCGAGTCGCCGAAGATTTCCAGGTATTGGCGAATGTATTTGCCGGCCTCCTTGCCGGTGGGTTCGCCGGCAGACTGGACATAGAAGTTGTCGTAGTCCCAGTAGAATTCGGCTGCTCCTTCCGACTTGAGGTGGCCGAACAGGTTCTGCTCCACTTTCTGCAGCACGTTGAAGCCCACGAAGATGTATTTGTCGTATTCGGTTTTTATCCTGTCGTTGTCTATCACGTCGCGGTAAAGCATGCCTTCGTATGCTATGCCCTGGGCGGAAAGGCGCTGTCTGAAATCCTTATATATGTTGCCGAGCTGTTTCCATAGCAATATGAAAAGTTCCTTGAGCCTGGAGTTGTGCTCTTCGCTGAAGTTTCCGAAAAATGATTTGAGCACTTCTTTCTGTTCCTCAGTAAGATATGACACGTCGTCGAGCTCGCGGATATTTGCTATATTGGAGAACACCTGCTGCGCGTCGGCCATATTCTTGTCCACATCGTCGAAATCGCTTATGAGCAGCTTTCCCCAGTCGTAGAAGTGATCGAGGGTCTCCTCCTTTTGCGTTATCTGTGTATAGCTCTTGTACAGTTCACACACGAGCTTTATAGGGTCGCCCACGGAGAGCCGGCTATACTGCCTGAAGAGTTCGCTAATGGTGAGGTATGTTGGCGCCCATAGCGGCTTGCCGGCACATCTTGCCAGTTCCTCGTTCAGGAAGAGTGCCGCACGCTTGTTTGGAAAAACCACAGCGATGCGCGAAAGGTCTGTGCCGTATTTCTCTATTATGTCTTTTGCCACAAAATGCAGGAATGTCTTCATTGTTTGCTGTTTTTTTGTTTGTTATAAAAGTTCCGCAAGAGTATTACTTCGTTTTTTTACTGTACCTCGGTAATCTTATGTTCTTTTACATACCAGAGATAGCCTTTTACATCTTTGTTGCCCATATGCCGGAGAAGATTCATATATATTCTCACCTGGTCTGCGTATTTGCTGTCTTCGCGTCCGAATTTGAAGTCGATAACGACAATTCGGTCACCGTCTCTCATCACGCGGTCCGGGCGGCGGTCGAGAATGCTGCCGTCTTTGTCCACAGAGAGAATCGTACACTCGTTATATAGTTTCCAATGCGGCGAGAACCAGTCAGCAATCATCTCATTGCCCGATATGTAGTCTTGCAGCATATTCTGCAGCCTTTCGCGGTCGAGGTCATCGCCATAGAGAATTCCTTCCGCCTCGAAGCGGTCAAGCACCGACGGGATGTCGGCTGCAGTACGGATGTTGGAGAAGACGAGGTGAAGAATGTTTCCGGTCTTTATATACTGCCGTGGAGTTGTCTCTTCATTGCTGTTCTCGGCTACAAAGTCCTTACTCTTGTTGCTCTGGCGGAAAACCACAGGCACGTCGTATGACGACAACGGCACATTGAGGGAAATGTCGTGCTTGAGGAACACGTTTTCCGATTCAGCTTCCTTTCTGTCCTCCGACTTCTTCACGCTGCCGTAGCTGAATGTAATGTCGTCTCCGGAATCAAATCCTTCAAGTTCAGCTTCCTCAAATCCTTCGAGTTTTGCTTCCTCAAGTATTTCGAGTTCTGCTTCCTTAATTAATTCTGGCAGCTTCTCCAGGCACTTCTGTATCATTTCCGAGCGAGTGTTTGAACTGTCGCGTTTGCCTATGACAAAGAGGTTGTGCTTGGCTCTGGTAAATGCTACGTAGAGCAGGTTCAGATTGTCGATGGTGTTCTGCATGTGCTCGTGCTTATAGTCATCGGCGTAAATGCTCTTCATGAGCCGCGGCGAATATTCAATGGGGATGAGCGGCAACTCGTTGTAGGGCGCTTTTGCCGGAGCGCACCACATATATGTCTTAAGTGTATAGTTCTCGAGCATCCAGTTGCAGAAGGGAACGATGACGGAGTCATACTGAAGACCCTTGCTCTGATGTATGCTCACCATCCTCACGCCGTCGATGCTGTCAGCCTGTATCGATTTCTTGTGCAGGGTCTCGTCCCAAAGCTTTAGGAAACCGCTAATGTCGGCAGACAGGTCTTTTATGTAGGCCGAAAGATAGTCAAAGAAGGCGTAGATGTATGCATTCTCCTGCTGCATCTTGTCGAGCTGGAACATGGCAAGCAGTTTTTCGGCAAGGTCGTACAGGGGGCAAGCCCTAAGTTCTTCAGCATTTTCGCCATCAAGACCTTCCGGCAGAAGCTCCGTGCCGCCAATGCCGGCGAGCAGCTCGGCATCGGTAAGACTGTTCTTCAGGACGCAGCGCTGGTAGTATTTTATCAGGCTCGCCTTGACAATAAGGTTTTCATTGTCGCACAGATAGCGGAGTGCCGTCACGAGAGTATTTACTGCAACAGAATGGTCGAGCATGAAAGCCTCATTGCTCACCACCTTGATGTCCGGGCGATGCTCCATAAAATAGTTGGCTATGGCAGGCATCTGCTTATTCTTGCGCAGGAGTATGGCTATATCACGCTGCTTTATGCCGTGGTCTCGAGTCAGGCTGTCGATGGTGGCTTCGATTTCCTGCATCATACGCTCATCGAATTTTTCATTGGCAAGCAGCTTCACACTCACGGCCCCGCTCTTTTCCAGCTTGCTGGGCTTCTGCTTCACGTCGCTGTATGCCGCCAGAATCTTCTTTGCGTTCTGCTCGTCGATTTTCGCCTCGCGTTCGGCTTCGCTTTCTATTGCGGCACGGAAGAAGGCATTGTTGAACACCACCACGTTACGCGAAGACCTGTAATTGGTATCCAGATCTTTTATGTCGAGTTTTCTGCCGGGAAAGAAATCCTGGATGTTGCCCAGCAGCTGCCAGTCGCCCGAGCGCCAGCGGTAAATGCTTTGCTTCACGTCGCCCACAATGAGGTTGTTCACCTGGCCTTCCCGGTCATGCGTATGGCTGATGCATTCGTTCAGGAGTATAAGGAAGTTTTTCCATTGTACGGTACTCGTGTCCTGGAACTCGTCGATCATGATATGGGCGAGGCGTGTTCCGATTTTTTCAAAGATGAACGGTGAGTCGTTGTCGTTCACCATCAGCCCCAGGAGGTGTTGCGTGTCACTTAGGAGAAATCTGTTTGCTTCAACATTCATCTCCCTCACTTTGTTCTCGATGTCGCTCAGCAGTCGGAGATTGTTGAAGTTCTTCAATGTAGCATCGACAGAATTTATTACGTATTTTGCCTTCGCCCGTGTTGCCTCAGCTCTTTCGAGTAGTGGAATGAAGTATTCCTTTGCTGCTGCCACGATGACGTCGTGCTTGGGATTCTTTGCTGTCGTCCATTTCTCTTCGTCGGCAAGGTGTTTTACAACAGTACCGGGCATGAAAATTTTGTCGTCAAGGTCGTTGCCGGCAAGACGGTCGAAGTATTTGTGTATACCACGGCTCTCTCCGCCGCTGAAGTCTGCAGTTGCTATACCGCTGCGCTCTATGTAGCTGAAGAAGTCCTGACGTATTTTACACAGTTCCTGCAGGGCATCGGTCTTCTGCTGCATAAGCTTTTTCTTGTAGTTGGAGGAGAAATCTTTCTCGGCGAATATTTCTTTCAGCCTGCGACTTTCGTTACGGTAGGTGTCGTTGAAGATCATCTTTCCGAAAGTCTTTATCGAGTTTATGACATTCCAGCTCTTGTTGCTGTCGATATTGTCCATAATGAAATTCATCAACCATACGAACAGCGGTGATTTGCGGTCGAGTTCTTCAACGAGCAGGTCCACAGCCTGTTCTTCCACAGTCGTGTCGTTTAGCTCCACTTTTAGATTTGCCGAGAGGTCGAGCTCCCTTGCCATATTGCGCAGCACGCTCTGGAAGAAGGTGTCGATGGTCTCCACGTGGAAGTAGTCATAGTTGTGTATGAGCAGGCCGACGGCAAGCCGCGCGGTCTTGCGTATGGCCTCTTCGTCGGCGTTGCATTCTTTCTTTATCTTCGCCATATAGTCATCGGAGTCGGCGAGCGAAAAGGCAATGCCGTAGAGCGTGCTCAGTATTCGGGTCTTCATCTCGTCGGTGGCCTTGTTCGTGAAGGTCACAGCGAGTATGTTCCTGTAGCTTTCAGGATTATTTATCAGGAACTTTATGTATTCAACAGCAAGAGTGAAAGTTTTGCCGCTTCCTGCACTTGCCTTATAAACTGTTAGTGAGCTCATATGTATTATCTTGTTTTTTATAGTTTTTAAAATTATGGTGGCACCAGATCTTGCATATCCCCCTACCAGTCGCGGAACAGTTCGAGTCCGAAGCGCATTCCCACGCCGTCGATTTGCCTGTTACTTACCGAACAGAACAGTCCAACGGAAAAGAACTTGTTCGTGAAACCGTATCCGTATTCTATGTACGGGCATAGTTTGTCGGTGAACAACAGGTTGGTGTAGAGGCGTTCCATTTCGATGGTTTTACCCACTATCGGGAGTCTTCCAATAGCCATTATCGGCGACTCGTATGTGATGTTGCTTCTTATGTAAAAGTCGGAGGCGTTATACCAGTTGCTGTTCAGCAGCTGAAATTCTCCGGTCCAGTCGTCGTTCCATCCACCCGGTATACTTTCGTATCTGAAGTTGGCGTAATCAAGAAAATACGCCCCTTTGCTCCGCGATGTATATTTTCCGTAACCGGCCTTCAGCGACACCACGTTCACTTTGTGTATGGCTTTCTTCCACGAGAGGTTGTTTTCTATCCTCTCATAGTTCATATTCGATTTCAGTATGCCGTTCAGTCCACGTTCATAGTCGACGGTAAGAATCATGTCGCGTTCTTTCCATGGCTGGAATCTGATCTGCAGGGTAGGGGCGAAACTGTAGAATACATACTGGTGTCCGGAAAGGATGAAACCTTCTTTGTGCACCGCCGAGCGCTTGTGGTAGACAATACCCGGTTTGATGCTTAAATTTTTGCCGACACCTATGTTCATGCCGACACGCCAATAGAGGTCCTTGAAATAATCCAGGTTCATCTTGTCCCATCTTATCGAATCATACTTCTCGTCTTTGATGCTCTCCAGTATCTCCGAATTTGTTATGCGGTTTCCTGTTCCAAACTCAGTTTCCACGTATGTTTCCCGGTTGAAGTTGAACCTTACGGGAATATTGGTGTAGAACTGCTGCTGCTTGAACGAATAGCCGGCGTTCACTATCATGCTGATCTGCCGCTTGTCGGAAAATCTGTAAGAGCCATTGAGCCGCATCCTGTACGTGACGCCTTTATTGTTGCTGTAGCCCAAATAGAGTGGGTTGATGATGGGGGAAATCCTGTAAGAACCCTTTGCCTCATTGCCGAAACTTCCGTTTATCCTTTCCACAAAATAGTCGCCAAGCATTTTTACAAGTTTCGTGTTTTTTTTATTTCTGATTTTTTTTTCGATACTCGTATTGTCTAATTCTTCATTAGAAAGAATTAAAGTACTCTCCCTCAACCATTTATGCATGAATATGCTGTCTATAACCATTCGTGTTGCAGCAGGTATTTTTGAATGTAAAATACTATCGTCTACAATGTGTGCATATTTCTTCGTTTCGGTAGCTTCCTGATAATTCTCAGCAGTTTTCTTATATCTCTTCATATCAGTAGTTTCCTGATGATACACATTGTCGTAATGTGCCAGCACCTTGTTCCCGGCAAATGTGAACATTGAATTTATACTGCACCGCTTGGGCAAGAATCCGCGCCCTCTTCTATTAGACATAATCATCTTTGCCTCAAATTTCACCATATCCATTTCTCCCCGGAACACTATACTGATGATTCTTCCGTCGGTTTCGTCAATGATAGCCTTTCCGCTTATCAGCTGCACATTATGGTATTTCGGCTTGAACACGATTTCAATGCGTCTGCCTGTGAGCCTTGCAAATTTATACCTATACAGGCTGTAGTTCTTCTTGTTGCAAGGCGAAAGTAGAAATTCACCGAAAATTGTCTCGCCGTATAGCTTGGGAAATGTGGTTTTGCTGAGAACTGTCAGGATTTGGCGGTTCTTGGGAATAGTGGCAGACACTTTTACGCTCTTTTGCTGCAAGATTTTCCCGTTTGTAAGTCGATAGGCTGTATGGACTTCGCCTGCATATTCTTTTTCTCCCTTTGCCACAGGATACATTGATGGTATGAGGAACAATGTGAAATTTCTTTTCCTTACGTCTATCCAATAGCCGGTATGCACATTTATATTCAGAGTATCATTACTTTTATTATCGATATTATGGCTTGTATCTTTTATCTTTTTAATGTTGT
>OQVS01002063.1_pt1 | contig 13242 bp, 12 predicted proteins | sample 1691601 | NCBI WGS metagenome assembly OQVS01 (sample SAMN03418268, study PRJEB22391) | human gut metagenome | biome: human-gut; feature: organic feature; material: feces | host: Homo sapiens | place: Tanzania | collected 2013-01 | reverse complement strand
CAGGATGAACATTTCACCATCGAGAGTGAGATATCTTTCGTGAAGATGTCTTCATACGAAGGAACAGAGTCGACAGGCAACGTAAAGAAGCTCGTGGGACTCAACGAGAATATCGAAGGGCGCACTGTCGTTATCGTTGAGGATATCGTAGACTCCGGTCTGACCATGGAGCGCATGCTTGAATATCTTAAGGACTTCAAGCCGGCAGAGATTCGCATCTGTACCTTGCTGCTCAAGCCGGAGAATCTGAAGCGTAAGCTCGACATAGACTATGTGGCGATGGAGATACCGAATGACTTCATCGTAGGCTATGGTCTTGACTACGACGGACTGGGTCGTAATCTGCGCGACATCTATGTAGTGAAATAAATAAAGAACAAATATAGTAGGTCCAGACGGCTCCGAGTGATCAGAGTTGTCTGGGTATTGTTTAATAAAACAAAATCAAAAAAACAAATGAAGAATATTGTTATTTTCGGTGCCCCTGGTTCTGGTAAGGGTACACAGAGCGATCTGATGATCAAGAAATATGGCTTGGGACATATCTCGACCGGCGATGTATTGCGCAACGAAATCAAGAACGAAACAGAACTTGGCAAGACAGCCAAGGCTTTCATCGACAAGGGTCAGCTTATCCCGGATGATTTGATGGTAGACATCCTTGCCAGCGTTTACGACGGCTTCGGCAAAGAGCATGAGGGCGTTATCTTTGACGGTTTCCCACGTACCATCCCACAGGCAGAGGCCTTGAAGAAGATGCTCTCAGAACGTGGCCATAATGTGGCAGCGATGATAGAGCTTGATGTTCCGGAGGACGAGCTGATGACACGTCTTATCAAGCGTGGAAAGGAGAGCGGTCGCTCTGATGACAACGAAGAGACAATCAAGAAGCGTCTTGATGTTTACCACAACCAGACAGCTCCGCTCATCGACTGGTATGAGAAGGAGGGCATCCATCACCATATCAACGGTCTTGGTGAACTCGACCGCATCTTCGGTGACATCTGTAATGTTATCGGCAAGCTGTAATAGAAAACATATTTGACGATATATAAAAAGTCTCAAAGCGTTGAACAGCTTTGAGGCTTTTGCATATATCCTTATCTGATTATTATTCCTGAGTATATCCTGCCAGAGGCGGTGCCGAGGCGACGGGCTGAGAAGAAATCCTCCACATTATTATAAGTACAGACGTCGCTGACCAGGATGTTCTCCTCGTTGATGCCACACTGCAAGAGCTGGCGGCGGTTACATTCCTTTAGGTCTATGTGCCATTTGTATTCGAAGTCTGTACCAGCCACCTTCATCTGCTTGCTTATAGCGTCCATCTCAAAGTTGGCATTTGCAAACTCCTCATACACCTCATTGCCCACTTCAAAGGCATCAAGCGATATTCCCGGTCCGATGACAGCCTTGAGGTCGGAAGGTGTGGTCTGGTAGGCAAGGCGCATCTCCGTGACCGCTTTTATGACGATACGTGCCACGGTGCCTCTCCATCCGGCATGTACGGCGCATACGGCTTCATGCTCCGGGTCATAGAGCAGGATGGGGATGCAGTCGGCTGTAGACACTCCGACGCACACACCCTTGATGTTTGTCATAACGGCATCCACTCCCTCAAGAATCATCTTGCGTATGTTCTCCGGTAGCGAAAGGAAGTCTTCGGCAATCTGTCTTGTCTCTATGCCGTGGGTCTGATGCGGTATTATCATGTGGTCGGCATCAATGCCCAGCTCGGCGGCAAGAGCCTTGCGGTTTTCCTTTATCGCTTCAGCTTCGTCGCCGCAATATTCGTTGATGTTGAACTCGCCATAGTTCCCCCTGCTGCATCCGCCATGGCGCGTGGTGCTGAAAGAGGTTATCCCATTGGCGATATTATAATATGAAAGTTCCGGAGCCGTCATCAGTCCTCATCCTCCATCTCATATTCAAAGTCATCGAGGTCGTCAACGTCTTCAACATCCTCGTCATCGACAAATTCGATCTCGTCTTCACCCTCAGAGCGAAGCTCCTCCGGCAGAGAGCTGAGATCTTTGTCGCGGTGTACGAGAGACTCCTCTGCTATGACGCCGGCAATCTTGTTGCTTTCGCTGTTAAGCTCTTTCCACAGAATGTCCTTCAGTTCGTTGATACCCTGTCCTGTAACGGAAGAGATGAAAACAACAGGCAAGTCTTCTGGCAGCGTCTCTTTCAGCATCTCGATAAGTTCCTCGTCGAGCAAGTCGCTCTTTGTCACCGCCAGTACGCGATGCTTGTCGAGCATCTCCGGGTTGAAGTTCGTCAGCTCGTTGAGCAGAATTTCATACTCTCGCTTTATGTCGTCGGTGTCTCCCGGCACCATAAAGAGGAGCAGTGAGTTGCGTTCTATATGTCGCAGGAATCTCAGTCCCAATCCTTTTCCTTCGCTTGCTCCTTCGATGATACCCGGTATGTCTGCCATGACGAACGACTTATGGTCGTGGTATTCCACGATGCCGAGCGATGGTTCGAGAGTGGTGAAGGGGTAATTGGCAATCTTAGGGCGCGCACTCGATACGGCAGAGAGCAAGGTGCTCTTGCCTGCATTCGGGAAACCGACGAGACCCACGTCAGCAAGGAGCTTCAGCTCCATGATGACAGTCATCTCCTGCATCGGCTCTCCTGGCTGGGCGTAGCGTGGGGCCTGGTTCGTGGCGGTGCGGAACTGGTAGTTGCCAAGTCCTCCACGGCCGCCTTTCAGCAGCATCACTTCCTGTCCGTCGTGCATCACGTCACAAATGAACTTACCTGTTTCCGCGTCGTAAACCACCGTACCGCATGGCACGTCGATGTATACGTCCTTTCCGTCGGTGCCGTGGCATTTGTCTCTTCCGCCGTTTCCACCATGTTCCGCCTTTATGTGGCGCTGGTATTTCAGGTGGAGCAGAGTCCAGTAGTTATGATTTCCTCGCAGTATGATGCTTCCTCCCTTGCCGCCGTCGCCACCGTCAGGTCCGCCGTTAGGCTGGTATTTTACGTGGCGCAGGTGCATAGAGCCTTTTCCGCCCTTACCGGAGCGGCAATATATCTTTACGTAGTCTACAAAATTTGATTCTGGCATATTCGTTTATCTTTCTGTTTCTTGGGGTTAAAGAAGTACTAAAAGTTGTTGGTCAAAGCGGTTAGTCTTTGATTTCAGAGAGTGCTTTCTCCATTCTTTCAATCACTACGGTGGAGAGAATCACCTTTCCGTCAGGTCCGATGAGCGTCATGGATGGAATCCATTGCACTCCGTAGGTTTTTGAAATCTCAGCCTCACGCATTCTCTTCAGTTCGCTGACGTGCAGCCAAGTCATCTGGTTGTTTGCTATGCAGTTGCTCCATCTGTTGTGGTCGGTGTCGAAAGAAACTCCGACGAACACCACCTTCTTGCCGTATCTCTCATACATCTCCTTCACTTTGGGTATGTCTTTGCGGCAGTCGGGACACCACGAAGCCCAGAAGTCGAGCAGTATGTACTTGCCCTTGTGGTCGGCAAGACTGAAGATTTTCCTGTTGGGCATGGGCAGAGAGAATTCAGGAGCCACGGTACCTGTCTTCAGGAGATTCTGAGCGTATAGGGAGTCAAGGTCTTTGCCCTGCTCCGTCTGGCTCTGTGCTGCAACGTTGAGGGTGGCAACAAAGATGAGAGCCAATGATAAGATCGTTTTCTTGATATTCATATATTTATAGTTTTTATTCGTTTCCTATTCTTAGAACATTATCGCAATAGTCCACCACCGCCGGGCGGTGGGTTATGAAGATTATGGTGTGTGAGTGTTCGCCAAGCAGATTCTTCAGCAGAGTGCGTTCCGTCTCCGGGTCGAGAGCACTCGTTGCCTCGTCGAAGATCATCACGCTGCCTTCCCTGAGCAGTGCTCTTGCTATGGCAATGCGCTGTGCCTGTCCTTCGCTCAGTCCGCCTCCAGCCTCTGCACAGTTGGTAGCCAGTCCGTCAGGCAGCTCCTTTACGAATCCGGCACATGCTTTGTCAAGGGCGGCATACATCTCATCGTCGGTGGCATTCAGCCTTCCCATCCTCAGGTTGTCGCGTATAGAGCCGCTCAGCAAGGTGTTCCCTTGTGGTACGTAGACGAGATTGCAGCGGATGCGTGGAGATATATCTTTCTCTTCCACCTTATTATATATAGTGACATTACCTTTTACGGGTTGGAGCAGGGCAAGTATGAGTCTTACGATAGTCGTCTTTCCGGCTCCCGTTTCTCCGAGGATAGCTGTGCAGGAGTTTGGCTTGAAGTCGAACGTAAGGTTGTCTATGACGTTTCTCTTTCCATCGTCGTAGGCATAGGTGACGTTGCTGAACTTTATACCCACACCGCCTTCCGCCTTGTTCAGGTAGATGGGTTCGCCCTGTTCCTCAAGCGGGTTCTCCTCCAGTTCCATGAGTCTTTCGGCAGCAGTAAACACTGATACGAATGCCGGTACAAGTTTCGTCAGGTTGCGTGCCGGTCCTTGAATCTTAGCCACGAGTTGCAGGAAAGCCGTCATGCCTCCGAAAGTAAGTGTGCCGGCGGACATCCTAAGTGCGCTCCACAGGAAGGCTGTAAGATAGCCGAGTGCGAAGCCGAAGTTGAGGATGAGGTTTGAGAAGACAGAGAACTTGGTGCGTTTCACCACGTTGTGGCGCAGCTCGCTCTGCATGCCCTCCAGTCTGTCCACCATAGCCTCGTCTTTCTCCATGGTCTTGATGAGCATACGGTGCTGTATCGTCTCCTGGAGGACGCTCTGCACTTTGCTGTCGCTGTTGCGCACTTGGCGGGTGAGTTTCCTCATGTGTCCTACATAAACTTTGCTCGACAGGATGAAGACGGGCAGCATGAACACGATGATTGCCGCAAGCCAAGGGTCCATGGAGAACAGATAGCAGAAGGAACCGATGAAGAGAGCGAGCACCGAGAGCGTGTTAGGTACTGTTTCGGTGAGGAAGTTCACAACGTTGTTGACGTCAAACTCCAGTCTGTTGAGCACGTCGCCGCTGTGTCTTTTCTCCTTTCCTCTCCATTCCGACCTTAGAATACGGTCGAGCATACGCTGCTGCATTCTGTTCTGGGCCTTTATTCCGAGTATGTTTCTCACCCATACGGCGGAAATGTTAATGGCAAACCCGCAGAGGATAAGCAGTCCCATAAGCGCCACAGCCCAGTAGAGAGAGCCTTCGGTGGTGTGTGAGGCAACGTCGATGGCATGCTTCACAGCCCATACAGAGGAGAGGCTTACTGCCACGTCGAGGAGTCCGAGCGTAGCGTTGACCACGGCCTGCAGCCGGTTTCCCCTCCATGCCCTCCATAGCCAGCGTAGTATTTCCCTGACAGAATAGTGGCTGTTGGGGATGTTGAACAGTGAGCGCAGTTTTGATTTTGTCATTCTGTTTAATATTCTATAGTCACTTATCCTTTTCTCGTATCAGCTCCCCACATCATCTTTTTGCGTAGTGTGGAGAAGTAAGTCATGCTTTGCGGCTTCACGATATGTGCGTCGTATGGTGAGCGTCGTATGGTGAGTACCTGGCTTTCGTCGCATTTCGTAGAGCGTCCGTCGGCAGCCACAAGGAAGTTGTGGCTTCTGCTTTCCACTTCGAGTGTTATTACTGCATTGTCGGACATTACTATAGGTCTTACCGTCAGGCTGTGTGGTGCCACCGGCGTTATGCATAGCGTGCCGGTGTGCGGCACGATGATAGGACCGCCGTTCGACAGAGAGTATGCCGTAGAACCGGTAGGTGTGCTGATGATGAGTCCGTCGGCATGATAGGTCACGATATATTCTCCGTTTATGCTTGTACGGATGGAAATCATGGAGGCGTTGTCTCGCTTCAGCACGGCAATCTCGTTGAGCGCACATTCCTGTGTCTCCGTTCCGTCGCTCCTCGTTGTCTCTACCTGCACCATGGCGAGGCAGTCCACTATGTATTCCTCCTTATATATATTGTCGAGCACCTCGTCAATCTCCTCAACGCTCACTCCTGCAAGGAATCCGAGTCTGCCCATGTTTACTCCGATGATAGGTGTGCAGCGGTCTCCCACACAGTAGGCGGAGCGCAGCAGCGTGCCATCGCCGCCCATGGAGATGACAAAGTCTGCATTTTCGTAGTTCCCGTCGAACACGCTTACTCCGTCGAGACATAGTCCGCGCGTCTTTACGAGGAAGTCGTAAAAAGTCTTTTCCATGCTCACTCCCGCCATCCTTTCTTTCAGCGAGTGCAGCACCTGTTGTATTCCAGCCGACTTGTCAGCCTGATAAATATTGCCGAAAATGGCAAAATTGAGTTTCTGCAGCGACATATTTGTGGGTTTTTTATCTTTCCGTACACTATTTATTCTGCCATTGCAAATGTTTTTGTAACTTTGCGCTGGTAAATATGTCTGCAAATATACGCTTTTTTGGCGAAAGGCGGACATGGTGTATAAACAAATTAATTTGACATGACAAAATTAAGTGTAAACATCAACAAGGTTGCCACCCTACGCAATGCCAGAGGCGGCAATAATCCCGATGTGGAGAAAGTGGCTCAAGACTGCCAGCTGTTCGGAGCGCAAGGCATTACCGTTCATCCCAGACCCGATGAGCGCCATATCCGTTATCAGGATGTAAGGGAGATAAAGCCGCTTATTACGACGGAGTTTAACATTGAGGGAAACCCGATTCCAAAATACATTGACCTGGTTCTTGAGGTGAAGCCGACGCAGGTAACACTTGTGCCCGACGGCGATGACCAGCTGACAAGCAATCATGGCTGGGACACGATACGCAACAAGGAGTTTCTTGTCGACGTGATAGGCCGTTTCAAAGAGGCTGGCATCCGCACAAGCATCTTCGTAGACCCATCGGAAGAAATGGTGCGCGGTGCAAAGGAATGTGGTGCCGACCGCGTGGAGTTGTATACAGAGCCTTATGCTGCAAACTATATGCTCGACCGCAAGGAGGCGATAAAGCCTTTCCTCGACGCATCGGTAGCGGCATGCGAGTTGGGACTCGGACTTAATGCCGGTCACGACCTCAGTCTTGTGAACCTTGCCTATTACCACAAGATGATTCCGTGGACAGACGAGGTGAGCATAGGTCATGCTCTTATCTCTGACGCCTTGTATATGGGCCTGAAAAACACAATCGAGGCTTATCTTGAGTGTCTGAAACAATAAGTCGGAATATCGGAAACAGAAATTTAATAACCCTTCATGGCGGTTGTTTTTTACTCTGATGAGGATGGAAAGCAGTCGTCATGGAGGGTGCTTTTGTTTTGTAGGGAGTGCCGGTCTGCGGCTTGCAGTTCGAAAGCCTATGGCTTAGGCTTGATAAGTCTATGACTTACGGTCGGTAAGCATACGGCTTACGGGTCGTAAGTATACGGCTTGCTTGGCATAAGGATATGGCTTTCCGAAAGGGAGTCTGTGGGTTGCCGGATGAAGCGAATTGCGAAAAAAGTGACGTGGCGGATTGACGGATTCAAATATTATTCTTACCTTTGTATAAAACAAACCGCATCTTGGCATGGCATTAAGGAAAGTATGATGCTTCTGCTGTAGGTCAGCGTTGTTTTTTGTAGAAGATAGTGGTTTAATGGTAACAATAAAAAGTTGAAGTACTATGGCACGAGAATACAAGTTGAAGCGAGATTCGCAGGACGAAGACAACAAGACCGTTTCGTCGGAACTCTTCCAGCGGTATATAAAGAAAGACAAACGTTCTATCAATGAAATAATTAAACAACAAAATCTTATGGCAAAGGTATATATGTTTCTTGCCAACGGGTCAGAAGAGATAGAGAGTCTGATTCCCGTTGACGTGTTCCGCCGTGGCGGTGTAGAGGTAAAAACCGTGAGCATAACAGGCTCTGAGTACGTAGAGATGGCACACGGCGTAGTGCTGAAGGCAGACATGAAGTTCGAAGACGCCGACTTCAGCGATGCCGACCTGCTGATGCTGCCGGGCGGGCTGCCAGGAGCCACCAATCTCAACGAGCATGAGGGAGTACGCAAGGCTGTGCTCAGCCAGTATGAAAGCGGCAAGCTCGTGGCTGCCATCTGTGCCGCACCGATGGTGTTCGGCAGTCTTGGTATCGTAGAAGGCAAGCGCGCCACCTGCTATCCGGGTTTCGAGAAATATCTCACCGGAGCAGAGTACACCCATGAACTGTGTACAGTTGACGGCAACGTAGTGACGGGCGAAGGTCCTGCCGCCACTCTGCCATACGCATACACCCTCCTTGCCATGCTGACAACAGAGCAGACCGCCCATGCCGTGGCAGAGGGAATGATGTATCTGCATCTGATGGAGAAATAAACCGGAAGGGACGGTCAGCTTATTGAAATGGACAAGACACAATATATTATTATAGTGGCTGGCGGAAAGGGACTGCGCATGGGCGGCGACGTGCCAAAGCAGTTCCTTTCCGTCGGCGGACTGCCGGTGCTGATGCACACCATAAGGGCATTCCGGAGTTATAACGACGCTATGAGGATAATCCTCGTATTGCCGAAGGCACAGCAGGAGTACTGGAAAGAACTGTGCGAGGAATATTCCTTCCATGAGCCCGTGATGCTTGCCGATGGAGGGGAGACACGCTTCCATTCCGTGAAGAACGGACTTGATATGATTCCGGATGATGACGACGGCATCGTGGGAGTGCACGACGGAGTGCGCCCGTTCCCCTCGGGAGGCACTATATACCGTGCCGTCAAGGAGGCGGAGAAGACAGGAGCTGCTGTACCCGTGGTGCCGGTGGTAGATACGCTGCGCCATCTGTTTAAGGTGGAAGTGCCGGAAGAAATGTACGAAACAGACCGGCAGTCGTCTTTCGTACTCGGAGGAGAAATACATTCCGCCACGGTGCAGAGAGACGAATACCGCATAGTGCAGACACCGCAGGTGTTCGGTGTGCAGGTGCTTAAGAAAGCATATCGGCAGGGATACAAGCCGGAGTTTACCGATGATGCTTCCGTTGTGGAGCACGACGGCCATGAGGTGGCCCTTGTAGAGGGCAACCGGGAGAACATAAAAATAACAACACCTTTCGACCTCGCCGTGGCTGAGGCCATACTAAGGAATGCTTGACATCTTAGACCAGGACATACAATATCTGTCTGGAGTAGGACCAAAGAAAAAGGAAATGCTGCAGAAGGAGTTGGGTATCGGAAAGGTATCTGACCTGCTGGAGTATTACCCTTATAAATATGTAGACAGAAGCAGGATATATCATGTCGACGAGTTGCGTAGCGACATGCCCTTCGTGCAGATAAAGGGCAGGATACTCAGCTTCGAGGAGTTTGAGACAACTCCCCGCAAGAAACGTCTCGTGGCACATTTCTACGACGGTACCGGTGTGGCAGACCTCGTATGGTTCTCTGGCATAAAGTATGCTTCGCAGCAATATAAGGAAGGAGTGGAATATATCGTCTTCGGAAAGCCCTCGGTGTATGGCGGCAGATACCAGTTCGCCCATCCCGATATAGACAAGGCGGCAGACCTGCAGCTCTCGCAGATGGGAATGCAGCCATATTATATGACCACAGAGAAAATGAAAAAGGCAGGGCTCACCTCGCGCTCTATAGAGAAGATAACAAAGAGTATGCTTGAGAAGATGAGCGAGCCGCTACGTGAAACTCTTCCGCCGTTTATTGCAAACCGACTGCGCCTCGTGTCGAGAGATACGGCAATGCGCAATGTGCATTATCCCAAGAATGCGGAAGACCTGCGCAATGCGCGTTTCCGTCTGAAATTCGAAGAGCTCTTCTATGTGCAGCTTAATATATTAAGGTATGCCTCCGACCAAAGACGCAAATACCGCGGATATGTGTTCCAGCATATCGGCAACATCTTCAATGGTTTCTATCGCGACCATCTGCCGTTCCCGTTAACCGATGCACAGAAGCGGGTGATGAGAGAGATAAGACAAGACCTCGGCAGCGGCAGACAGATGAACCGTCTGCTGCAAGGCGATGTGGGAAGCGGAAAGACACTGGTGGCGCTGATGACCATGCTGATAGCCCTCGACAACGGTTATCAGGCATGTATCATGGCACCAACGGAGATACTTGCCGAGCAGCATCTTGCTACGATAAGGGAGTTTCTCGGCGACATGGACATAAGGGTGGAGCTGCTGACGGGAATAGTAAAGGGCAAGAAACGTAAGGCGGTGCTTGAAGGACTGATGGACGGAAGCGTGAACATTCTTGTCGGCACACATGCCGTGATAGAAGATACGGTGCAGTTTCTGCGGCTGGGACTTGTCGTTGTGGATGAACAGCATCGCTTCGGAGTGGCTCAGAGGGCAAAGCTATGGAACAAAAGCCAGAATCCGCCCCATGTGCTCGTTATGACGGCAACGCCGATTCCGCGCACTCTCGCCATGACAATCTATGGCGACCTGGATGTCAGCGTTATAGACCAGCTGCCGCCAGGGCGTAAGCCTGTGGTGACGTTGCACAAATACAACAACCAGACAACAAGTCTCTATAGCGGCATTCGCCAGCAGATAAAAGAAGGCAGGCAGGTCTATATCGTGTTCCCGTTGATAAAGGAAAGCGAAAAGCTTGACCTTCAGAACCTTGAAGAGGGCTTTGAAACACTTAAAGAAGTCTTTCCGGAATATCGTCTCAGTAAGGTTCACGGTAAGATGAAAGCGGCAGAGAAAGAAGAAGAGATGCAAAAGTTTGTTAAAGGAGAAACACAGATTCTTGTTGCCACCACAGTAATAGAGGTGGGTGTGAATGTGCCGAACGCATCCGTCATGGTCATTCTCAATGCCGAACGCTTCGGCTTGTCGCAACTGCATCAGCTCAGGGGCAGGGTAGGGCGAGGCGCCAGCCAGTCATATTGTATCCTTGTAAGCAAGCCCCAGCTGTCTGATGAAACCCGTAAGCGCATAAATATAATGTGTGACACAAACGACGGCTTCCTCATAGCGGAAGCAGACCTGAAGCTGCGTGGTCCCGGAGACCTTGAGGGTACCCAGCAGAGTGGAATGGCATTCGACCTGAAGATAGCAGACATAGCAAGAGACGGGCAGATAGTGCAGCTGGCAAGAGAAGAAGCACAGAAGATAATAGACGGCGACCCGAACTGCGATAAGACAGAAAACAGTATGTTGTGGCAACGCTTAGCGGCACTTCGGAAAACAAATATTAACTGGTCCGCCATATCATAACACCGTACACTTTCACGTGCATAAGACGCATGAATAGTGCTAATTTATAGCGTTTTACGAAATATCCGATGTGTTAAAGCCACACTAAAAACTGTTAAGCGAAGAACGAAAATCAAATAATTTTACTATCTTTGCAGCGAAGTTGTAATCATCATGACGAATATACAGTTTGTATATCCATCGTAATGATTAACCTTAAACAAAGCAATGCAGTGCGAGAAGCAGGCATTCCGTATTAAATTTTTATTTATGCAATTAAGAAGGACTTTAAAAACATTAGCAATAACGGCAGTAATGGCATTGGCAACAGTACCGGCAGCAGCACAGGACTTGTTGGCACGCCAGGCTCCAGTAGACAAGAAACTTAAGGCAGTAGATACATTGGCCCTGCGCAGCATGGTACAGCGTGAGCAGGCTGCAGCACCATCAGGCCAGCTATATAAGGATTGGAATAACCGCTATGCACATCGTGCATCAGAACTTCCAGACTCATTCAACATCAACTTGCGTCATTTCTGCATGCCGACAACGAGTCGCATCATAACATCTAACTTCGGTAGCCGTTGGGGACGTATGCACAAAGGACTCGACATCAAAGTATATATAGGCGATACTATCCGTGCAGCCTTCGATGGTAAGGTGCGTATCGTAAGATATGAAGCAAACGGATATGGAAACTATGTGGTGATACGTCACCACAACGGATTGGAGACAATCTATGGACATATGTCAAAGCATCTTGTAGGGGAAAATGAAACTGTTCATGCCGGTGACCCTATAGGACTTGGAGGAAATACCGGACGAAGCACAGGTTCTCATCTTCACTTTGAAACACGTCTTTGCGGCGTAGCCTTGAACCCTGCCCTTATGTTCGACTTCAAGAATCAGGATGTGACAGGCGACTATTATTTCTTCCGCAAGGATACATATAATAAGGAGTCACTTGCTGCCAATCGTGTACGTGGCAAGGAAAGTACAGACTTGGCTTCTGCCGACAACGAGAATATCGGAAACAATGTGGAAGGTGGAAACGTTCGCTACCATAAGGTGTCAAGGGGAGAAACCTTGGCAAGCATCGCTCGTAAGAGAGGTACGACAGTCGAACATATTTGCAAGCTCAACCATATAACAAAGACAATGAGGGTGAAGCCGGGACAAATCCTGAGATACTCATAAATTCGTAATCAGTAACAATCAATATATTCATAAAAAAGGCTGTAAGAATAAACTTCCTACAGCCTTTTTTATGCTTTGTCGCAATGTTCCATCGAAAGATTCCTCTTTTATCATTGGAAGTCCGACTGCACTCTGTCTGGTATGATGCGTGATCGTATAAGCGACCAGACCGATCTTACACTCCATGGCGATCTGTTCCATGATCTGTGTCTTTCCGATGCCTGGCGGTCCCATCAAAAGGATCGGTCGCTGCCTGATCGCAGGAATACGGTATTCTCCCTGTTCATCCTTCGAAAGGTAAGCCATTACCGTATGCTTAATTTCTTCTTTTGCCTGTTTTATATTCATTTCTGAGATCTCATTTCTTTATTTGTTCGCCTATTATCTTAATACATTTTGGCAGTTTTTCCAATCATTTTATGCTTTTTTTCTCTTTCTCTCATAATAAACCACACACGACGCGCTCAAAATAATTCCAAACACAGTTGCAAGCGGTGTCCTCGAATCCCCCAGTCCGCGGAACATTCCGCCGATTGCGTTAAACATGACGATACAGATGATAGCGATTCCGCAGATACGGATATAATCGGTTGTCTGGGAAAACGCTTCCGCCGGTGCATTCATGACAGATGCGATTCCGCCTGCCAATACAGCAACGATCACAGCGAGAAGGATTCCCACCGTGACAAACAGATCAACCGTTCCATAGAGTGCCTGCAAAAGGTTTGCTCCAAAGATCGGCACTGCAAATAATAACAATTTTTTCCATACGCTTCCGCTTGTAAAATCGTGTTCCATAAACTTTCCCTTTCCCACTCAGAGAGTTTTTGATTTATAGGATTCGGGTGTCAAAAGGTGACTCACAACTTAGCGGCTGTCAAATTGCACAAAGCCGGGACTCGTTT
>OQVS01002062.1_pt1 | contig 13242 bp, 8 predicted proteins | sample 1691601 | NCBI WGS metagenome assembly OQVS01 (sample SAMN03418268, study PRJEB22391) | human gut metagenome | biome: human-gut; feature: organic feature; material: feces | host: Homo sapiens | place: Tanzania | collected 2013-01 | reverse complement strand
ATGAACTCATGCCGTGGAACGAAAATTTTGAAAAATAAAATTTCCCAGTCATGAGGTTATTATGGAGCGTTTACGTAAATTTAATTAATATATCCGACGTTCCGCAGTTAAAAATGTCTAATTCCTGAAAAATTTTCGTGAGCTGTGGATCACTGCGTTAACTACATAATTGCCAAAAATACTGAAAGTTTAACTTTCGGTATTTGCATCATGGACAACAAAAGAAAATATTTTCTAAAGACAGATCAGCACGGGCTGGTGGCAGGCACCTGCAAATTTTTTAAAATTGCAGAGTTTGTGAATGAAAAATGCCGAAATTATCCAATAATCAGAACGGCTTGAGCAACGGAACCCTGCTGGTGTGCATGATAATCAATGCCCTTGGGTTTGCAGCCAAACCAATGTATCTGTACAGTCAGTTCTTCAACGGCATGGATACCGAGGTACTGCTCGGAAAAGACTTCGATATCAGTAAGCTGAACGATGATTCACTGGGCAGACTGCTGGATGAGCTGTACGAATACGGCGTGGAAAAATTTTATCTGGAATTCGTACAGTATGCACTGCAGCAGATGGGATACAGTCCTGAATATTTTCATCTGGACAGCACATCATTCCATCTTCACGGAGATGAATACAATGAAGGACGTGAACGTGTCAGTATAACAATAGGAAAAGGAACTGAAACCGAAAAGAAACCGGTGAGCATCGTACCTGGATATTCGCGGGATTCCCATCCGGAACTGGCACAGGTAATGATACAGATGATAGTTGAGAATCAGGCAGGCATACCGCTATTCATGAAGCCGCAGGACGGAAACACCAATGACAGCAAAGGCTTTGCAGAATCACTTGATGAGGTTGAATCACTGATATCGGCACTGCATGACGGCACCAAATCCCAGTACCTAGTGTGTGATGCTGCCCTGTATACTAGACAGAATCTTGAGGATATTTATATCAGGCGTGAGAACCGTGTAAAGTTCATAACCAGAGCACCATCAAAGATAACAGACGTGGCTGCCATGGTAGCACGTGCAACGGAAGAAGGCTTTGAACCGATACGTGACCAGTTCAGCGGAGGGATGTATGACTTCAGCTATGCAGGAGTCCCGCAGAAGATACTGGTAGTCAGAAGCGAACAGGCCGTCGGCTGGGCTGAAAAATCGACTGACAGACGAGCCGAGAAAGAACTGACTGCACTTAATTCAGCACTGAAGAAGCTTGAGCGCAAGGATTTTAACTGTGAGCCTGATGCCAGAGCAGAATATGCAGAAATCATAAAGAAATACCGCTATGCAGTACCGGCAGGAGAGCCAAAGATCACAACAAAAGAACACTTCAGCAAACGCGGACGCAGAAGTGCTGATGCAGTGCCTGACAAAACAGTGTTTCATATCAGTGGCAGTGCTGTACTCAATACAGAACTGATAGCACAGGAAAAGGAGGAACTGGACTGTTTCGTTATTGCCACCAACGATACCGAACGGAACTGGACCATGGAGGAACTGCTGGACGGCTACAAGTCACAGCAGAGAGTGGAACGAGGCTTCAGATTCCTCAAGGATCCCGAGTTCTTTGCAGACTCCATATTCCTGAAAACTCCGGAACGAATTGAAGCTTTACTGATGGTAATGGTAACAACCCTGTTTGTGTACTCATCCACTGAACATATGCTGAGAAAAAATCTTGCGGAGAAAAAATCTTGCGGAGAAAAAACTTACTGTCCGCAGTCAGGTGGGAAAACAGATATCCAACCCGACCATGAGATGGATCCTGTCGGTGTTCTATATGCAGGCCATAGGCAGGTTTTTCATAGATGACGAGCTGTTTGACTGCACGGATCTGACAGAAGATCAGGCAACGGTGGTTGAGGCACTTGGCCGATCGTGGCAGGAGGTTTACCAGTCATTTATTCCGCATGATTAAAACGCAGTTAAAAATGAATCAGGGATTGAATTAGCCTTTTTTAACTGCGGAATGTCGGGTATAACAATGATAGAATAAAAAATACTTTGGGAGGGCTGAGTCCAGTTCAATTCAGACTCAGTCATGGCTAATATGATTGTCTAGGATAATGTCCGCATCCACCTCTCAAAATCCGCACTTCTTAACTTCGTAACCTCGTTCTTCTTCCCTGTACCTACCAACATTACCAGAGCTTTATCTTTAGTATATATTTATCTCATTTTTTAAATAGGACTTGATAAATTTACAAAGAAGCTCTGCAACATCAGCTCTTACTCCACTCACATGAGTCTTTCTAAACTTAGCATATTGCTCAGTAGCATTAGAACGACTCCTAATATAACTCAGAAGTAAATTCACATCAGTTTGTTCAAATACTTCACATGGCATTTCTGTTCTTAAATTAATATAGAACCCTCTATTTTCCTGATATTCACTAACATCAGTAGAAATAATACCAATAGGTACATTCATTACCGAGGCATAGAAAACGCATGATGAGTAGTCTGTTAAACAAACATCAGCAAGAGACATCAACTCAACCAAATCATCATCAGTTACATCCATAATATTTTGATAAGAAGAAAAATCCGGCAATTTTTCAGAAGCAAATTCCTTCAAACAAGGGTGCCACTTCACCAAGAACAATTCATCTTTTCCTAACTGTTTAGTCAGTAAATCAAAATTATACCCCGGCTGCATTGGTCGATAATTAGGTTCTATTCCTCTAAATGTAGGAACCCACAGATATATCTTTTTGGCAGACATTTGCGGATACTTAGATAACAAAGACGCACGCTTTTGCTCCAAGTAATCATTATCTAATAACTTTGATGCTAATAAATTACCAAATGGAAATATGCGCGAATTTGGCAAGTTGTACATCCATCTGTAACAGAAATTAACATCTGTTGATGAGCTGAAACCTATTGTTGGTTGTAATGATACAGGGAAACGAGAAACATACTTCAATGCTCCCATTCCATGCCATGTATTGATTATTGGAAGCTTGGTTACAAGCTCATCCTGCCCCCAACCTCCATCAGTTATAATTACAGCACAGGAATTAACCTCTTCCATGAACTTGAACAATTCAGCAAAAGTTCTATGCTTAGAACAAATTCCATAGAAGTACTCTATTCCGTTTTTTTCCAAATCGACTAATAGGCAATCCCGTAGGTCGGTGTGTCCAATGGTATCAATAACAGCAATTTTGTCAGTTGAACGAAGCAAATGAATTTTTGAAAATAATCTGTATGTAAGCAAATTGAAATTTGCCTTGATATAGGTTATTACCTTCTTATCCATCTGCTCAATAACTTCCAAATACATATCCAGTTTTTCGGCCAATAACAGCAAACGCTTTTTGAGCAAGAAAAGATCTGTAATCTGGTAAAGACCTGCAAACAAATGCTTTTGCAGATATGTAATTATCTTATCTTCGTATAAATGATATTGCGAAATAACATCCTTTAAGTCATTAAAAATAGTAAATACCACATCATTTATTGTTCTTTCTGACGAAGGCGCATATGAAACAGAATTAACATTGTTATACCATGCATAAATTCTATTACCGATAAAACCAACATTAAGATCATCAGAAGTAAAAAGCTTTAACGTAGCTGAAAAATCTTCGTTAAATGCAAAATTTTCATCAATGGTAATAGGATTGCACTTAACAAAAGTTTCCTTTCTGTAGCATTTTCTATTTAAACCATAATGGATATTTGGAATTGCACTATTTATCCAGTTACCTACAGAATTCTTTAGCTCACTAGACTTAGCAACCCTTGGCGCAACCAAAATCCCACTTGCATCAAAAACTACATTAAAATCGTTTGGTCTAGACCAGGAACATACTGCAACATCAAGCTTATAGAATGTCATAAACTTCACAAAAATCTTTGCGTAGTTAGGTGCAATGTAGTCATCAGCATCAATGATAGTAAAGAATTGGCCAGACGAAGCGTTAATTAAGTCCTTATGCGTTTTGGCAAAGCACTTATTAGTTTCGTGTAAAACCACAACAGTATTTTCAGGGTATTTCTGAGCATATTCCCTGATTATGCTTACAGAGCTGTCTGATGAACCATCATCACACAATACAACCTCAAAGTTTGGATAATCAACAGCGTAGATTGATTCCAAGCAATTTCTCAAAAACTCTTCGCTGTTATAAACAGGAACGAGGAAAGATATCTTAAAATCAGCATATGACAATAAATAATCATTGTAGCCGGCTACATCTGAAACAAAATGCTTTTGCTTGCCAATTAAATTCTTATAACCCTGAACATCAAGATTAAACAAATACTTAGCTACAGCAGCTTCCTTGTAGGAAACATAATAATCCAATTCTTCCTTGGAAAATACTTCATCTGGAAATGCCAGCTTCAGATTTTCTTGTAACAAGTAATCACAGTAATCTCTATTTTCATAAAAACCGAAGTTGGTATAGTGCTTCTTCGCAAATTCAGCATCTCGCTTGATATCAGCATTTTTATATATATAAGCTGTTGGATCAAAATTAAGAGTACACCACTTATAGTATAATTTTTCTAAATTACTACATTCATTTACCATAACATTCTTCGGTGATAGTACCGAGATCTTATAGTCATGCAACTTGGAAAACATCAATAACGAAACAAAGATGTTATCAGAGATATCGCTAAAATAAACCTTTGATTCCTTATTAAAGAAGCATTCCATACTCTTTAATGAGTCAACACTTACATACCCGCCAATATAAGATGGCATAAAATTATTTACTGACAGGTAATCACGTAAGGCACCTAGCGGACAGTACTCCATTCTCTCATTCATATACGAGATAGTAGAATTAAAGATATTTATTTTATACTTCTTGCTATTAATGCCAATAAAGTTATCTAACCAGATAAAATCATTACGAGATAATATTTGGGTATAGAACGGAATTAGGCAACCTTCATGTCCTAAAAGATACACAACTGTATACCACTTTTCCAAAACGGATACGTTAAGATTAAATGCCGAAAGATAAAGAACTTTCCTGCTGGAACTACCTGCCTGATTATACAAAGACCATAGCCCATTGCCACACTTTGTATAGATGACAGAGGTGGAAATATTATTAGGGACAACGTCCTTAATAGTACTTAATCCTTCATCGAAGTCTAAAGTCTCTGGTACTAGTATAGTTAAATTAATTAGCTTGGTTTTTATGTCTGCAAGAGCCTTCACCCAAGTCATGTAATCTTGTTTTTCATTCTGAATATTTAAATAAACAGATAATGATTTCAACTCTTCGGATGATACAGCAAGATTCCTGTCAGCAAATAAATAATTGATCCTACTGGTAAATCTGGACTTTTGAGACAATTTATAATTGTAATACAATTTGATTACGGCATTATAAAGAGCTTCATCACTAATTGAATCAATAATAATACCTTTTTTATATTCTTTGATTGTCTCGGCCTGAGCACCTAAATCAAAGCACAGTATAGGCAAATTAGAGAGTTGAAGATCATGCGCTACATAGCTAAAAGTTTCCGCCCAAATTGACGAAAAGAAGAAACAATCTGGCTTATAAACATTAATAATTTCAGGAAGACTATCATTATCATAGCTACCTGTCACTACCATATTAGCTAACGGCGCAAACTGGAAATTACCAATAATAAGAATAGTAATATCGATTTTTGATTTTAGACATAATTTTGCGAAGCTTAATATTATATCTGCGCCCTTATGTTGCTCTATATTTCCACATATTGCAACAGTAAACTTCTTAAGATTTAATTCTTTTATATCTTTTTGTACATTAAAATCTTCAGAGGTAAAATTCAATGCATGCGGTTTGAGCACAACCTTTGTTTTATCAAAGTTAATGACCTTGCTATATAAATCTATAGTATTTTGAGAAAAGAAAAGACATTCATCACACTGATCAATAAGTATTTGAGTACTTATTCTTTGCTCAATTATAGATATATCCTTACTAACATCTAAATTACTTAAAGAATAAAAATCATCAGATTCTAATTCCTCAATTATTTCAGTATTTGAAGGTTTATTACAAATCAAATCATAATCATGACCTAAAAATACCAATCTTGCCTTTTGCACTTTTTTAACTTCAATAATAAAAGACTTGAAGTTCTCTTGCTGATTTTCAGGATACTTATGGATAGAATTTATATAAATTGTATTTAAATTACAATTACATTCCAATAAAATTCTAGGATCAAAATCAGTTACAAGCACTCTATGATTCTGGGATATCAACTCCAATGAATATTTCTTTTCTCTAAAATCATATCTAACAAGACAAACTAAATTAATCTTGCCTGATTGATTTAAATAATCAAATCCTCCAGCTAAGAAGTCAGTAATTTTATTTTGTAAATAAAGCTCCGCTCCACCGCCTGCACAGTGAGAAAACACTAATATATTATTAGTATCTTTAAGATTATCCAAATGTTGACGAATCTGTTCGACATCATTATCTGCATTACTTAAATTACCATACAGATAGTCGTTAAGTGTCAAACTATTAAAAATAGAACGCTTATCTTCATCCATCCAATCCATTTCTTTAGTTACTGCACAATGATATGGCATAAGACAGGAAATACGCTGTCTCTTCTCCTTTAAACTGCCATAGCGTCTTTCTCTTAAACCATGTGCAAGATAGTGGAATAAAGGATCCTGAATCTTGCTCAAGTCCTTGTATTGCTTGGTGTAAAATTCGGCATCAAAAGACTCAATCAAACCCCTATTCTTAAACAAAAGCTCATTGATATAATAATTTCGTACCGAACCATACTTGATGTAATGAATATATCCGTTAAAAGGTGTCTTAACCAAGCCATAACGCGCATTGTAAAACTTGGTATCAAATATCTGCTTTAGCTTTGCAACCCAGGCATTACCGGCAATCGACTTATAAGCACCTTGACTTATAAAATGAAAATACAGAGAGGTGTTTACACTAGCAGGTTCTACCCTTGTTGAATAGTATTCTTCATCAAAGGAATTCTTAATTGATTCATATTCCTCATTTATATCATTATCCTGCTTATAGCCGTTTAACATGTACTCAACCCAAGCCATACTCGCTTCAACATTGTATTTTTGAGCATAATACTTATTGTTAAAGTCTGAAGCAAAATTTTTAAAATCAGGCTTAATTGCACGGTGCTCTGTTACTCCATACATTAAAAAGTGTTCTATTGGTCTTTGTGACCACCAGGAATCCTGCTTTAAGTCCTCGTAGTAGGATAGATAAAAATCCTGGTCAAAATTTTTACACACTTCTTCATGAAGCTTTGAACCATAAGCTCCACTTTTATACCCCACCACAAAAAAATGAAGAAAGGCATTCTCAGTAACCGAAGGATTGTGCGCTACATAATAATCTCTATCATACCATTTTAAAAGCATGTCAGATTTTTCATTCCAGGCGACGTCAACATCCTTATTGTCCTCTAAACAATTGTTGAAATATTGTACGTACTCTTCCCTGTTAGCAAATTTCTTGCTATTAAGCACAATAAATTTCCAATCAATCTTAGAGTTAATAATTTTAGAAACCGCTTTTTTAATTACTAAATTCTCAAACATGCTTTACACCATTATTGTAAATTTATCTAAATTTATAATAACAAACAACAGAGCAACAGGTACCACTAAATGATAAACTATTGTAATGACTTGTAATATTCGATTAATCTAACAAACTGCTCTTTTAAAGAAACCTTAGAAAAATCATTAATATTATTCAGCTTTGAAATATTTAATTTTCTCTTTATTTCATTTAAATAAATACTACTCTTCTTTTCGTCGATATCAAAAACAACCTTGATTTTATTATCAGCAAGTTCTGTACACATCTTTGCCATATCACAAATGGTGCAATAGGTATCTGGATTAGATACATTGTATATATTACCGTCCTTACCTAGCAGGAGAACTGACAAAATGGCCTTTACTGCATCAGCTGTATAGAGATAATCTCTCTTTGTTCTACCTGCAGTATTTAAAACTATATCTGTAGAATAGATAACGGACTTGGCAAATTGAGCAAAAACTCGGTTATCTGTTAAATTTACCCCTGGACCAAATGTCAGTGTGAGACGCAAAATTTTGGCACTTACACCATATTCCTTATTGTAGGAAATACACATATTTTCCACTAATCGCTTTGAAATCGGGTAACTATTTCTTACGGATGTTACAGCAAGAGTTCCTAAATCCTCTTCTGAAACCTCTTCCTGCTCAGTATCACCATATACTTCTATTGATGATAAATAGGCAAAGGACTTAACTTTATTATTTTTGCAATAATCAAGAAGATAGTTTGTTCCATATACTGCAGTAGAAATAGTTTCAACAGGATGTTCCACAAAATCTCTACTTGCTGTTGTACTAGCAGTATGAATTACATAATCATAATCATGAGCTAAATTAAGATTCTTAGATAAATCCCCTACCTCAAAAATTAAATTAGAATGAGAAGAAATTAGATTAGAGAATATGGCCTTAGCTTTTTCAATATTACGAACATAAGCTCCAATCTTAATATTAAGTCCCTTTTCTTCTGAAGCATATAGCAAGGCTTTAATCACTAATGAACCAATCAAGCCTGTAGCACCTGTAACAAGCACTGATGAATTATTCAGATCATTCCAAGGAATCACCTGATCCTGACTAATATCTTTTAGATCATTCAGAATTAGAGTATGTTCTTTCTTCCAACTATTGTTCATACTTACCTCTATATACCTAAAATTTGATATGATTCTTCTGCTTCTAAAAGTGCTTTCATAGTATAGAAGTCTTTAGGTGTAGTAATCTTTATATTCTCAGAACTGCAAAGTACGGAGTGCAGTTTAGTCCCGTAAAAACTCATCAGTGAAGCCGAATCAATAAATGAGTAATTATTATCCTTCTGAGCCTGTAAATGTGCATTTACTATCTCACCAAGCTTAAAACATTGAGGTGCTTTAGCATGATAGCAAACACTTCTATCCACAATATCAGAAATACATTTTTGAGCATTTAGCTTCACGATTGTTTCTATAGCCGGTGCCACAGATATAGCACTGCCGAATTCCTGAGTGGATTGAATACAGTTATCCAATAATTCATCTGTAACAAATGGACGAACACCATCATGAATTAACACTACATTGTCAGCACCATATAGTTCTTGAGCTTTCTGCAAACCATTAAATATCGATTGCTGACCGGTATCACCTCCGGCAACAATAGCACTAATTTTTGCTAAATTGTATTTCTTCTGACACTTTTTCATGAGCTCGATACTTGAAGCTAGCATTACCACAATGATTGCATCTATATTAGGGTTGTTCTGAAATTTCTCTATGGTCCATGCAATAATTGGCTTACCATATACTTTTAAGAACTGCTTAGGAATACCATTAGAATTCATTCTTTGGCCCGTACCGCCTGCAAAAATAACAGCAATGTTCATCAGTAACTCACCTTTTCAAATAAAATATGGACTCATATTTTATTTAACAAACATGGTATGCGCATTGAGTACATACCACAAATATATTTTTTTTCAGAATTATGTTTAGGTTATCTAAAAAGAGATTATTCTCTATTTAAATACCATTCAACAGTCTTCACAATACCGGTATCAAAGGTTTCATCTGCCTTCCAACCAAGTTTTGTTTCAAGCTTGGTGGCATCGATGGCATAACGATAATCATGACCAGCACGATCTTTTACATAGGCAATAAGCTCCTTGTAGCTCTTGCCATTTGCTCTAGGTCTTTCCTGATCAAGAATTTCACATACCTTGTTTACAATAACAATATTGGTACGTTCATTTTTGCCACCTACATTATAGGTTTCACCGCTCACTCCGGTATGGTAAATAAGATCTATAGCTTTACAATGATCTAATACATAAAGCCAATCGCGGATATTATTTCCCTTACCATAAACAGGAAGAGGCTGTTCACTTAGTGCCATCTTAATGATGTGTGGAATAAGCTTTTCATTATGTTGCTTAGGACCGTAGTTATTGGAGCAGTTAGATGTAGTAACATTCATACCATAAGTGTGGTGATAAGCTCTAACAATCAGGTCTGAGCTGGCCTTACTTGATGAATATGGACTGTTTGGCGCATAAGGTGTCTCTTCTGTAAAGAACCCTGTTTCACCAAGGGTACCATAAACCTCATCAGTTGAAATATGATGGAAACGGCAGTCCTCATAACCAGGTTTTACCTGATTTGGTCCGCTCATCCAATGTCTAAACGCTACATCAATAAGAGTAAAGGTGCCATTGATGTTAGTATTGATAAATGCACCAGGATTCTTAATTGAATTGTCTACATGGCTTTCGGCTGCGAAATGGATAATACCTCGAATGTCATATTCATTAAAGAGCTTCTCAATAAGCTCACGATCGCAAATATCACCCTGTACAAAGGTGTAATTAGGCTTCCCTTCGCATTCCTTAACGTTGTCAAGATTACCAGCATAGGTAAGCTTATCTAGGTTTATTACATGGTACTCGCTATATTTTTCTACAAAGTAAGATACAAAGTTAGAACCAATAAAACCAGCACCTCCGGTTACTAAAATCGATTTAGACATTTATTTAAACTCTCCTGCCAATGGGGAATTTCAATTCCAAATTGAGCTTTTATCTTGGTTTTATCAAGAACGCTGTAGAAAGGACGTTTGGTTTTTGTTAGATATGAGCTTGATGGAATAGGGATGATCTTACAATCAAGACCTGAGCCATGCATAATGGCTACTGCAAAGTCATACCATGAACACACGCCTTCATTAGAGAAGTGGTAGATTTCACGGATAAAACTACCTGTAGAGCCTGTTACCTGACTGTCAGCAGAGCCGGCTACAGAAATGGAATTAGAATTATCATGCTTTACCGTGTTTTGTTCAAGTCCCTTAATTACAGCCACAATTGCCGCCGCCAGGTCATCGGCTAATGTTGGTGTACCAACCTGATCTGCTACAACATTAAGACTTGGTCTTTCAGCACCCAAGCGACGTATGGTCTTTACAAAGTTATTACCAAAGTTTGAATAGAGCCATGAGGTTCTGATAATAATAACATTCCCCTGCGCACTAGCTAGTAGCTCTTCTTCACCCTTTAGCTTGGTTCTGCCGTAGGCTGAAACCGGATTAACCTTATCCTCAGGGGTTAATGGACGACAAGCCTTACCGTCAAAAACATAATCAGTTGAAACATGAATTACTGTTTTAGCACCACTTAACCCTAAATTTTTAGGACCTGTTGCATTGATAAGTAAGGCTAAATCCTCTTCGTCCTCAGCTTTATCAACGGCAGTATAAGCCGCACAATTGATTATACAGTCAACATTGTTTGCAGTAACAAAGCTCTTCACCGCTTCTTCATTGGTGATGTCAAGAGCCTGCACCTTTCGGTCTTCATCCTGACTTGCTACAACATCGGTAAGTATTGTTTTTTCAGCTGGTAATAGAACACTTAAGCATCTTCCCAATTGACCGTTAGCGCCAGTTATCAAGTACATCTTTAACTTCCTTATGCAAACGATCCTTTTCAGATACTAAAATCTTATCAGCTGGAATCTGCCAGTCAACACCAATGGTTGCGTCATCAAAACGAATACCAAACTCTGATTCCTTGCAATAAAGATTGTCACACTTGTATGCGAACACAGCAGTTTCACTTAAAACAGAGAAGCCATGAAGGAAACCACGTGGAATAAAAAGCTGTCTGTTATTTTCTACGCTTAATTCAACTGCTACGTGCTTAAGGAAGGTTGGGCTGTCCCTACGGAAGTCTACTGCAACATCAAGAACCTTACCTTCAAGTACACGCACAAGCTTTGCCTGGGCATGCTCGCCTAACTGACAATGAAGACCACGAACTACGCCATAGCTTGATTTACTCTGATTGTCCTGTACAAAACGATTAGGAATGCCGTTGGCGATAAATTCCTGTTCGTTATAGCTTTCAAAGAAATAACCGCGTTCATCCTTAAACACACGTGGTTCTACAATGAATACACCATCGATAGCTGTTTTAATAAAGTTCATGATTTTCTCGGTATACCTTCAATAAATAATCTTTGTAATTAGTTCCATCCTTGAGTTGATCAATGAGAACTAGCATTTGTTTTTCATCAATAAAACCGCGTCTGAAGGCAATTTCCTCAAGGCATGCAATTTTTAAACCCTGACGCTTTTCCACAATCTGTACAAATGAAGATGCCGCCATAAGACTGTCTGGAGTTCCAGCATCAAGCCATGCATTACCACGACGCATAGGAATCACCTTAAGACGATTTTCCTTAAGGTACATATTATTAAGGTCGGTGATTTCGTATTCTCCACGTTGAGATGGTTTAAGCTTCTTGGCCTTTTCAGTAACATCAGACGGATAAAAATATAATCCAACCAACACATAATTAGACTTTGGATGAACAGGCTTTTCTTCAATTGATATTGCATTATGGTCTTTATCAAACTCAACCACTCCAAATCTTTCGGGATCTGACACGTGGTATGCCAAAATTGTGGCACCGTGTCCCTCGTTCTCAACAACCTCACGCTTAAAGTTATGGTATTGTTCCCCCATATAGAAGATGTTATCTCCAAGAATTAAGCATATATCTTGGTCTTTGTCTTTATCATCATCTGAGTTCTTGCGTTTAATAAATTCCTCGCCAAGAATAAAAGCCTGAGCAATACCATTAGGTTCTTCTTGAACTTTATAATCTAGCTTAAGTCCTAGTTGAGAACCATCACCAAACAAATTTTCTATTACAGGAAGATCTCTAGGAGTTGAAATTATCAAGATCTCAGAAATTCCAAAAAGCATAAGAGTAGATAATGGATAATATATCATCGGCTTGTCATAAACAGGCAAAAGCTGCTTAGACGTGGTTTTGGTCATAGGGTAAAGACGAGAGCCGCTACCACCGGCAAGTATAATACCTTTCATTAAAATCCAACCCCAAAACGTCTATAATTACTAAACGAAAAAGAACAAATCAAAATCTATCATAATAAACAGGATATCAATCACGAGATACACTAAATTTGTTAATTATTAACCTATTTGTAACTTGCACTTCTACTAACGATAACAATTCTACACCATATTACTTACATAAACAATACAGCACATTATACCCTAGCAGTTACGCACGAAAATATAGGAGTTTAATACCATGTCCCCATCCTAATGTCGTGTTCGTATTATAGTGCCTACCTCTTGTTATAATACAG
>OQVS01002061.1_pt1 | contig 13242 bp, 9 predicted proteins | sample 1691601 | NCBI WGS metagenome assembly OQVS01 (sample SAMN03418268, study PRJEB22391) | human gut metagenome | biome: human-gut; feature: organic feature; material: feces | host: Homo sapiens | place: Tanzania | collected 2013-01 | reverse complement strand
CTACGGAAGTCGAAGCAAATCGAAAGTTTGAATATCACCATGATTATCTTGATGTTCATGTAATTTTAAAGGGTGCTGAAAAAATTGGTTATAGAAATACGTTTTTAGACCAAAATGATGTTTGTGTGCCGTTTGATGAAAGTCGTGATTTAGGCTTTTTGCAGTCTTGCCCTGCTGGCGCTTGCTATGTGGCCCTAAAGGAAGGTGATTTTGCTGTATTTGCTCCGTTAGAATTGCATCAACCACTTTGTGCCTTTGAAAAACCAGCACCAATTCGTAAAATGGTGCTTAAGGTTCATGCTGATTACTTAAAGTCTATGGATAACAAACGCTAGTTAAATTTAGTAGATAAGCCCATTGTCATTTAACCAGTTTTGAATAGGCTCAAGTTCTTCTTGTGTAAATTTATGAGCTATAACTTCGGTTAGTGACTCGGGGGGATAAATTGTCTTACCTTGTGATTTTTGGTAATCAAGGTACATTTTGCCGTACGTAAGACTATTAACATAGAATTCGTAAGTTCTATCTTCTTCTAGTTTGATTGCGCATTCAAAAGACTCATCAAATTTCCAATGTCGTAGAATTGCCACTGCTAAAGGGTATTGTATACCTTTGCATTTTTCTCTTATTTGTTGCTCGGTTAGCGTTAAAACAGTTTGGTTTGCTCGACTGGAACAAAAAGATTCAAGTTCAAACAAAAATGGCAGATACCCAATATTTAAAAGGGAACTTGCTAGCACTACGTAATCAAAAGTAAGAGGTGGAATATGCCTATACTTGGCTGTGCAGACTCCAAGTGAAGCCAATGCTATTTCATTATTTTGCTGTACTATTTGGCGACACAGTTTTTTGATTAAAGGAATTTTAAAGTTAAAATTCTGCTCTAGGGCCAAGGCTAGTGCTAAATTTATACTACTAGTTATCCCAATTCTACTAATGGCGTTCGGAATGGATGTGACTGTAGTTCCTGGGTTTGAATAACGTAACGTTTGCGCTGTTCTAATAATTTGGCTAGTAATACCTGTATCGGAACAAATAATGTTAGCTAATTCTTTAACAGATAAATTTTGGTTACCAATTTGGCGACTTAATTGATTAACTAGCTCTGGCAAACTTGGTATGGAGAGTTCGTCGGTCTTAAGTTCGGCTGCCAGCTTTTTTAATATGAAATTTAGCTCTTGGCTCATTTGGCGTAACTCCAAAAATATTTAGTGGTATGATTTGAATGGGTTTTAAAACTTATTCTTGTCTATTATTTTAGACAATCCCTCGGTTGAGCACACAAAGATTTTATATAATTGTTAACTGAAATAAAAAAAAGGTTACAAGACATGAACACTGCAACAAATATTACAGCTTTAAACCATCGCTTTAGAGGTATTAGAGCTCTCTATGGAGATCTTGATTTTAATAAGTTTATACAAAGCCATGTTTGTATTTACGGCTGCGGTGGGGTTGGTTCTTGGGCGGTTGAAGCGATTGCTAGAACGGCCATTGGTCATATCACTCTGATTGATAACGATGTCGTAGAAGAATCAAATGTGAACCGGCAAAACCCAGCGTTAGAATCTAATATGGGTAAATTAAAAGCCGGGGCTCTAGCGGATCGATTGAGGGATATTAATCCTTTTGTTCAAGTTGAGGTCATCACTACAAGATTGACTGTGGATAACTTTGAAGCAGTTATCCCATGGGATGCAGATATTTTTATTGATGCCATAGATGATTTACCGGTTAAGGCTGCTATTGCAAATTTTGCTTGTAGACAAAAGAAAAAACTAATTTCAGCCGGTGGTTCTGGTGGTAAAACAGATCCAAGATTAGTTCATCTTTGTGATTTAACGGAAGTAACTCACGATCGTTTGCTTAAAAGATTGCGTGATACTTTAAAACGTGAGTATAACTTAGGAAAAAATGGCAAAAAAATAGGTCTCCCTGTCGTGTCATGTGCTCAACAGGTTGTAATGTCTAACAAGGAACAAGATGACGTACCGGCTTTTGGGGCTGGTATGTGTGTGACTGCAACGGTTGGACTTGGATTAGCAGCGTGGGCTGTAGATCAATTGCGGAAGAAATAACTATGTATTATGCAACCAAAGCTGATTTATTAAGATATTTGAGTACCAAACTGCCTCAATATTTGGCTATGAGAAACATAAACGTTAGTAGTGGGTATTTTAAGTGTCTAAATCCCAATCATAACGATGTTTCGTCTTCAATGTATTACGACGCTCAAAAGCACGAAGTGCATTGTTGCGCATGTGGTTGCACATATGATTTATGGTCTTTGATTGCAAAAGATTTTAATTTAAATGATGGCGATCTTTGTTTTGCCAAAGCTTGTGAATTGTTTGCAGTGACGTTTGATTGTAACCTTGGTCAATGGTGCGATGTAGAAGACATTAAAAAACGAAGTGCTTTAAAACCCAACTCTCCTGTCTCAATTATAGTCCCTAACGCCCCGGCTAAAAATAAAGTTGGGGGCCAGCTTAGTGTTTATTTTGATGAATGTGCAAGTAGGGTAAATGACACTAGTTACTTGAGACGGATGGAATTAAAACCTGAGTTAGCAGCACTCTACAATATAGGTTATGATCCTGATTTTAAAAAACCTAATGGTAACAATGGGCCCGCGATTATTATTCCTGTAGCTCCAGACGCTTATGTAGCCTTAGACATCGATTCTAATAGTGACTTAGAGCGTTATGTTGTGGGTAGCAATCATATTTTTGGGGATATTGTTGCAGGTGGGCAAACGGTTTTTATTAACCAAAACGAGTTCGATACGTTAATTTTGTTAGCGAATGGGTATTCTGCTTACACGTTAGCTAATATGTCAGCTATTGGTGAACTAGAACTTTGTTTACAAAAACACAACTTAGAACGAGTGTATTTAATTAGTAGCACAGAAGATGAGGATCCTGATCTTAACAACAATATATGTGAATATTTGGTGAATAAGGGCATTAATGCTTCACTTTTAGATCTATCTTTTCCGTATGGTTCAGTGAGAGAGTTTATTCAACGAGGAAGTGATAAGTTTAGAAAACGTCTTTCTGAGCTGGATGAAATTTTAAAGCCTCATACTAAACAATTACAATTAAATCGAAATGTTGCCAAAAATATTGACCGCGAACAGTTTACGGAACTTGAGCTTGAGCCTGCGGTTTATGGAGTTGTCGCTCCAGCTTGTTTAAGACGTAGTTTGCTAGCGCATTGGCTTTTAGCGACAGAAAATCGCTTTATTTATTGTTCATCTACTGGAGATTGGCAAATTTTTGGGATGTTGATGAGCGATAGAATTAAATTGTATGGTAGTGGTTACAGCTCTAGACTATCAAAAATATCTCTTTATGAATTAGGTGCAGACGCCTCTTATGATGCTGCTCTGATTTTAAAATGCTTGCTCAGCCAAAGAATAAAAATGCAAAAGAAGTGCTGTTTGATTTTAAATGCTTCCGGCAGAACTTCGAGTTATTTATTTGAATTGATGCGGGAATTATGTGCAGGGTTACGTTCATATAATGTTGTAGTTATTGTGTTCGATTCGGGCCTTAAAACAAGAAGTTTGGATGAGTTTTGTTGCTCCACAATTCAACTAGCTCAAGCAGATAATCAAGATGAAGATAATCCATACGAATCCATGGCGATCAAAATGAAGTTTATCGGGCCTAATGGAGAAGCTTCAGAAAGTTACTTATCATCTGAGGAATTGGTTTAATGGCTTTTTTGCTAAACGAAAAACAAAAGGAAGCGGTAAGTTATATTTCTGGCCCTTGTCTTGTCATAGCCGGAGCAGGCTCTGGCAAAACTAGAGTAATAACAGAAAAGATAGTTCATCTTATAAATGACTGTGGTTACCCAGCTACAAATGTTTGCGCTGTTACCTTTACTAATAAAGCGGCCAAAGAAATGAAAGAACGAATTTCTCAGATGTTGGCGCCAACGCAAATGAAGGGGCTAAGGGTTTCGACTTTTCACTCACTAGGGCTTGAAATTGTACGCAGTGAATACCGTAATCTTGGGTTGAGAACCGGCTTTACCTTGTTTGACGAATACGATCAACATAGTGTTATGAAGGAAATTTTGCAACGTCTATGGGGGGATTTGCCAAGTGAGAGTATTAAAGATAAGACTCTAGAATGGTGTTTTAGAATTTCGCAATTTAAAAACGATTTGCGCCAGCCTGATGATATTTTAAACGCAGAATTTGAAGATGCGCCCTTAGCAGGTATGATCTATAAAGAATATGAAGCTTGTTTGCGTTCATATAATGCAATTGATTTTGATGATCTTATCTTTTTGCCGGTCAAGCTCTTTTGTAACTCTGAAGTGGCTCTTAATCGCTGGCGGACTAAAATTCAATACATGCTAGTTGATGAGTATCAGGATACCAATGAATCCCAATATGAACTAGTAAAACTACTTGTAGCCGTCCATGAGAATTTTACTGTGGTTGGGGATGATGACCAATCTATATACTCTTGGCGTGGGGCCCGTCCGCAAAACATTCCGTTATTGCGGGTAGATTTTCCACGGTTAAAAGTAATTATGCTAGAACAAAATTACCGTTCAAAAGGCAGAATATTACATTGTGCCAACAAGCTTATAGGGAACAATCAACACGAATTTGTTAAAAAATTATATTCTGAACTAGATTATGGGGACAAGATTCGAGTAATAGAAGTACCCAAGGCGGAAAATGAAGGGCGTAAGTTAGTTGCAGACCTTATGGCACACAGGTATGTACATGGGGCTAATTATCATGACTATGCCATTTTATATCGTGGTAATTTTCAATCCCAAGAAATTGAAAAATCGTTACAAGAAAGCAATATTCCATACCGTATAGTTGGGGGTCAAAGCTTTTTTGCCCAAGCGGAAGTAAAGGATTTTATGTGTTATCTGCGCATTATTGCTAGTAGCGAAGATAACAAAGCTTTTTTGCGCATTATAAACGTTCCTCGGCGTGAAATAGGTCCGGCTTCTATCTTACATTTAACAGAGTTTGCCGATAAATACCAATTGTCTTTGCTTGATGCATGTACGGATATGAGAATGCTACATGAGTTAAAGCCGAAGGAATCTGCATTATTTTATGAATTTGGCCAATTGATATTACATATTAAGGGGCTCTTAGCAGATGATACTAGTGATGAAATGCTAAGGCGTATTCCTGAGTTAGTCGGCTATGAACGTTGGCTTAAGGATGATTCTAGCAGTGAAAAAGTTGCCGAAATCAAAATGAGCCATGTAAAAACCTTGCTTGAATGGGTAGGGCGCACCTTAAGAGAAGACTCTGAACTTGATTTTTCAATGGCGGTTCAGAAGATGTCGTTGCGAGAATTATTGGATCGTAACGAACAGGATTTTGAATTAGATGAAGTACAGCTCATGACGTTGCACTCATCAAAAGGCTTAGAATTTCCATACGTTTATATTATTGGAATGGAAGAAGGTTTGTTACCTCATCGTAATAGCATTGATGCGGGCGATATAGACGAAGAACGGCGTTTAGCCTATGTTGGTATTACTAGAGCAAAGAGTGAGCTTACATTTTTGCTATGTCGAGAACGCAGAAGTCGCGAAACAGGAAAACAAGCTGTTGAGCCAAGTCGTTTTTTAAATGAGTTGCCTGCTGAGGATCTTGATTGGAAAGACATTACCAAACCGTCTACTGAAGATGAAAAGAAGGCAGCGGCAGCTTCGGCTATGGCTATGCTTGATAAACTATTTCAAAAATCCTAAAAGTACCATTGCGCTAAAAAAGAACTTATTATCACATGGCTTGGTTTCCAAAGCCTTGTAGTCAAAGAGACATGGTTAGAGCGGCAGAACATGTTACTTAAGAAAGTGTAACTATGTGGGGAATTTATAAAGGAGTTCGTGTTGGTGCGAATGGAGGGACTCGAACCCTCACGTCAAAGACACTAAGACCTGAACCTAGCGCGTCTACCAATTCCGCCACATTCGCATTAAGTGTTAAATGAATTTTATCAAATAAATCGTGGTGTTCCCGACGGGAGTCGAACCCGCGACCATCGCCTTCGGAGGGCGGTACTCTATCCAAACTGAGCTACAGGAACATAAATAGTAGTGCTATATTTTAAATTTTCCGATACAAAAGTCAAGGAGATTTAAATTGAAATGAGGGTTTAAAACGTTTAAAAATGAGCTTTCTATTTATTGTTAAAACATAAACTCCTCTAAAAATTCCCGCTTAAAAACGTAGACTCAATAGAAGAAAAGTCTCTTAAACCTCCGTTAAATTTCCACATTAGATTCAACTAAATTTCATGGTAAAAAAATCCCCTTTTTTAAAAGGGGATTCGAGTTTGAGTTTAAACTTTAAAGTCTAAATCTGTTTAAGCTGGTTTAACGCTATTAGCCTGCTTTTCTGCTGTAGGGATATACTTTGTGAAGTATCTCATTACAAGTACGAAGAATACAGGTACATAGAAGATAGCAAGCACAGTAGCGCTGAGCATCCCACCAATTACGCAGATACCAATTTCGTTACGGCCAGCAGCCCCTGCGCCTGTACTTAAGGCAAGAGGAACAACACCGAGAATGAAGCATAAAGAGGTCATCAAAATAGGACGAAGTCTTATCCTAGCAGCTTCTACAACGGAATTAGTTAAACCACGACCTTGGTCATAAAGCTCTTTAGCGAATTCTACAATGAGGATTGCATTCTTAGCAGAAAGACCAACTGTGGTTAAAAGACCTACTTGGAAATAAACGTCGTTTTCTAGAGGACTGGTCCATGGGAACAAGGCTGGGAAAACTTGAGTTAAGTAAGCGGCGCCAACAGCCCCAATAACCCCAAGAGGTACAACCAACATTACAGAGAATGGAATACTCCAGCTTTCGTATAACGCTGCTAAGCATAGGAATACGAAGAGCAATGAGATAGCATACAATGACATTGCTTGGTCGCCAGAGAGCTTTTCTTGGTAAGAAATACCATGCCAAGCAATAGTATATTGAGAGCCATCGTTATTAGAGGCATTAAGTTCTTTAACGATTTCTTCCATTTTATCCATAGCTTGACCGGTAGATTTACCAGGAACTGCTTCACCGTTAAACTGAATTGAAGGCACACCGTTGAAACGTTCGAGTCTTGGTGAACCATTGGTCCAAGAAGATTTAGCGTAAGCTGAGAATGGAACGAGTTCGCCTTTGTTGTTCTTAACGTACCACTTGTTAAAATCAGTCTCAGTCATACGAGCATCTGCTTCAGCTTGTACGAAAATCTTCTTAATACGGTTACGATCCATAAAGTCGTCAACATAAGCAGAACCGAAAGCAGTAGAAAGGGTGGTGTTGATATTATCAATACTTAAACCTTGTGACATTGCTTTTTTATAGTCGATGCTGATGTCGAGCATTGGAGTATCATCCATACCGTTTGGACGAACACGAGTTAAGATTTCAGCGTTTTCAGGCTTGGTTGCAAGCCCCATGATCTTGCCTTTAGTTTCCATCAACTTCTCGTGACCGAGGTTTGATTGGTCTTGGATATACATATCAAAACCTGCTGCAGTCCCAAGTTCTGGGATAGCAGGAAGGTTGAAGGCCATAACGATACCGTCACGAATGCCCATTAGTTTAGGGTAGGCACGTTGTACGATATCTTTAGCATGCATGCCAGGAGCTTTACGTTCTGACCAGTCTTTGAGCTTAATAAACGCCATACCTGCGTTTTGCCCAGAACCAGAGAATGAGAAGCCTACTACAGTCATTATAGATTCAACAGTGTCTTTTTCTTCTGTAAGCATGTAGTGTTCAAGTTTGTTGAGGGCAACTCTTGTTCTTTCAATGGTAGAACCTGATGGCAATTGAACCATAGCCATGAGCACGCCTTGGTCTTCTTCAGGAACAAATGAAGAAGGTAAACGTACGAACATGAATGCCATAATGGCACAAATGCCAAAGTAACCAAGGATATATACAGGAATAGACTTAACAACGTGCTTTACAAAAGATACATACTTTTCAGTACAGTATTTAAAAGAAGCATTGAATACCTTAAAGAAATGAGCGGTTATGTGTTGACCGATAAATGTCGCAATAACATCTTTTAGTTTAAGGAAAACACCAAGAAGGCCACGATAGTTAGTATTGCGGTAATTGCCTGGTTGTAACAAGGTAGCACAAAGAGCAGGAGTTAAGGTCAGAGCTACAACTACAGAAAGAATCATTGCTGAAACGATAGTAATAGAGAACTGACGGTAAATAACACCGGTTGAACCACCAAAGAAGGCCATTGGAATAAATACGGCAGAGAGCACTAACGCGATCCCAATAAGAGCGCCGGTAATCTGATCCATGGACTTTTTGGTCGCTTCTTTTGGTGATAGATTTTCGGTAGACATAATACGTTCTACGTTTTCTACCACCACTATGGCATCGTCCACCAACAAGCCTATCGCAAGGACCAAGCCAAACATGGTAAGAGTATTTATGGAGAAGCCACAAAGTTCCATAATCCCAAAGGTACCAAGAAGTACCACAGGAACGGCAATGGTTGGAATGAGGGTGGCGCGCACGTTCTGTAAGAAGATATACATTACGATGAATACTAATATGATAGCTTCAAAGAGAGTGTGTGCTACTTCATTGATGGAGATTCTGATAAATGGAGTGGTATCAAATGGGTAAACTGCACTAACCCCTTTAGGGAAGTATTGAGACATTTCGCTTACGCTTTTAACGATACGATCAGCAGTGCCAAGTGCGTTAGCACCTGTTGCAAGCTTAATAGCAATACCAGTAGTTTCACTACCATTAAATTTAGCCCCGAATTGGTACTGTTCACTACCTAGTTCAATACGAGCTATATCACCGAGTAAAACACTTGAGCCATCTTGGTTCATCTTAACAATGATGTTTTTGAATTCATCAGTATTTGTTAAACGAGCCTGCCCAGAAATGGTGTAGGTGTATTTTTGTCCAGTAGCTGCTGGTGCACCACCTAAAGAACCAAATGTCACCTGTGCGTTTTGAGTCTTAATAGCCGCCAAAACTTCTGGTACAGTCAATGAGTAGTTATTAAGTTTGTCAGGGTTTAACCAAATACGCATTGCGTATTCAGAACCGAACACGGTAATGTCACCAACACCTTCAATACGACTTAAAGGTTCTTTCATATTAGCAACAGCGTAGTCGGTAAGGTCGGTTTCTGTAACTTCTGGGTTTGAAGAGAGTAAGCCTACAACCATAAGGAAGCTGTTAGTACTCTTCTTAACGTCAATACCATTTTGTTGTACAACTGCTGGCAACTGAGATTGGCATTGCTGAAGTTTGTTTTGAACCTGTACCTGTGCAATATCTGGGTTAGTCCCTGGTTGGAATGTGATTTCAATCTGTGCCTGACCATAAGAGTCAGAAGTTGAACTCATGTACATATAACCATCTAACCCGATCATGTTTTGTTCGATGATCTTGGTAATGGTATTTTCTACAGTTTCCGCATTAGCACCTGGATATGAAGCCGAAATGGATATAGATGGAGGTGCAATGGTCGGATACATTGATATCGGTAGCGTATTTAACGCCAAAAGACCGGCAAGCATGATTACTATTGCAATAACCCATGCAAAAATAGGACGGTCTATAAAAAAACGAGCCATTTTTAACTAATACCTTCTGTAATATTAAAATGTTCCAGATTGGTTATTTCTTGGTTTCAGGGGCAATAGGAGTTACAGGAGCACCTGGACCAATTTTTTGAAGATTGCTGGTAATGATCTTGTCACCAAGTTTTATCCCACTCTTAATGATGTAGTTACCATTAATTTCACTGTTGTAGTCAATTACACGCTGTTCCACGGTATTCTGACCATTTACAACGTAAACAATGGATTTACCGTTGGTTAGACGCATAACAGCTTCTTGAGGAACGAGTAAAGCGTTCTTCTGCACACCTTCATTGATGTTAGCACGCACGTACATGCCTGGTAAAAGCATGTTATCTGGGTTAGGGATCTTAACGCGAACGTTGATAGAACCGGTGCTTTCATCAACCATTACTTCAGAAAATTCTAAGCTACCTTTTTGTTCGTAAACTTGGCCATTGTCGAATAAGATTTCAACTTGGTTACCATTTTTGTTCGGATCAAAGGAACCATTCTTGATATTGGCAACTAAAGCAATATGGTCAGCAACAGACTGTGGTAAATCTGCATAAATTGGATCCAATTGGGTGATGGTAGCTAAAGCTTGAGCCTGAGATGCGGTGACTAAAGCACCTTCAGTAACGTTAGAACGGCCAATGGTACCGGAAATAGGGGCGTAAACCTTAGTATAGTTAAGGTTGATTTGGGCAGTTTTAACATTAGCTTTGGCAACTAAAACAGCGGCTTCAGCGGAGCGGTAAGTAGCCTGAGCGTCATCAAAATCCTGTTCGCTAATAGCTTTGGTTTTAATGAGCTTGGCGTATCTATCGTAACGCAATTGGGCGGTATTTAAGTTGGCCTGTTGTCGAGCAAGTTCAGCTTTAGCGCTGTCTAATTGAGCTTCATACAATGCAGGATCGATCTGATAAAGCTGGTCGCCTTTATTTACAATAGCGCCTTCAGTAAAAAGTCTCTTGATGATAACACCAGAAACCTGAGGTCTAACTTCAGCGGTACGAATGGCTGAAGTACGGCCAGAAAGAGATGAATAAACAGGGACATCCATGGTTTTAACTTCTTGGATGTCAACAGGCATAGCAAAACCACCTTGTGGGCCTTTGGCTGCTTCGTTATCACCACACGCTGTCAATGATAGAGCTACGGTTATTAAGCCGGCTGTTGCAAGGCAGAGCGGGTTTTGTTTCAGTAGCATAATGAAACTCCGTATAAAAATGAATTATGGTATTTTACAAAATGATATTATAATATACATACAATAATGAATGTATGTAAAAATTTATATTAAAATACAAAAAAACTGATCTTGGATGTATATGCCGTGGCTATGGAGGAAAATAATGGTGCGTAAAACAAGAGAAGAGGCGTGGAAAACACGCGAAAAGTTACTACTATCGTCTTTTGAGCTTTTTAGTAAATACGGTTTTGATAAAACAAACTTGAGCGATATTGCGGTCGCAGCCGGGGTGACTCGTGGGGCGGTTTATTGGCACTTTGAAAATAAAGATGAGCTTTTTATGGAGCTTTTAAAGTATCTATCAAAGAGTGAGGAAAATTATTATGAAAATTTTAGAAAAATAGAAATAAATCAAAGCTCGCCGTTGCTTCAGTTTAGAAGTTGGTTGCTAGACTTTCGTGAATTGCTTAACAATAAACAAAAAATGGTATTGTTTCAAATGATGGATTCAATTTCCATCAGTGCTACAGCATCAAATCGTATAAAAACCATGATTCGTGAACAGGGCGTTAAGTTCATTGAAAAAATTGCTTCTTTTTTAAATGCCTGTGTCCGTAGTGGGGAGTTACCTGCTGATTTGGATGTAAACTTTGCCGCAATGCATATTTATTCCGTGTTAGATGGTTATTTTAGAACTTATAGAAACGGCTACAGTAACATCCTAGAAAGAGAACTTGAACGAATTATCGATTTAGTACTAAATGACGTTAAGCTTTTAAAAAAACAGTAGCTTGAGATTATCGAAAAGATACCTCACGTCTAGCCTTTTGAGTTCTAGTTTTATATAACCTTAAATTGGAAAGAAAACTTATATAAAAAGGTGTGTAACCTATAAAATAATATGATTAAAACATATGATAATCATGTTTGATTTTTGATCAAAAGCACATTATAATCAACATGTTGTCGTTGGAATATAAACCAAACTAATTAAGGTTTGTTTGACGACAGATATGAGATGGTACTTTAAAAGTGGCCCAAGTAAACATAGCGTTCAAGATTAAAAGCTATGAAAAAAAGAGAAGCCACAAAAAATGTTCAATCTAAGATTTCAACAATTGTTGAGTAACAATTTAAGAAGAAAATATTATGAAAAAGACTCTATTAACTATTGCTTTAACTAGTGCTCTTGCTCTTGTAAATACTGCTGTTGCCGCAGAAGCTGAAACTGGTTATGTTGGTTTAAAGGCTGGCTGGTCACACACTGAAACCCCTTCTTCTCATCACGTTGATAGCGTATGGGCTTCTGAAAGAAATGATTGGTCATATGGTGCTTACGCTGGTTATAATTTCTTCTCTTTCCTCGGGGCAGAAGTTGGTTACGGCTATTATGGTGATTTCAAGAACGCTGGTTCTTACAATGGCACTAAATTAGGTCACTATAAGGTTCACGGGGCTGAACTTGCTCTCGTTCCATCTATTCCTCTTAACGACACCGATGATATCTTCTTCAAGCTCGGTGGTCTCTATGCAAACGTTGATGATGACGCTTTTGGTCACACCGCTTCTGGTGTAGCTCCACTTTTAGGTGCCGGTGTTCGTGTTGCATTTGGTGATGTTTTAGTTCGTGCTGAATACGAATTTGCTCACAAGATTGCTGAAAAAGATGACTTCGGTTATGCTCCAGAACTTAACAACTTCTCTGTAGGCGTTGAATATAAGTTCGGCGGTGCAACCCCCGTTGTAGCTCCAGCTCCTGCTCCAGCTCCAGTAGTTGAAGAACCAAAGACTGAAGTTGTAAACAAACAAGTTACCCTTGATGCAACTGCACTTTTCGGTTTTAACAAGACTGAACTTTCAGCAGCTGGCAAGGCTAATGTAGCTAAGGTTGCTGATGAAATTAAGTCTAACAACCTCCAGAACGTACAGATCAAGGTTGAAGGCCATACTGACCGTCTTGGTTCAGAAAGCTACAACCAAAAGCTTTCTCAGGCTCGTGCTCAGGCTGTAGTTGATGAATTTATCAACGATGGTATTTCTAAGGATAATATTTCTGCTGAAGGTTTCGGTGAATCTACTCCTGTAACTGGTACTTCATGTAACGGTGTTAAGGGCAAGCAGAAGTTAATCGATTGCTTGGCTCCAGATCGTCGTGTAGAAGTTAAGTTCCAGGGCGTTAAGCAGCTCGTTGTTGAAGCTAAGTAATAAAAGTTTCTTTTAAGAATTCAATTCTTCATAACGTTAATGAAAGGGAGTCAGTCTTCGGACTGCTCTCTTTTTTTTGTTATTTGATGGGGAATGGAAATTTTAAAGCCGTTGTTTTAATGGCGTGTAGATGGATGAATATTGACAGGATGAATTATGAGTTGTTGTTTTACCACGGCCTTTGCTAAGCAGCGTTGTATTTGGTTAGCTTGGCCTCATGAT
>OQVS01002056.1_pt1 | contig 13250 bp, 16 predicted proteins | sample 1691601 | NCBI WGS metagenome assembly OQVS01 (sample SAMN03418268, study PRJEB22391) | human gut metagenome | biome: human-gut; feature: organic feature; material: feces | host: Homo sapiens | place: Tanzania | collected 2013-01 | reverse complement strand
AGACCGTAAGGTGGTATTTGGATAATCAGGATTGGATGGACAATATCACAAGCGGAGAGTACGAGAAGTATTACGAAGAGATGTATAAAGGTAGATAGATGTCTGAATCATTAAAAAATAAGACCGTTAAAGGTACTGTTTGGAGTTCCTTGGATGCCTTTTTAGGGCAGGGGATAACCTATTCACGGAATAGATAAAAATAATAGTTATGAAAATAGGAATAATCAAAGAAACTAAGACTCCTGTTGATAACAGAGTGGCGTTATCGCCATGTCAGATAGCTGAATTGCAAAAGAATTTTCCGAATAGTGAGTTCTTTGTACAAGCAAGCGATATTAGAGCATATAGCGATGACGAATATAGGAATTTAGGTATAAATGTTGTTGAAAATATCGAACATTGTGATATTCTGTTTGGTATAAAAGAAGCGACTATAGAGTCGATAATACCAAATAAACACTATTTCTTTTTCGGACATATTGCCAAGATGCAAGAATATAATCGTCCATTATTGCAAGATATGATGAAAAAGAATATAACTTTTTCGGATTACGAATACTTGGTAGATGATAATAACGCTCGTGTTTGTGCCTTTGGATGGTGGGCTGGTGTAGTAGGCGTTTACTATACTCTAAGAGGATACGGATTGCGTACAGGAAAATATTCGCTACCTAAACCAGATTTGAAGTTTACATTAGAAAAACTTTTAGAGGCATTAAATAGCATAGATTTTCCTGCAGTAAAAGTAGTTATAACAGGTGCAGGGAGAGTATCGCAAGGTGCGCAATATGTTCTAGAGAATATTAAAGCAGCAAAATTATCGAAGCAAGAGTTTTTGATAGCAGATAACGTTGAAAAACTTTCTTATTGTGTTGCCGATGTTGCCGATTTAGTTTTTCGTAAAGATAGAAAAGAATTTTCTTTTGCAGATTTCGCTAAAAATCCTCATGAATACGAAAGTGACTTTATGAAGTGGGCTAAAGCTAGTGATTTATTCGTATCGGCTCATTTTTGGACTCCGGAAGCTCCTGTATATCTCAGTGAAGAGGATTTGAAAAATAAAGATTTGAGGATTAGAATGATTGGAGATATTACTTGTGATATTATGGGTAGTATAAAATCCACAGTAAGATCATCTACTCATGCCGAACCATATTACGACTACAACCCTAATACAAGAAAAGAAGAACCTGCTTTTTCATCAGACAACAATATTACTATTATGGCGGTGGATACATGTCCTAACGCATTAGCTTTGGATACAAGTGCCTACTTTGGAGAAATGCTTATAAAATATGTTTTTGAGCCGTTGTTGAAAGGTGAAAAATCTCCGATTATAGAGCGTTCTACCATAATTGAAAAAGGGAAATTAACCAAGCGTTTTTCCTATTTAAAGGATTTTGCAGGAGTAAAATAGCACAATGCAAGAAAATTTAAAGAAAAAGACAGTTTCTGGCATGATATGGAGTGCCTTGCAAAGATTTGGTACAATGGGTATATCCTTTGTATCAAACATTGTGCTGGCACGCTTGCTTACTCCGGACGATTACGGCTGCATAGGTATGTTGGCTATATTTATTACAGTGTCAAATACCTTTGTAGATGGAGGATTTGGTTCGGCTCTTATTCAGAAAAAAGAACCAACACAAAAAGACTATTCTACGATATTTTGGTTAAATCTTTTTATGTCCGTAGTTATCTATGGAATACTTTACATAAGTGCTCCGGCAGTGTCGAGATTTTATAACATTCCGTTGTTATCATCTGTATTGAGAGTACAAGGAATAGTATTAATAATAAATGCACTTAATATAGTACAAACTAACCAACTACGTAAAAGCATAAATTTCAAACGCCTTGCTGTTATTTATATAGCATCGCAAATTGTAGGTGCAGTTTGTGCAATAGTATTAGCATATATGGGTTGGGGAGTATGGGCATTGGTAGCACAGCAAATTATAGCAAGCTCTATCACTTCCGTTATCTTGTGGGTAATGAACCGATGGTTGCCACAGTTGTGCTTTTCTTTTGACTCTTTCAAGCAACTTTTTAGTTTCGGAGGATTTATCCTTGCTTCAAATCTTATCAATACATTTTGCAATAATGTACAAGGCCTTTTGATAGGTAAATTCTTCAATCCTGCAATATTGGGATATTATACGCAAGCATATAAATTGGAAGATGTAGCTTCTCATAGTATCTCTAGTGTAGTGGATCAAGTTGCTTATCCAGTATTCTCGAAAGTGCAATCAGATAATGATGGTTTAAAAAATGTAATATATAGACTAATTTCGTCAATAGCTTATGTTACTTTTCCTATGATGCTTATACTGGTGTTAATAGCCGAGCCTCTTATAGGATTATTGTATGGAGAAAAATGGTTGCCAAGTGTTCCATATTTTCAAATAATATGTATTGGAGGTATTGCTGTATGTTTACAAGGTGTAACATATCTGGCAATAGCAAGTATAGGCAAAAGTAAAGAGTTGTTTTTGTGGACTATCATAAAAAGAGGTTTAGGGATGATTCTCCTAATAGCGGGAATGGTTTTGTTTGGAATGAATGGGTTGTTGTGGGGATTTGTTCTATCATGCTGGAGTGTTACATTTATAAATGCCTATTTAGTAAGTAAGTACATAAAATATGGTTTATGGCAACAAATTAAAGATGTATTACCAATTATACTTATATCGAGTATGGTATTTATTATCACGTTAGTTATTGCTAATAAGCTTACACTTGGTGGTTATATGTATATTGTTCTAGTGTTATTGATATATATCTCTATGTATTTATTGCTATCTTCTGTGGTTAAGTTGCAAGCATATTCGTTCATAAAAGAAATAGTAAAATCTGATATAAAAGATTATGAGTAGGATAAAGGTTTTTTTTAGTGTTTTTTTTTGTTCTTCTGAGATGCAAGATAGTTCAAACTATATATGTAAATTTTAAAATATTGCCTTTGAAGCAAGCGATTTTTTTGCCAATATTTATATATACGAAGACTGTGTTTAGAAGTTTGGAGGGTGAAATTATAATTAAAGGGAAAGTTTACCCTAATATGATTCATATTGGCGATAATACTAGATATGTTACAACATCTAAACCTCTTTCCGTATGGACGATCAATGGCACTATTGTTTTTGAGGGCAGAATGAATTTTTACTACGGAACTTATGTATATGTGGCAAAAAAAGCAACTTTATCATTTGGAACAAATGGGACTTTTTTAGGGTGTAATAGCAAAATAATTTGCTTTAAATCGATTAAAATTGGTAGTCATGTAGAGATGACGTGGGAAAATCAGATATATGACACCAGTTTTCATTATATAACTGATAAAGATGGAAACACAGAAGAATTAACTTTGCCAGTGGTTATAGGTGATAATGTATGGTTGGGAAATCGAGTTACTATTAGCAGAGGTACTGTGTTACCTTCTTGTTCTATAGTGGCATCAAATTCAATAACAAATAAAGATTATTCACCATACGGCAGTAATTGTTTTTATGCAGGTTCCCCTATAGCGTGCAAAAAGAAAGATGTTTATAGAATTTTTGATATTGATTCAGAGAGGAAATTAGATAAAAAGTATAATTATACAAGATATAAGTTATAAAACTTAGTCATGAGAAGAATATTAGTGTTTTATTATAGACTATTTCCATGGATACTGCGATATCCTGCAAAGAATTTAGTAGAAAGGATAAAAATCTTGTTCGATTATCTATATTTGCGTATAACCAGAGGCTTGAATATGGATGAATATTATGAGTTTGAATTTGAAAAACGCTCAAAAGAGTTTAGGGATAGCTTTTTAGGGTGGGCTGAGCAAGGTTTTTATTTGCGTGTTCTCAATCCCATCAAATACTATACGTTAGCAAGAAACAAATATTTAGCTCATCGAATGCTTGAAAATGTAGGAGTAAGAAAAACTCCATTGTATTGTTACTATCAAACAGAAGGCAAGGTGTTCGACTGTGAAAATATAGCGTCTGATATAAAAGATGTTATCAGAATATTGAAGAACAAGAATGTTAGGCAATGTGTAATTAAAGAAACAGAGACATCACATGGAGAAGGGGTAATAGTGGTGAAAGACATTGAGTATTTGGGACAAGATTGTAAGCTATATTACTTCAATGGTAAAGACGAGTTGCTGTCTAATGTATTGGGAAGACACCCACTACTTTTTGAAGGATTGGTGCAGCAGACTGGGCAATTCTCTCAAATGAACGAAAGTTCGGTAAATACAATTCGCTTTATGACTACTTTGTATCCCGATGGCGAAGCTCGCATAATTGCCACTTTTATTAAGATAGGACGTGCAGGCAAATGTGTGGATAATGCAGGAGACGGTGGAAATGTGGACGTATGTGTAGATACCGAAACGGGAAAGATTAAGTACGCCATTCAATACGATGGTTGGCGTAAGATAAAAGATATTGAATGTCACCCCGATAGCGGAAACCAACTAAACGGAATAGTGATAGAAAATTGGGAAAAGATAAAAGCAGAAGTTATAAAATTCCAACAAGCATTTCCTTATTGTAAAGCAGCAGGTTGGGATATAGCCATTACAGATGAAGGACCTGTGGTAATAGAAGTAAATGACTCGTGGGATAGAACGGGGCAATATTTTATTCGAAGAGGTTGGAAGAATGAAATAAAAGACTGCTATAAGGCATGGAGACAAGTGGGTTACGACCCAATGGTTGAAAGAGGTAGTAATAATTTTTCAAAGATGCAGTTGAGGAAGTATAGAAGAATGTTTAAATAGAGTAAAACAATGAAGAGACAACTGAGATTAATGATGGGCAAATTATATTCAAGTTATGTAGCCAAGCAAAGGAATAAAAAATTGGATTTTCAATTTAATGCAAAATTAAACCATGATGAATTGGGTTTGTTGCAAGAAAAGAATCTGTTGGGGGGGAGACTAAATGCCTATGAATTTTATAAATCTTTTGGTATGTTTGATGCGAGATTGATGCCAAATGATATTTATGCAGAAGCAGAAAGATTATTGAATCCCTTTAGATATTCATTATTCGCACAACATAAATGTCTATTAAAACTATTTATTCCGGCAGAAAGTCGTCCAATAACAATAGTTCAAAATATTGACGGGCATTATTTTGATTGTCAAGATAACCCTATATCTCTAAAACAAGCAATTGAAATCGTAAAAGTAAACGCGCCATTTATAATTAAAATAGCAGCAGGAAGCGGTGGCGGTAGAGGGGTTGAAAAAATTGAATCAAACAATGGTATAGAGCAAATTTTTGATAAGTATGGAAAAGATTTTCTTTGTCAAAGAATTCTCAAAGAGCATGAAACTCTTGCAAGGTTTAATCCTCAATGTATAAATACGATAAGAGTATTATCTCTAAATCTTAATAGTAAATGTGATATTTTGAGTTCATTTGTAAGAATGGGAGGTTTAGGAAGTATTGTTGATAACTTGCATTCATCAGAGGGAAAAGGTTGCTTGGTTGGATTAAAACAAGATGGCTCATTTCATTCATTTGGAATTGATAAAAATTATAACAAGGTAATAGAGTCTCCGACAGGCATAGCATTTGATGGATTGACATTAGAATATTATCAAGACGTGAAAGAATTTGTACAATACTGGCATCAAAAAAGTTTCCCTTTTGCCAACCTAATAGGTTGGGATATTATAATAAATGAGAAAGGAAAACCAATAGTGATAGAAATAAATTTAGATAGCGCCGATATTGCACCTCATCAAATATTTAATGGCCCGATATTTGGCGATAGAACAGACGAGGTTTTAGAGTATATGAAAAATAATCCCCAAAGAATGATTGTGAGATTATAATTTTTATTTTTAATGGGTGTAAACATAAAACAATAACAAGTCATGAATATGCGAAATAAAATCTATTGTGTGCTGTATAATATTTCCCCTAAGCTATTGCTTAGAGTGAGATTTCTAAGTCATTATAAATATTATCGCAAACTTTTATCTTTCAAGAACCCAGTAACGTTAGACGAAAAAATTCAATGGATGAAATTGAATTACTACAAAGATAATTCGTTGATTTCGCAATGTGCAGATAAGTATGGCGTAAGAGAGTACGTAAAAGAAATGGGTTGCGAAGAAATCTTGATTGATTTATATGGAGTATATAATGATGCGAAGGAGATTCCTTGGGAGGACTTACCGGAAAAATTTGTCGTAAAATGGAATTGCGGTTGTGGTCAGAATCTCATAGTTAAGGATAAATCAAAGTTGGAGATAGAACAAACTGTACGGAATTTAGATAAATGGAAAAAAGACGCTCGCATAATGTATAAATATGGTGCTGAAATGCAATACAAGCCCATTGTTCCAAAATTGATAGTCGAAAAATTCATTGAAACAGAAAATGGTCTTGCGCCGGTGGATTATAAATTGTATTGTTTTCATGGTGAACCATATTGTTTGCTAACATGCACAGGTCGAGAAACAGGAAATCCAAAATTTTATTTTGTGGATAAGAATTGGAATTTAATGCGATTGAACAAATCAGGTAAAGAGGCTCCGAAAGGATTTGTGCCGAGTAAACCTGATGGATATGAACAGTTGTTTGACTACGCACGGAAATTGTCGAGACCATTTCCATTTGTTAGGGCTGATTTTTACTTAGAGTGCGGGAAGGTTATTTTTGGCGAGCTTACCTTCACTCCATGCAATGGATTTGATTATAATAGACTTTTGGTTACAAATGAAGCATTTGGAGAAATGGTTGATCTAAACAAAATAAATAGGTAATGTTAAAGTCGGTAAATTTCTTTTTAATGCTATTATTGGCGGTACTTATACCAATAGCATATACTCCTAATATTTATTTGGATCATTCGTTGTATATGCTTTTTAGTAATGGCATCACATTACTATTGGGGTTGATATTTGGATTTACGTTTTTTGATTGTAATATATTGCAAAAAACAAAACTACCTAATTTATTGAAAAGACTTACAGGTATTCTTTCTATTATAGGTGTCGAATTTCTTATATTTTATGCAGGGGGGCTAAATTATAATCTGCAAGATTTAATTTCGCTTGTGGCAGTGGTGGTTGCCTTATATGTCGGATATGCAAATAATTTTAGTGAAAAACAGATAAAAGGCTTGATAGTAGTGTTCTGTTTGTTTTCCATTGTTTTAGGATATTTGTCAATTGACACGTATGTGGGTGACTTTTCGGTTTATGTAGATGATTATTTAGTTAAAGGTAAAAATCAAGTTGGGCAACTTCTTGCACTATCCGTATTTTTGTCGTTTTATATATCCTTTTTTGAAAAAAAGAACGTATATAGATTTTTGCTTTACATTGTTGTTGTAATATCGTTTTTTTTCTTATTAGTCATAAAATGTAAAACGGCAATTGTTGCAACGTTCGTTGCATTGTGTGTCGTTTTTTATAAGTTATCTCATCGGAATGTAAGGCAAAAGGTATTTTTTATGGGGATACCAATAGTTCTAATAATAGGGTTATTTTTTTATGACAATATCCTGTCAAATGTTTTGGATATTGTCGGTCTGTCAGGTAAGTCATCTATGGAGGAAATTAGCACTGGTCGAGCATCTAGAAACGATATGGCTATTGAATATATTTTCAGTAATCCGATATTTGGAGAATTAGAACATTATTCTCATATCCCACAAATACACAATTGGATTTTGCTAAGAGTAGTTGCTTTTGGATTGGTATTTTCGCTTCCTTTTCTCGTATTTTACGTCTATATCTTATTTTATTCGGGGAAAAGAATGTTGAAAAGTAAAAAATGGGAGATTGCAAATTTGGGATTTTTATTGATGTTGCTTCCGTATATCAGTAGTATGGCAGAACCGGAGGCTCCATTTGCGCCCAATACTGTTTATACGCTGCATTACTTGCTCTTAGGTATTGCAATAAGAAATGATTATACCTAATTATAGAAAAACATATACTTGATTGTTACGAAAGCTTGGTCGATCGTTGCAAAACGGGAGGGGAGAGTAGAAAAAGTCGGATTTTTTTGAGGTGCAGATAAGGATTTACAGTCAATACATAAAGACATTCAACGATATGATACAGCTTATCCCGTTTAAGAGAATGGTTAATGTGAACGGCGAAACAAAACAGATGTACGCCTTGAGGCTTAATCCTATTCAGCCGGTGGAGTTCGATGTGTTGGCGAGGTTGATTGCGCAAAGGACGACTTTGACAGAATATGAGGTGGAATTTGTGTTGGGTGAGTTGCAGTCTGTTATGATTGAGAATCTGGAGTTGGGTCGCGGGGTGAGGTTCGGAAGGCTCGGTACGTTTGAACCTTCGCTTAAAGCCGAAGCGGTGGAAAAGGAGAATGATCTTAATCTTTCAACCGTGAAGAAGGTGAATATCATATACAAACCTTCGCTTGAAATCAAAAAGGCTTTAAAGAGTTTTCGGTTCAGAATCATTCGATGATTTGTCGGTGTCGGACAGTGTTTCGAGTGTTGAAAAAATCGGGGGTGAAGAAAACGGGCATATAAAGAATACGATAAACACTCAGAAGGATAAAGAGGGGAAGTATAAGCCTTATTGCGGGATTGTGTTGCGGTTTCTCGGTAGAAAATTTGCGAAACAGAAGTAAAGTCTCATTGTGAGACAGAGTTCAAATAATTTATTTACCAATTAAAAACAGAGATTATGGCATATCAGTTTAAAAAGAAGAAGGCCTTGATTACGCTGGGTGCAAATCCCGGTGAGAAGTTTTTGGCAGCTATTGCCAATAACAAACCGTTGAAAACCGATGAGTTGATTAAGTTCATCGAACGTGCGGGTACGATTTCGGAACAGGATATAAGAATTCTGTTCGGTGCTTTGGCAGAGGTAATTGATGAGAATATTGCTATCGGTCGAGGGGTGAATTTTAAGGATTTAGGTGTATTCAGTCCGAATTTTCGTGTTTCGGGTGAAACGACACCCGAGGAAGTGGGCGTGAAAAATATCAAAAAAGTCGTTGTGAATTTCCGTCCTGCGGTAAAGTTCCGTAATGAGATGAATAAAGCAAAGGTGGTGGAAACTGCCAAGTTCAAACTTAAACATGAATAGTTATGATACAGTATACGATTGTAAAGAAAAAGGTTTTGACCGGTTCACATCCCGGTGAGATAAAGTATTATCCGAAAATTGTTCGTGCAAAAACAATTGATACGGATGAGATCGCGGAACTTTTGCAGCAACGTACCACATTGGGAGAGAGCGAGGTGCGTGCATTTTTGAATGGGCTTTCACAAGCGATAAGGTATTATGTGTGTGCTTCTTATCCTGTCGAGGTGGAGGGCTTGGGACGTTTCACTCCTTCAATCAAAGCAAAAGCAATGGATAGCCCCGAGGCTGTTACTGCTGCCACAATTACTCATAAGGGGGTAAATTATTGTCCTACAAGTAAGATGGAGGCTAAGTTTGCCGAATCGAAGTTTGTTAAGGCTGATTTGGATTCGGCTCATTTGTAAGATGGATTGAGTTCTCGGAGTGGGGCAAATATATGAGAGGTCGCTCCGCTCCGAGGGTTTTAGTAGCATAAAAATATTGAGGTGGATAAAATGTTAATTTTTAATTGATTATTATATGAAAGAAGTAAAGATAGCTGTTATAGGCTTGGGTTATGTCGGCTTGCCGTTAGCGAGACTTTTTTCGACAAAGTTTTCTACGATAGGTTTTGATATGAATCAACAACGTGTTGATGGTTTGATGAGTGGTCATGATGCTACCTTGGAGGTAAGTGATGAATTGCTGCAAGAAGCTATCGCAAAATATGGTTTTCGTTGTACAACAGATTTGAACGAAATTAAATCATGTAATTTTTATGTTGTTGCAGTTCCTACACCTGTAGATGAAAATAATCGTCCGGATTTGAAACCTTTATGGGGAGCGAGTGAAACAGTAGGAAAGGTTATTTCGAAGGGAGATATTGTCGTATATGAATCAACAGTTTATCCCGGAGTAACAGAAGAAGAATGTCTTCCTGTTGTGGAACGTGTGTCGGGATTGAAATTCAATGTTGATTTCTTCGCAGGCTATTCACCTGAAAGGATAAATCCGGGGGATAAAGAACACACGGTAGAAAAAATCAAAAAGGTTACCTCCGGTTCAACTCCGGAAATTGCAGATTTAGTAGACGGGGTTTATAATAGTGTTTTAGTAAATGGCACCCATAAAGCACCAACAATAAAGGTAGCTGAGGCATCAAAGATAATAGAAAATAGCCAAAGAGATGTAAACATAGCTTTTATGAATGAATTGGCTAAGATTTTCAATGCAATGGGTATTGACACTCATGATGTAATAGATGCGGCAGCTTCGAAGTGGAATTTTATCAAACTTAGCCCCGGGTTAGTAGGTGGTCATTGTATAAGCGTAGATCCGTATTATCTTATTCAGAAAGCTCAGGTTTATGGTGTTTTGCCGAGAGTGATGAGCAATGCAAGACGATTGAATGACGGAATGGGGGCATATGTTGCCAATCAAACGATAAAAGCCATGAATAAGAAGGGAGTAATGGTTAAGGATGCGAATATTTTAATTTTGGGTATAACATTCAAGGAAAATTGTCCTGATATTCGTAATACAAAGGTAGTGGATATTTATTCAACACTTTCGGAGTATACAAGTAACATTACAGTGTATGACCCTTGGGCTGATGTTGAGTGCGTAAAACGCGAGTATGGAATAAATATCGTCAGAGATTTGCCGAAAGAGAAGTTTGATGCAGTGATTTTGGCAGTAGCCCACAAAGAGTTCTTGAACTTAGACATCAAAAGTCTTGTAAAAGAAGTCGGCGTTGTTTACGATGTAAAAGGAATATTAGATAGAAATATTATTGACGAAAGATTGTAAGATATATGTATAATTACACGGTAATAATACCTCATAAAAATTGTCCTAATTTGCTCAAAAGAGCATTGGATTCTATTCCTCTGAGGGAAGATATTCAAACGATAATTGTGGACGATAATAGTGATCCAAATAAAGTTGATTTTGGAAATTTTCCGGGGTTAAATAGACCTAATACAATAGTTGTCTTTGATAAGTCTGGAAAGGGGGCAGGGCGAGCAAGAAATGTCGGTTTAGAACAAATAAAAGATAACACAAAATGGGTTACTTTTCTTGACGCAGATGATTTCTTTGCGGATAATGCTGATGCCCTCTTTGAAAAGTATATAGATAATACAAATGATTTGATCGTTTTTCCTGCGGATAGTGTTTATTCTGATACACTGAAGCCGGCAAACAGGCATGTTGAGCGAAATAAAAAGTTGGTAAAGGCAAAAAAACAAAGGGATTGGGTTAGGTATAAGGATTATTGTCCTTGGGCTAAATTTATTGCGTATGATACCATTAAAAACCATAACCTTCGTTTTGAAGAACTTTTCGTAGGAAATGATACTATGTTCTCTGTTTATTTGGGAAATGCGTCTCGTAATATAGAAGTTTCAGATGATGTCTTGTATATAGTATCTGTTCGCCAAGGTTCTTTAGTTATGCAACAAAGTTATGCCGTCCTCGAATCCAGATATACAACAGCAAAGCATGTTAATTCTTTTATGAAGAGCATAGGTAAAATGAGGTACCGTGTCAATTTGTTTGCTATTGCTTATCGTTTTAAAGCTATTGGTAAGCTCGTTCTTGTCAAGAAGATGTATAGAGCTTTTTGTGATACCTCTAAACGATATGTGGCTCAAGATATTGTGGCTTGTTTTGTTGGGTTTATTTCGGGACGAAAAGAATAGGTCGTATTAAGTTGAGTAATATGGAGCAGTATTTTTCCGGTGCATTCTTCGGTTCTCTGAGTGCGATAATTATACAGGCTGTTATAAGTGCATTTATGGAGAGAACCAAGTATAAGCGGGATTTGAAATCAAAGGTTTTTGAACGTAAAACAGAAGTTGTTGAGAAAGCGATGTCGTGGTTGCAAGAAAGTTGTGATACGTATCGTATGTTGCAAATGTCTCTCAGAGCTTATGATGAAAAACGTAATCCGTACCACCGCAATGGTATTTTATCCTCAGTGTCTAAATCGGATAAATTATTTCGAGAAAGTGAGTTTCGATTAAACTCCTTGTATTTGTATTACGACTTTTCGGATATAGAGGAGAAATATCATGGTAGAGAATCAATAAGGATTATTCATAAGTTGATTTCTATGGCATCTGAAATAACACAAATTGAAACAAATATTCAAGACAGGGAACTAATGCTTAGGTTTGCAAAAACCTTAAATAATGAAAGAATAGATACATTTCATCTATTTGCAGATGCTTTGGATAGTCAGATTTCCATTAATATGGAGATGATGCAACACCTAAGAGATGAGTACAAGGGCTATTTGAAATAAATAATATGTGAATTGTAGCAAGGCTATGATAATAATATTCCGGATTGTATCATTCGCGAGTTTGTGCTTATGATTACGTAACTTGATGCTGTTGTTTGTTTCCTTGATGGCAGCATGAAAAAAGTGTCAGTTTTAGGTTGGAAAATTGACACTTTTACAATACAAAATTGACACTTTCAGTAGTGAAAATTGACACTTTTGTATTGCGGAATTGATACTTTTTCATCCTAAAAGTGTCAATTTTTACACCTTTCCATCAGGTTTGCAAACGGTGAGTGCAGGTTTGATGATGATATTATATGGTTTTCAAGTGTTTTGAAGTAAGGTGATGTATAATCCGTAATCTTATTGTCGTATGTTGTATTTGTTGCCGGAATCGCAAGAGTTTTACTCTCATGGCGAGAAGAAAACAGTGTGGCTTTTGCGTTTGGAAAAAACGAGAAATCTGGAGTTTGAACAACTTTGTCAATTGATTGCTTCGAGGACGACTTTGAATGAATATGAGGTTGAGTTTGTTATCAATGAGTTGTATCAGGTGATTATAGAAAATGCAGAAATCGGTCGCGGCGTAGATTTGGGCAGGTTGGGTAAGATGGTGCTTTCGGTTGCTTCCCAAACGGTGGATGCACCTGAAAAACTTGATTTGAAGGCTGTCAAGAAGGTCAATATCCGTTATAAACCTTCTGTGCTTATCAAAAAGGCTTTAAAGAGTTTTCGTTTCAGAATCAGCCGATGATCTGTTGGTGTCGAATAGTGTCTCGAGTGTTGAAAAAATCGGGGGTGAAGAAAACGAGCATATAAAGAATACGATAAACGCTCAAAAGGATAAAGAGGGGAAGTATAAGCCTTATTGCGGGATTGTGTTGCGGTTTCTCG
>OQVS01002054.1_pt1 | contig 13263 bp, 8 predicted proteins | sample 1691601 | NCBI WGS metagenome assembly OQVS01 (sample SAMN03418268, study PRJEB22391) | human gut metagenome | biome: human-gut; feature: organic feature; material: feces | host: Homo sapiens | place: Tanzania | collected 2013-01 | reverse complement strand
GCCGGTTTGCGGAAGGTGCAAAGCAGAGTACCAATACTCGTATCGATAATTTCCTTTGGTTAGGAGCGATTAGAGCCAGGACATAAGAGGAGTGTCGTTAGTATCTACATCAGTTACCGGCTCACTGTCATAGTCACCCAGATTGGCCAAACTGTCTTTGTCGATTTGTAATTCGGAAGGATCGGACAGATAATGTAAAGCTTCTTCTTTGTCTACCAAACCGGCTGAAACTAAACGCGAGAGAGATTTACCCAAAGTTTGCATATTATGCTCTTGCATAATCCAGGTAAGTTTGTCGGTTCGACCATTCTTTAATTCTTCGTGAATTTCGTCATTGTTGACCAAAATTTCGAAAGCGGGAATGACACCGCGACCGTCACTGCGATTTACCAAAGTCTGATGAAGGACAATACGCAAAGCGTTGGCGAAAATCGGAGCCATCTTGGCTCTTTCTTGCTCATCGAAAGAACTGAGTATGCGCTCTAAGCCGCGATCAGGACTGGTAGCATCTAAAACGGCGATAACTAATTTGTTATTAGTCGCTGCTCTAATGGCAAAAGTGGCTGTTTCGCGGTCGGGAATTTCGCTAATACCCAGCACATCGGCGTCTTGGTCGATAGCTTGCTGAATGCCTGTGGAGAAAGAGGGGACGTCTACTCCAACTTCGCGCTGTAAAATTGTGCTGAGCTGATTGTAACGCCAGAACTGGATAGGATTTTCTAAAGTGACAATCCTGGCCAGACGCGTGGCGTTGATATGAGATACTAAAGCAGCCAGAGTATTGATCTTGCCGCTTCTGGGTAAGCCGGTAAGCAAGATCAGTCCCGAAGGTTGCTCTAAAATATTTTCAACCAAACTCCCACTTAACCCTAAAGTCTCTAGCTTGGGAATATCGGTGCGCAAACGATGGAAAGAGGCGCAAATGTGGCTACGTTCTAAAAAGAGGTGAACTTTGAAGCCGGATCCGCCGCCAGCTATGCAAGTCTCGGCGTGACCTTCTTTAACTAACTGATTCCTCAAATAGCTGGTTAGAACAGGCTTGAGGAGTTTACGGCAATCGGCGTCGCTCAGAGGAGAACCTTCTACGACACTGAGCATGTTGTTAATTCGCAAAGTGGGAGCGCTGCCGACGTTGATATTTAGGGCAGAAGCACCGTGGGCAACTGCTATATCTAAAAGCTGGGTCAGCTTGTAGGGAACAGTAGCCGCTTCGCTGTCACTTTCAGCAAAGTGATCGCATAAAATGGTCATTCTATTAAGCAGTTCCTGTAGAACTGACCCATTAACTTCCATAAGTAAATACCTCTAGCCGTTCTTTGTTAATATTGATTAGCTTGGAAATTTCAGAGCGAACGTACTCTCGGCGCGATTAGATTAAAGAATCCGTCTCTTTAGTTTCGTCGGATACGAAGTCTAACGCTTCGCCGCTCTGGCTGGCAGAGTCAACCGCGTTGGTCAATTCATCAATGGAATTGTCTTCGTCTTCCTCTTTGGCAACGACATCTTCCAAATTCACATCTCCGGCACTGAGATCGTCAATGCTTATAGCATCTTCGGATTTGTCTTCAGAAGCATATTTGTCGCTCTTGGGAGCACCGGACAGAGAGGCGGCTAAGCCTTCTCCGCTCAGAATATCGGTTTCCTTAGAGGCGTTAGCGGTTGCAGGTTCGTCATCGGCGCTTTCGTCTACATAGACTTCGCCTTTGGCAATCTCTTGCAATGCCATGCTCACAGGCTTAGCGGCATTGTAATGTTCAATCGAGGTATCGCCGTCGTTAATCTGGCGAGCTCTTTTTAAGGCCAGAGTCACTAATTCAAATTTATTGTCTACCTTGGTGAGAAGTTCATCCAAGCTCGGCTCTACGAGCATGCTCAATCCTCCGTGCGGCTTGATAAGGCCGCGAATGATATAATCAATTTCTCGATCCTGATTCTTTACGTCTAAATTGCAAAAAATCCTGCTTATGTAGATGATACTGTACTGGGAGTACCTGGCTTGTCCCTATAATATAGAGGAGTTGGTCTTTAATTCTTGAAGCACGAGGCCCCCTCTGTTGGGGGGAATGATCGAGCCTTTTGGGTCTCTGATTGAGAGTGGGGGAGGAGCCAATCTGACAATAAGCAGAAGACAGTTTTTTTATGACAAGCCGGTTTCTTGCCGGGAAGGAGCACATTGAAGTATAGCGCTCATATTCCGGTTAGATTGGTTTGTTTTGCCATTTTTAGCGATAGGGTGAGTATATATGGTTACTGAGCGTACAAAGAAAGCCGGCGCCGGTTTGGCCAAGGCAGCCGGAGTTGCCGCTGGCAAGGGGGCCAGTCAAGCAGGAAATACGCCTCCGCTAGCCAGACAAGCTGCAAGTAAACGAGATGAAAGCCGCCTTTACATATGGGGGCTCGTTTGGCTTTGGCTGGTTGCGCCCTTTTTGCTCCTGTGCCTAGTTGCACCCCAATGGGCCGGAGCTTTGGGAAACGGTATATCCTTGGCTTTAAAAAATTGCATAGGCATGGCCGGTTGGGTTATGCCCATGATCGCTTTTTTGGCTGCTTCTTGGTGTTTCAATTACAATAACAAAGCCGGACGCATAAATATAAAAGTTGTTATTCCGCTGTTGTTGCTTTTCTCGGTATTTTTTGCCGCTCGCTGTGGTCAGGGTGGCAATATAGGCAAATTTATCGACGGTGTAGTTGCAGGTATTATTGGTGAATTTGGAGCCTGGACATTGGCTACACTAGGATTTTTATCTGTTTTTGTTTTTACTTGGAATCTTACCACGGAAGAAACAATAGAAGGTTGTAAAGCTTTGAGTCAATTTTCTGGAAGTTCGCTCTCGGAGTTGGGTCAGCGTGCACTCAGCGGACTGTCTAAATTTTGGGGTTGGGTTATTTCTGCCAGCAAGCATTGCGCCGAATTGCTTAGTAGTGCCAAAGAAAAATTATCGGAGCACCATCAGGAAGAAGATGATGATGCAGAGTTAAAAGTTAAAGAAATTGAAGATGCCGAACCGACTGATCTGGAACAGAGAGCCATCTTTTACGAAGAGTCCGGCCTTATGCCGACTACCAAAGAGCCTGAAAAGATCGAACCTCTCACTTCCAGAGGCTTTTTTGAAGATGACGATGATAAAAAGATTTTCGGCCATGACGATTTAGAAGAAAACTTACAAAGGCCGCGTTTTTCCGAGCCTAAGTCGGATATGCCGGAGCCAGAGAAGCAAAATAAAGCTGATAAGAACGAGCTTCTAAATGAAATACATCGCCGCAACACCAGCGGAGAGATGGCCTCTGTTAGAAATAGAGATTACGAAACAGCCCGTAAAGCGGAGCCAGTTGCTGAAGCTAAAGAGACGTATACCGCCAGTTCGGCAATTCGGCGTGAAGCTTCTCCTTATTCAAGTATGGGCTCTTGGCGTTCGTCAGCCAATGAGAGAAGGCCAAACGATTGGCAACGTGACGATAAAAAGCCCTCGACTACGCCGAGCGAAAATAAAGAGCCGCAGCGCCGTATAGAAAAGACAGAAATTCGCAGCGGAGTTTATGCCAAGCATGAGCCTGCTACAGCTAAAGAAGGGTTGGCTTTAAGTCGCCGTTTGGCAGAGCGTCCCTCCAATAGTTCCGGTTCTGGCTTGGCTCGCAATTACAGTTCTTTCTCTTCTCGCAGCCGTTTGGGCGAAAAAAATGCCAGCGAAGAGAAAGATTTGCCTTTGCGTCCGGTGCGCTCATCTTCGTCCGGTGGCTACAAAGCAACTCGCCATACAAGCGATGCTTTGTCTCGCGGCGCTCTTTCCGAGCGTAAACCAAACTTTATCGATTCTGACGAGACTGTAGAAGTAGCCGCTTTAAAACGCCTTGCCGAGCCTAAGCCTGCCGTCAATTCTAACGTTGATAGTGAGAAGCCCTCTGACGAATTAGACAAAAAAGTTGAGGCTTTGAAATTCGCAGAGCGCTTAGATAGCGACTTAAATTTGGCTGCTTCAGATGTCGGCAATGCTCGCGCTCGACAAGCCCAGCCCAAGGCTGAAGAAGCTGCTCCTGTCCCTACGGCAGCTGCCGAAAATAACAATGCTACCTCTTCAGCTCGCAAAATGAGCGAGCTTTCTCCCGAAGAGCGCCGCCGCGCTTTGGGTTTAATTCGTCGTCCGGCAGGCAGCGCTCGCGCTCAACAAGCCCAGCCTAAGGCTGAAGAAGCTGCTCCTGCCCCTACGGCAGCTGCCGAAAATAACAATGCTACTTCTTCAGCTCGCAAAATGAGCGAGCTCTCTCCTGAGGAGCGCCGCCGCGCTTTGGGTTTAATTCGTCGTCCGGCAGGCAAAGCTCGTGCTCAACAAGTGCAGCCCAAGGCTGAAGAAGCTGCTGCTCCTGCTCCCAGCGCCGCTGCCGAAAATAACAATGCTACTTCTTCAGCTCGCAAAATGAGCGAGCTCTCTCCTGAGGAGCGCCGCCGCGCTTTGGGTTTAATTCGTCGTCCGGCAGGCAAAGCTCGTGCTCAACAAGTGCAGCCCAAGGCTGAAGAAGTGGCCGAATCTGCTTCTGTAACAGCTGATGATAATGACCAGATAAAAGCTGAAAACGAGGGTGTATCGGCAGATGCTTTGAGAAAACTCAACGCACTTTCGCCGGAAGAGCGCCGTCAGGCTCTGGGGCTGGGGGAGGATCGTCGTCCTTCGGCTTTGCCTATCGATCCTGAAGCTTTGGAGAGTTTCAGCACTTTATCACCCAGTCAAGTAAATGCTTTGCCTCCGGAAGAGCGTCGTCGCGTTTTGGGTATAAGAGGTGCCGCTGCTCCATATTTAAATAGAGACAGAAACTCTCTCTCAGATATAAAAGCTTTGCGTGGTGCCGAAGGACAAAATGTCGCTTGCGATCCCAAGGCTGCCCTTAACGCTTTAAGTTCGCGTCGTCCCGGAGCTGCTCCTAAGGCACAAACTACAGCTGGAGAAAGTGCCGGATCTTCACTTCGCCCTACCGAGCCCAAAGCCCAAGCTTCTTTTACCAGATCTTCCAAGCCTAGCCTTATGCGTTCGACGGCTTCTCGTTCTACAGTTGCGCCATCTCGAAATACTCCGGCCAAACAGCCTCAAGTTGAAGCTCCAGAAATGTCCAAAGAAGCTAAACTAGCTGCTTGGAGAGCCAGCACTTTAAGAGCTAGAGCTAGTTTCAAGCGCCAATCCGAAGGCAAAGCTCGCTTACGTCAGGAAAAGGCCGTCAAGGAAGTCTCTGACGATATGCCTTTTGCTAACGATTTAATGAACCCTCAAGGGCCGACTTTGCGTCCTCCTGTGGCGCAAAATCAAGCTCCTTCTGCAACAGCAGCCTTAGCTTCCAAGCGCAATGCCAGGCAGCAATTGGGTATTATTCCCCGGGCTCGCAAGAATGGCTCTGCTTCTCGTCACGCCGTCGCCCAGACTGTCCAACAAGCTGACAGCTCTGACGCCGACGATGTAGACTTCCGAAAAAAAAACGCTGAAACTGAATTAAATTTTCAAACAGAACAAGCTGAAGCTCATAGCGCCATTGGCTCTCCAGAAATGCTCAGCCGTTTAGTGTCCGATAATTCCCCTAGAGCTGGCATACGTCCGCAACTGGGCGAATTTTCTGATGCTTCTTTAAACCGTCAAGTGAAGGCCAGATTGTCTCAATTCCATTCGGCGGTAGGGGAGTTGCAAGGCGTAACTTGGAGTGAAGGCGGCGACCTGGATTCTTTGCTCAATCCGTCTAAGCATTCTGCAGCAGCTTTAGCTGCTATTAAAAAGCCGGAAATTGAAGAAGTGCCTGCCGCCGAGCCTGTGCCTGCCGCCGAGCCTGTGCTTGCTGCTGAGCCTGTGCTTGCTGCTGAGCCTGTAGCTGAAAAGTCCATTTCCGCTTTGGCCAAAGCTGAAGAAGAGGAGGATTTGCCTTTTCCCAAGCCGCGCTCTTCAGCTAATCATAAAGCCGTTATCTCTCCTGCTCCTGTTGCCAGCGCTCAACTTGCCAGGCGGGTTGCCGATGTAACAACTACCGCAGAAGCAGCCGCCAAAGCGACCAATTCTGTTAGTAGAGCCGAAGTGGCAGCTTACGTTTCTTCCGAGCGCATAGACGATTTGCAAAAATTGGCAGAAGCCGAATTGGCTGATGAAAAAGTTGTGGAATTAGCTGAACAACTTGATGAACAAGCAGAGGCTGAAGCTCAAGCTCAGACAGAAGAAAATAGCGCTATTGAATCTGCAACTTTAAAAACTGAAATTGCTAGTGAAGAACAAGATAGTGCTGCTTCTGCTGTTTTGGCTAAAGCTAAGAGCACCGTAGAAGTGCAAATTCCTAGCGAGTTACTCAATGTCGATTCAGCCGCCGAAGAGGAAAGACAGAGCGCAGAATTATTTGAGGAGCATGACTCAGAAAACACCACTGAAGCTCACGAAACTTCTGGAGAAGATGTCAGCGCTCCTAAGTCGGAAGCGGCTGAAAATACCGTAAGTTCCAGCGCCGGTTCTTCTAGCTCGGCAACCGAACCTAACGGCGTAAAGCGCTTCGATCTTGGCTTGGGCAATGATGGCGCGGCTTTAGACTTTGACAGCATTATGCCTCGCGATCGTGATCGCTTCACCAACTTGCGCCCGATCAACCTTACCGGCAGCAGCGTCTACCGCAATCCTATCCGCCCTAGCTTCTTCTCCGCTTCACGCATAGTCGCTGCGCCAGTTGCGCCTGCTGTGCCCGCTGCCGTCGCTCAGCCTGCCACCGCTGCGCCAGTTGCGCCTGCTGTGCCCGCTGCCGTTGCTCAACCTGCCCCCGCTGCGCCAGTTGCGCCTACTATGCCAGCTGCCGTTGCTCAACCTGCTCCCGCTGCGCCAGTTGCGCCCGCTATGCCAGCTGCTGTTGCTCAACCTGCCCCCGCTGCGCCAGTTGCGCCTGCTATGTCAGCTGCTGTTGCTCAACCTGCCCCCGCTGCGCCAGTTGCGCCTGCTATGCCAGCTGCCGTCGCTCAGCCTGTCCCCGCAGCGCCAGTTGCAGATCAGCCAAGGCGTTCTCCCGCTTTTGGCTTTGATAGGAGTGAACGGCGCATTATTGGCAGCTCTACTCCTGTTTCAGGCGCTGTAGTTAATGCACAGCGTCCGGCCGCGCTTTATCCTTCTAGCATACCTTCTGTGAGCACTGTTCGTGTGGTTGGTCAACCGGCTAATAGCGCCGCGTCTGCTCCTTTAGCTATGCCCAGAAAGAGCAACTCCGGAGCTTTGCAAGCTGTAGAGCATTATATGTTGCCTTCGCTGTCACTTTTGGAAGAAGTTCCCCCTCAGAGCAGACATGAATTTGTTGATAAGTCGGAATTGCTTATTCGCACTTTAGCCAGCTTTAAAGTGGAAGCTACGGTACGCAACGTAATTCAAGGGCCGGCTGTTACGCGTTACGAGTTAGAACCGGCTATTGGCGTTAGAGTCAACAAATTTATCAATTTGACCAATGATATTGCCTTAGCCTTGGCTGCTACTACGGTGCGTATCGAGGCTCCGGTGCCAGGCAAGTCTGTTGTGGGTGTCGAGGTACCAAATGGATTTACCGAACTTGTTTCTTTAAAAGAAGTGCTCAGCTCGGAAAACTTCCGCAACGGTAAGGGACTGTGTGTCGGCTTAGGTAAAGATATTAGCGGTACAGCTCGAGTGACCGATTTAAGCAAAATGCCTCACTTATTGGTTGCTGGTACGACCGGATCTGGTAAGTCTGTTTGTATCAATACTTTGATTCTCAGTTTGCTTTATCGCTTTACGCCTAGGAATTTGCAACTTTTGATGATCGACCCTAAGCAAGTGGAACTTTCTATCTACGAAGGTTTGCCTCACTTGATTTGCTTAACCGGAGAAGAACCCGGCAAAATTATCGTCGATCCTAAGATGGCCTCTTCGGCTTTGCATCAGATGGTCAACTTGATGGAAGAACGCTACACTATGTTTAGTAAAAACAGAGTGCGCAATATTGGCGAATATAACATGAAGCATCCCGAAGCTACTTTGCCTTGGGTTGTGGTTATTATCGATGAGTTGGCCGACTTAATGATGGTTGCTTCCAAAGATGTGGAAAAATCGATCTGTCGCTTGGCTCAAAAAGCTCGTGCGGCCGGTATCCATATGGTTGTAGCGACTCAGCGTCCTTCTACCGACGTTATTACAGGTCTCTTGAAAGTTAATATCCCTTCTCGTATTGCTTTTGCTGTTTCTTCGGGTGTCGATTCTCGAGTTATTCTCGATGATGGTGGCGCCGAACATTTGCTTGGTAAAGGCGATATGCTCTTTAAACCTGTAGATGCCAATAACGGAGCTCGTATTCAAGGCGCTTTTGTTAAAAATGACGAAATTCAGCGCGTAGTTGATTTCTGGAATAGACAAGACGTGCCTAGCAACCGCATTCAGCTCAACATTCAGGAAGATATGGCCGAAGACAAAGCTGATAAGGGCGGAGGCAATGATGCCAATGACGATGATCCTTTGCTCGAAGAAGCTTTGGATGCCATTTTGCGTACTCGTCAAGCCTCGGCTTCTATGTTGCAAACTGAATTGCGCGTAGGCTATGCTCGAGCCAGGCGTTTAATTAACTTACTGGAAAAGCGCGGCTATGTTGGCCCGGCTGAAGGCAGCAAAGCGCGTAAGATCCTCTATACCGGCGCTATGGACTAAATTTTAGCGCTCACAATAAAAAGCCAGTTTCCTCAATTTAAGGAAGCTGGCTTTTTTTTATGTAACAATTTATATTACAGCGGTTAATACAGTTTCGAATTTTCTACAGGCTCACACCACTGGTTAGAAGTATTTTCGCCCGGCACTTCTACAGCAATATGGCTAAACCAAGAATCTTTTTGGGCTCCATGCCAATGTTTAACATTAGCCGGAATCACAATTACTGTTCCTGGAGTAAGTTCTTGCGGCGCTTTGCCTTCTTCTTGGTACCAACCTTTGCCGGCTGTGCAAATAAGTATTTGGCCTCCACCCTTGGTGGCTTTGTGAATATGCCAATTATTGCGGCAGCCGGGCTCAAAGGTTACATTAGCTAAAAATACGGCTGATTCGCCAGGTTTAGTCAGCGGATTTAAGTAGGAATTGCCCACAAAATACTGAGCGTAGGCGGTATTGGCTTGGCCTTTGCCAAAAATATTTTGTTTATCAAATTCTTCCATAATAGCACTCTCCGAAAAAATATTGTTCAGCTAATTTTGAGAAGCTTTATTCAAAGCGCTCAAAGCATTTAAAGTGCGCGGATAACCGATATAAGGCACGCACTGGGAGACAACTTTTATTAAAAACTGTTTATCATTACCTAAGCTAAAATTGGCTTTGGCGTGAACTAAAAGCTGGGGCTCGCAGCCGCCTTGAGCTGCCAGAAAACAGAAAGTAATAAGCTCGCGCTCTTTAAGGCTTAAGCCCTTGCGAGTGTAATAATCGCCGAAGCAATTGGCGGTGAGCCACTTATTGATATGTTTGGTTTCAGCTGGGCCCGACTCGGAGTAGCCACGCATACATTCCCCGAAAATATCGATTTGAGCTTGTTCACCGGCGGCCAACCTAGTTTCTAACGTGGTGGTACTTTGGTTGGCTAAGGGAATATCGACGCCCAATTTACGCATGATTTCATTAAAGGCGTTAATGAAAGGCAAAACGCGTCCTAAACCAAGATAGTCGGTAGCTTGATAAACAACTTCGCGTATTTCAATTGGAGTGAGTCCGCTATTTATAGCAGCCGGAACAAATAAACGGAAAAGCTCAACTCCTTGACATCCTAAAGATATAGCCAAAATGGCTAGAAAGCGAGATTTATCGTCTAAATCGTCTTGGTTTACCACTTCGTTAAAAGCAAATTCGCAAAAGCGCTCAGCGTATTCCGGATCTGTTTCTACAAACGGAAGCTCAACTTTGGGGAAAAGCTTTTTATAGTAAGCTTCGGTATCTTGACGCAATTTCATAATTTATTAAGCCTCCGCCCATAATTGTAAAGTTTTTGCTGAATTGTCTACACGACTGCCTACAATAGCTAAGCCTTGCTCCACAATGGCTTTAGGACAGACTTTTTTAAGGTCATTTTCACTGCGTCCCAGGCCGCTGCCTTCGTGGGTGCAGAAAGGCTTAATACGTTTGCCGCTAAAGTCGTAGCGCTCCAAAAAAGTGAAAACGGCCATAGGCATAGTACCCCAATAGTTTGGATAACCGAGATAAATAGTGTCGTATTGGTCAATATTGTCGAGGTATTGCTTTAATTCAGGTCTGGCTTGATTCTGCTGGTCGGCGCGAGCTTCTTCAATACAGGTATTATAATCTTTAGCATAAGCTTTTACAGGATCGATTTTGAAAAGATCGGCGCCAGTAATTTGGCTAAGCATTTTGGCCGCTCTCTCTGTATTGCCAACTTCAATATATCTCAATTGGCCGGCAAAATAATTTTCATCGGCTCGGGAAAAATAAGCAATTAAAGTTTTCATTTTTTACTATCCCTCTTTTTAACTAAGATTGGCCTTGCCAATATGAAGACAAAAACTTGGTTTGCATAAGGTTGCTTACTGCGTTCTGTCAGTTTATGGCGGCAATAATACCTTCCGTCGGTATTGTATAGTGCATACACAAAGTAGGGAATCGTCAATTTTTTGTTATAGTATTAACTAAAAGTTGATACTAAACGCTTTTTGAAAGAGGTTAATATGCTTAGCCAGCATTTTTGCGTTTTTCTCTGTGCTGCTGAAAATGGTAGTTTTAATAAAGCGGCTGAAAAATTGCTCATTTCTCCCACTGCGGTTATGAAACATGTAAACAGTTTAGAAAGCGAATTGGAGTTGCGCTTATTTGAGCGTCGAGCTCGCGGGCTAACCCTTACAGAAGCTGGAAATATACTTTACAATCGAGGCTTGGCAATACAAAAAGCGACAGCTCAAGCTTTAAGTGAAGCTCGACAAGTGGCCAATAAATGGCAATATACTGTAACTGTAGGCACTTCGTTGCTAAATCCTTGCAAAGTGTTTATGGATTTATGGGCGCAAATTAATTGGCAATGCCCTCAATTAAAACTAAACGTAGTGCCTTTTGACGACAATCATAGCGATATACTTTCAGTTATTGACAGTATCGGTAAAAAATTAGATTTTTTAGTGGGAGTATGTGATGCCAAACAATGGCTAGAACGCTGTCAAATGCTCACTTTAGGTAGCTACAAAAAGTGCATAGCTATGCCTTTTACGCATCGTTTGGCTAAAAAAAAGAAGCTAAACTTAACAGACTTACATGGGGAAACGCTTATGATGGTTAAAGAGGGCAATTCTCCCATAAATGATAAACTCCGGGCCGATTTGCAAAAGAATCATCCGCAAATAATGATTGAAGATTTGCCCCACTATTACGATATTTCCGTATTTAACCGTTGCGCTCAAACTGGTCATTTATTGCTTAATTTAGAATGTTGGGCTGATGTTCACCCTGCTTTAGTTACTTTACCGGTTGTCGATTGGTCTTATGCTATACCTTATGGCATTTTATACGCTAAAGAACCATCACCTGAAGTTAGCTTTTTGGTTAATTGCTTTCATAAACTTAAACTTTGAGCACAAAAGGTGGGAGCGTAAATGAAATTTATAGCCGCCAAACAACGAGGCTATAAATTTAGCATCAACATGCATGGCGTAAAACTTTTTCTGCTGTGTAGTTTTTTAGCGGCCAATATTCTTCGCCTTCAATTTGCCACTGTTTCCGCATGTTGGTTAAAAACTACGCTTATATGTGCGCAAGCGCGAACATGCTAAGCACAAACGAACGTAGTGTAGTCCTTGGCTTCGGCCAATTGCCGGTATGGCTGCGCAGCCGTAGGCGGAGCAGACGCCGGCAATCCAGGCCGGAAGCCTTGGACGAAACCTACAAACACTGAAAGGCTTCGTTTCGGCAAATTTAAAGCGGAGTTTAGCCTATAGCAAAGCGAAAGGCTTTCATACGCCTGTAGCTTGCTATAGGCGTAAACGCAGCTAACAAACCTGAGAAACGGAGACTTTGAGCACTTAAGCCTTACCTCCGCAACCGCTTATGAAATGTCCGCTTGCTATGAAATGAACGGGCTACAAGTCCAAAAGATTAGCGCAGTAAATGTAACGATACTGCGCCAGCATAAAATGTTAAGCGTAACAATATTGCGCAATACAGGGGGATAAAACCAACCTTTTAGTGAACCTTTCGGCTATATTTTGTCGTCATGCTGGCGATAAAATGTTTGATGTATTTGGTTAGACAAAAACTTCTACTTGGTTATTGTAAACAAAGGAAGCGTTACATATATGAAATACAAAAATACTTTCCGTTTTGCAACCTTTGCGGCTGCTCTCAGCTTAGGCGCTAGCCTCTTGGCTGGCGGCTGTGGCGATGGTGGATCCACTACACCTAATAGTTTAAATGGCGGAGACACCCCTCAGCCCCCTACACCTGAACCTCCTATTAGCGATACTTACAAAGTCACTTTCCAATATAATTCTTTAGCTAAAAACTTAGGTCGTACCGAAGTTGCTGCCGATATTGTCAGCGTAAAATATGCTTTTTATGGCAGAACTGGCAAATTTACTACTGCGGCCACTAAAGCTCATGAATTTAAGCATGAAGCGGTCGCCCAAGAGCAAGATATTACCATTGATGCTACTGAAGTAGAGGAGCTTAATGCTGATATCTATGGCGTTACTGCTGCTTACTATGCTGAAGGCGACAAGTTGGTAGCTGTCGGGTTCAACACTATCGATTGGCAAGGTGGCAAAACAGCTACTATCGCCGATCCAGATTTATACCTTATAGGCTCAGGCAATGATACCCTTTCTTTAACTTCTTACGATCCGGCTACCGGCAAAAATAAAACAGTTTTCAAACCCGGCGAAAACGTAGGCTTATTCTTTGAACTTATCCCCAATGGCGAAACTATAAAAGCTTACGATTTAATTCCCTTTGCTACTTTCAGTAATCTTAACGACATAACTGATGACAAAGTTACCGTTCTTACTGCTACTCAAGGTAAAACTAATGGGCAGTTTACTGCTGCGTCTAAAGGTACTGTCGCTCCCCAGGCCACTATCCAGGCTGCTATAGGAGACTTAACTTATATGGTTGAAGCTCCTATCTACGTTACCGAACAAACGATTGAAAATATTGAACTTCGCCCTCTTAGCGACGAAATTACCGCTCTTCCTTCTTCTGAAATGACTGCCTTCTACATGCTTTATATTGATAAAAAAGATGCTGAGGGAAAAGACATTCCCAATGCCTATTCTTCTTATAAGTTCTCTTCTAC
>OQVS01002053.1_pt1 | contig 13264 bp, 15 predicted proteins | sample 1691601 | NCBI WGS metagenome assembly OQVS01 (sample SAMN03418268, study PRJEB22391) | human gut metagenome | biome: human-gut; feature: organic feature; material: feces | host: Homo sapiens | place: Tanzania | collected 2013-01 | reverse complement strand
TCTTCCAGTTTAGGACTCTTTATATTTTCCGGGAAGCTCTTCAAAGAACTTGACAACGGAGGAGATGATTTTTGGGACTTCGGTCGTTGCAGTGACGACCATGTTGCCAACCCACTCTCCGATTTTGCCTACCGCAAAACCAAGAGCGTATCCGATTTTTTCAGGGAGAGAACCAAACCATTCGCCAATGCCGTTTACAATGTTCCCGACCTTTTCAGGCAAAGAAGTCATAAAGTCAATGACTGCATTCCACTTGGTAACGATAATTTGTTTGATGGCTTCAATGCGCTGTTCAAAAACATTTTCGACATAATGCATTTTAATGTCGGCTTCTGCGGCGGCATCTGTTTTTTCGCCGCTCTCTTTAGCACCCCATTTGATACCAGCCCAGTGAAGAACAAGGCCAATACCGACACCAGCAGCGGCAACGGCTCCAGCAACAGGAAGGCTTGCGCCAAAAAGCAATGCAATGCCAGCACCAGCAACGCCACCAAAGATTCCCATCAAAGCTGTAATAATGGTATCAAGAACAGGAAATTCTTTCAGCTTTTCGCCAAGCGAGAATGTGATCCCTGTAAAGGTAATGAGACCTGCAAGACCGATAGAAAGTGTTGCGGCTGTACCCGCCGCCACGCCAAGATTAGTAAGCAGTGTGATACCAGCAATGGAGCCAAACGCCGTTGTTAGAGCGGATTGAATCCATGCGCTTGCATCGCCGAGATTTGCTTCGCCAGTACTAAGCGCATAGGTCAAACCTGCAAGACTTGCCACAAAAGCAACACCCATGCCAAGCGTAATACCATCTGCGCCCATCGTACGCCAGAGGACAAAAGAGCCAAATGCGGCGGATACGACTTCTCCCAAAAGCTCAAGAGGATTTCCGCTAGATGCGTAGCCTTTTGCAAAACTGAATACTAGCGATGCTTCGATAACAACTGTTGCAATCGAAAGTGCAAGCTTCTGCAAGTCTGTCATTTTGGAAATTGCTGTTGCAACATCTGTTAAGAAATCGACAATTTTCCACAATGCAAGCGCAGCAGTGACAGCCCAGATGATGGGAAGCATATCTTTGATTTTTTGTTTAACTTCGTCGATTTGGGTGCCAAGATAATCGGCAAACATATCGTAACCGGACAGGTCAACATCACCCAAGATGTTGCCGGACGCGCCGCCACCAGAGCCAGACGAACCAGAATCACCCTGCGTCGGGTCAATGATATTCAACTCGTCAAAGCCCATTGTGTAGTCTTTAAGGGCTTTTGCCGCTTTCTTCGTTGAGCCAGCAGTCTTGTCCATTGCATCGCCAACATCGCCAATGCTAGACGCGCCAGAGCCAACGCCCTTAGAGAAATCCGTAAACGTAACCTTTACGCCCATCAGCTTTGCAACCCATTCAACAAACTCTCGAATGAGCTGAACAGCAGCAATCAGCGGCGGAAGGATGGATTTCAGGGCGGGGTAGAGCAGAGAACCAACAGACTTCGCCAGCATATTTAGCTGCGCTTTCAGAATTTTGATCTGGTTCGCAGGGCTTTGAATCGTCTGCGCAAGGTTACCCTGAATGTTGGCGGTCTGCTTCATAATGGCAATGTAACGCAGGACTGCTTTATCTGCCTGAGACAGGCTAGAAACCTGTTTATTAAAGCCGAGAGCCAGAAGTTCTTGCTGTAACCGGGCCTGAGACAGGTCAACGCCAAGACGGCGAATAGGCTCAATCTCACCAGAGATGGCAGAGGACATTGCGGTAAAGGTCTCTGCAACGTCCTTATTCCAGTAGGATGCTTCGTCATAGGCAAGCTGAGTCAGGTTCTTAGACAGAACGTATGCCTTGTCACTGGCCAGACCAAACGACGTGCCCAAACTCTGAATGGTTGCCATGTAGGTCATCGCTTTGGTCGGGTCAACGCCAAGCAATCCCTGCATCTTGCTAATGAGCGTATCAGCTTCACCGCTCAAATCGCCCATAGCATTATGGAACAGGTCTGTTGCTTCGTAGAAGTCATTGAACTTCGCAACAGCGTTGCCGAGATACTCGGCAATGGCTTTTAGCGAAACCAGCTTTGCCATGTTCCGCATGAAGCCGTTTATCTGGTTCGACAGGCTGAGATAGCTCTTACGCTGCTTTTCGTTGGCAGCAGTCACACGGTTCGCCTGTGTCACCACCTTACTCAACTGCGGAGGTAGCTTTGCAAAGGCGTTGCCGACTTTGTCAAGCTGAGACGCAAGGGGAGTAAGAGCGGTAGAAATCTTCTGGCAGGAGCTTGCAAAGGAATCAAAGTCGGTCGCTTTCAGCTTATCGGTCAGGTCAGGCACCTTGCCGATCGCATTAAAAGCACTACCAAGAGCTTTAAGGTTCGATGCGTCCAAAATAGACAGCGGGACCAGAGCGTTGGTGAGCTGAGTAATGCTCCCGGACATGGAATAGAAGTCCACGCCGTTCAGCCCAGAAACAGCCGCAGGAATCTTCTTAATGGCGTTCACGACCGTGTTGATGCTTTTTGTGCTTGCAGTCGTGTTGACGTTGGAAAGACCATTCAAGAAGCTTGTGATTTTATCCAGCCCGGACATTCCAGCGGAAGCCTGTTTTAGCGTTGCAATAGAACTAGCCAGCTTATCAAGGCTGTTCACAACCTTCGTGACGTTGCCCTTTGTCCGCAAATTAGAAATGGCAGTAGCGAGCTTGTCAATATTAAGCTCCGCACCCTGCGATTCCGCAGAAATCTCTACGGATAAGCTCGTAATATCAACATCAGCCATCACTACCACCATCCTTTTCCATCATGGAGAACATCATTCTCTTAATGCGCTCCTGTGCTTCAACTGCACGTTGGTACTCGTATTCTTCCTTTTCCCTTTGGGTAAGGGGAATCGGTCTGTCCATGTACTTGATGGGTGCAGACCCTTTCTTGCGGAACATATTGCCAACCGTAGAGGAAAGCGCAGAAGCCATATAAAAGCCATTTCTCCATGCTTCGGTATTTGCCCGCCGTTCACGGATTTCCTCTGCGTCACGGTAGACCTTTGCCAGCCAGACATCTCCATGCCAGAACTGGTCATGGGTCATTCCGATCGAGAGGTAATAGGCTTCAACGTCGTGGAACAGTTTGGAGAAAGAGAACGGTTGTTCTTCTTCTCCGTTTGTTTCATCAGGAGGTCGGTCGGTTACACGACCTCCCAAGTCGCGTTTTTTGCTTCCTTGTCATCCTCATCGGTTGCGATCAGGGACTTCGCTGCATCGGCGTACATTTCCAGCAGCTTGCCCATCAGGGTTTCCTTGTCCTCGATATGCGCATACAGTTCATCAACAACCTTGCGCTTGATGCCCTGATGGTTCTCAAAGAACGCACCGTAGAACAGAGCGTAGGAGTTTTTCAGCAGACCCTTGCCGTTCAGGTACTCGCCAAGTTCAAAGCCTGCCCGCTGCTCTGCCATCTCCACGCTCTTGCGGGTGTAGGTCAGTGCATAGGTGTTCTTGCCGTCAGCGGATTTCAGATTGATAGTAGCCATATTAAATGCTCTCCTTTATAAATAGTGGCAGAACCAAATCCGTTGTTCAGTTCTGCCCGGTTTGATTGATTCGATTTTTGCGGGTTAACCGCCGATAGTCAGCGTTTCACTGAATACAGGCTTCTTGGTGAAAATGCAGTTGATGGTCATTTCCACGACCTCATCCACACCGAAGCCGGACAGGCCAACCTGATGCATACCTTGCCAAGAGAAGCCGGAGCCGTCCTGCATCTTCAGGGCGTAGTACTTCACGGTGTTGCTCTCGGAAGATTCGTCATAGCCCGCTTCCTTGACCTTCTTGTAGTCATCCTTGTTGTAGTTGGCGGTAAAAGACTTGGTGTCGCTCTGGATGATGCCGAAGATGTTGACCTGCATAGGGTCGGACAGGGTAGTGGCATCCAGAAGGTTGGGTTCGGAGATCAGGTCGGGCACATCCTTGATGTCGCACAGCTTCGTCAGAGCGGTTGCGCTGTCGCCACAATACAGGGTGGTATTCAGACCGGAGATAGCAGTACTCATAGAATGTTTACCTCCTTAATTTCGGTAAATCATTCCGTCCTCTCCGATTGTTGCCCCGTAGCTGCAATCAATCCGATAGACGGAATTGTTATACAGCCCATTCAATGGGGCAAACGATTTGCGATAAAAATTGAGTGGTTCAAGAATGGAATCCACGATTCCAACAATAGAACGTGCTTCTGCAATGCGTCCTGTTTCTTTGTTGGAGTAGACACGCACACGAAGGGATACAGCGGCGTACTTGCTGTGCCGGGCAGAATCAATGTGCACAGGAAGGTTGCTGTTTTCCTCTATCTGCACACAAGGAAACTTTTTGACGTTGCTGTCATTGATTTCACCAGTAACGAAAATGCCAGGAATCTGCTTTCGCAGTTCCGTAGCAACAGCCGTGAAGATAGAATTGAAATAATCAATCAACTATTCCAAACCTCCCTCCACGTTGCTTCGACCTGAGAAGCCATCTCTTCAACAGCTCCCCACATAGCCATAGCTGGTTCGTTACCATCGGTGTAATTCAACTGGCCCTTGCCATCCACCTGTTTAACAGGCGTACCAGCATTGCCAGATTCACCGTAGTAGTACCAACGTCTGCCAGCACCTTTGCCTTGACCGTAGGAGCCGTGCGCTCCAACGCCGGACGGCAGCTCACCGCCATATTCGTTGTGGTGTGCGCCAGTGCCAAACTCGATAAAGGCAACCGACTTGCCATCAGCAATAATGGAGCAAGTGGTTCCGTTCTGCTCGACACGGCAAGAAACATCGTTGCTACCAGCATATTCGGCATTGGCAAAGCGAACTTTTGCCACGTCAAGCCCTTTGTCAGCCAAAGATTTTGCAAGCTCCTGCGCTTTTTGGTTCAAGGTGGCTTTGTAAATCTGTATCTGACGTTCCGCATCACGAAGTCCGGCATCACTCAACCTCACTTTAATTTTCACTTGCAGCCACCTCTTTCAGCGCATACAACGTGTCCGTGATATGCTCAGCGACCTTGACCACAATGTAATTGAAGGGCTTTGAAACGTCCGTCTGAAACCAGACGTGCGTACCCTCATAAAGCGGCGTGTTGTGCTTTTTGCTGGACGAACTGATAACGTAGCTGTAATCCGTGAACGCACCGAAAGGGCTTGCTTCCGCAGAACCAGTAGGCGGGCTGACGTTCAGCATCAGCTTTGCGGGGGTGCTCCACGTCTGCGATGTCTCGCCAGTTTCATTGCCCCACTCGTCCACAACAGGTGTTTTCTCGCCAACCGGGTTTGAATACCACAGCGGGCGTTTATCCAGCGGGCTTCCATTGAACATCAGCCGATAACACCTACTCTCGGAACTACTTCGTTCAGCAGGGACTGCGCCACATCGGAACTTTCCCACACACGAGTAATGCCGTTGTTGGTATAGCTCGTCTGTCCGTTTGCACCGATGTGGTTGTACAGTTCCGCTGCAATGCGTATCTGCAACGACTGATACTGCGAGGGCAACTCGTCCGGTCTGTTGCCGAAGGGGTAACCCTGCGCAAATATCTTGTCTTTGGCGAAATCAAGCAGCAGGTCGAAGAGTGGGTAGTCCTCGTCCGTGACTTCACGGTCAAGTGCCGGGGCAATGTACTGTCCCAGCTTGACTGCCGCTTCGGAATACTGGTCTCCCATGCTGCTTTCCTCCTTTCGCCTTAGTAAGCCTTGATGCAGTACACAGCGTCCATGCGTTCAAAGGACGGCAGGACAATTTCGGAAACGTAGATGTTGGTGTTGACAGGATGCACGGTCTGCTCAGTAGTAATGGCAACACCCGTATTCACAACGGAAACCTGTGCATTGGAGATGCCAGCCATCAGGTCGGCTTCCTCAGGGGTGGCAACATAGTACATATTGCCCAGAGAACCAGAAGGAGCCAGCACAACATAGCCATCGGGCAGATACTTTTCGGCAGCAGCAGTTTCCTCCGGCTTGTACATCTTGTCGTACAGATGGATACGAATACCGGATGCAGTTTCGACAACAGAACGTGCTTCGGAATCAACCAGCACGGCGGTGGTGGTCTTCATAACCGTCAGGAAACGGTTCTTGATTTCATCCGCAGCAATCATCTTGTGGAAAGTGTCGGTGTTCATGTAGGCATCGGTGATAATCTCACCAGTGTTTGCCAATACGGTGTTTGCAGCAGTGGTCATCGTGGCAATGGGTGTTGCGGTGGTAGGAGCATCCCACTTCTCCTTGGTAGCCAAAGCCTTGTAATTGGACTGCTTCCAAGTGCCGTCCGGGTCGTAATCGTAGACGTAACTCACGCCATTGGATTCGATAGAGATGCCGGGCTTGCCAGTCTTAGGTGCCAGAAGCTGCCACACCATCCGCTCAGGCACGATGCGAGCACCAGTGATAAGCTGTGCAGTATCATCGTAGACGCGATTGATAACATCTGCCGCAAACTCCTGATTGGTAGCCAGAACAGAGATAATCTTGCGGCGGTCTTCCTCGTCAATGTGAGTGCCCTCGCGGAAAAACGGCATACTGGTCTCGGTCATCTTGATGCCCTGACGAGTACGGAACGTAGCCTTAGTGTCGAACACGCTAGGCTTCAGCGAAACGCCAACGCCCTTGTGACCACGAAGCCATTTCAGTTCCATGCTGACCTTCTTACGGGCAGGGAACAGAGCATCAGAAGCATAGGGCTGCGCATTGGTCGGGTCATTCGTCCAGTAGGCGGCAATCGCAGCGGGAGAGAAGATTTCATTCAGATTCAGTGCCATAATTTATTCCTCCTTACTCGCTCTTTGCGCCAACATCAGTACGGCAGAAAACGGCGGGAACAGCCTTTTTCAGAGCGGCAATATCGTTTGCAGAATAGGTAAAGCCGGACAGCTTTGCCTTGTCCACATCAATAACGCCCTGAATCAGCAGTGCGCCATTGGGGTTGACAGCAGGGTCAACGGTGTGCAGCAGAATGCCAATGGCATCGGTAGCCGCATCAGCAACGCCGGTGCCAGTAGTGGCAGCAGCTTTCAGGCCAGTCTTTGCCATAGGATAGCCAGCCGGAACGGCATTGGTCTCCTTGACGGTAAAGGGAATGGCAACGTAGGTATCAGCAGCCAGAATAGTGCTTTCAGGAGCCGATACCGGAGTATTGGTGTACTTCATGTTTTCCTCCTTAATGGAAAGCAGTCATTGCGTCACTCGATGCCTTGTTTGCGTCTGCACGCTCCTTCGCAAAGCGTTTAGCAAAGGAAACGCCTGCGCTATCTGCGCCGTCACCATTACCATCCGCACCCGGAGGTGTGGGCATATCCTTCAGCAGAGAAGCCTTGTAAGCAGTGTCGTGGGCGGTCATAAACTCCGACTGGAACTTAAAAACCTTGTCCATGTCACCGTCAGCCAGTGCAGATGCAGCTTTGTTGGCAAGTTCAGCGTCATAGCCCTGTGCAACGAACTTCTCACGGTAGGATGCAAGGGTCTTTTCCTTGACGAGGTTTTCCTTGTCGGCGGTCAGGGCTTCAATCTGCTTCTGCATCTCTGCCAGCTTGTCAGCCTGTTCCTGCGCGGCGTTCTCGTCATCGGTGCGCTTTGCCTTAAGCTGTTTCTTGTACTCAGCAGCTTCGCCATTGGCTTTCGTCACGGCGTTACGCAGCTTCTCAACCTCTGCGCTAGGGTCTGCAACCTTTTCAAGCGCAGAAATGATTTCATCGGCGGTCATGCCCTCTTTGTAGGCATCACCAAGCAACACATTGAGTTTCATATCGTTAATTTCCTCCTGCGTTTTTTTACCGTTGCTTCCCTGCAACGCTGCGAAATTTGTATCCCGGCTTCCCTGCCGTGTTTATGGCAAAGGGTTATTCGCCCTCTGTTTCTTTATTGGTATTGTCAGACTGTTCATCTGCCATGTTCCCGACATTTGTGTCGGTAACATCCTGTTTGGGCTGTTCCTGCGGCTTCGGTGCTTTCCCATCCTCGCCCAGCTTGCCGGAAGCAATCAGGAAGGGTTTGCTCATTTCATAAGCAGCCTGCGGGTCAGGGAACAGACCGGGCGTAGTGAACGCCAACTGCGGGTCAATCGGCTGCTGAATCATCTGTGCAAAAATCTGAACCTTGCTCTGCTGGTTGTCGTACTGACGGCGTGGCAGTTTGATGTTGATGTCGCTTGCCATCAGCTTAGAACCAGCCGTGTCACGCAGGATTTTGAGCATCACAGACAGGCTCTGGCGTTCAGCGTACTTGAACATATTCTCGTACTGCTGCGCCCTTGCTTCGGTGTGATTCCAGCCGTTACGGACGATAACTGCACCCACGTTGTCAGACGTTGCGTTCTCACTGCCGGTGGCACTAGGCATGGCAGTCAGACTGCGGTACACGTTCAACATGGAATCAATCAAAATCTGCGTTTGCTGCTGATTCAGTTCGTTTGCAAGCTGTTTTACATCGGCAGCAAGTCCAGAAGTAGATTTAATTGACATTGCGCCCATAGCTTTAACAGCTTCCAGCGCTTCTTTATCAACAAGACAGTTAATAAAGACCATGATGGATTGGATAAACTGCTCTACGCCGTCAAGCCGATTGCTTTCCAACAGGTTGATAGCATCCAGCACAGGGATTGCAGGTTCAAACAAACCCATCCGCTCCGGGTTCAGCTTGTATTCGACCATCGGCAACATTCCCAGAGAGTGGTTCTCCGATTTTGTGACTTTGCCGTTGTCAATTTCAAAGTACTGGTTCGGCGTATACACGCAAATCAGGTCGTTTAGGTCGTTTTGATAATTGCGTGGGATGTGTAGCACGTTGGCAATTGGTTTGTGCCCGATGCCGGAGTTGTAAATCACATACGCCATGTCCGGGTCAGGAACATCCACTAGCAGGGGCGTTTCGTCCGGGTAGTTGCCGTTGTACCCCTTGTCAGGGAGAACAATGCGGTATCCATGTCCGCACTCCAACATCCACTGCCAGAGCCGCCGATCAAGCGCATCCTTGCCCTCATACTGCAAGGCGTTGGACAGGCGGGCGATTTCCTCACCGTCACCAGTTGCCGTTTCAGACCGCACATAAGAGCAAGGTGTGCCGCTCATGTAGCCTGTGTAGAAACCAACACACTCGTTAGCGTGGTTCTCTACAATGCGATTGGTGATTTCAGCGTGGTATTCCTTTGTGCGGTGGAGGACAGGCTGACTGCCCAAGTAGTAGTTATGCAGGAAACGAATCTCGTTCTTGTTCAGCAGATGAATAGGCTCTGCCTTGCCCATAACCACTTTTAGAACGTTCTCCCGGTTGATTTCCGTCTCCGGCGTTTCAATCGGTCTGCGCCCGGTCAGCGGCTCATTCAAGAAGCCGTCAACAATCACCTGATACTCAGCCATGTGCTCCTCCTTTCTGGCAAAATAAAAAGCGCAGCAAGACAAACCTGTTAAGGTTTATCTCACTGCGCCAAAACTGCGCTTCAAAAGCTATTTACTTTTCAGGTGGATGGATGATTTTGGCCCATCCTTCCCTTGTGTCTCCTTCGATAACGCCCTTGCATCTGTCACACTTGAAATGATATCGCCCGTCCACTTCGCCAAGATAGCGGTTGCAACGGACGTTCTTATAGATTGGATTCTGCCTGATACAAGGGCAACAGATTCTAACTAGCATGAGCGCTCCTTTCGTTGGATTTCTGGAAACAGGCTGTTGAGCACAGGCCTGTCAGAAGCTACTGGGAAACTATTCGCGCTACCAGTCACGCTATTCCCGCCTGGGAAAGCCGCCGCAGCCCTAACATTCAGTTCGTTGGACAACGTCAAACAGGTCGGCTGCGGTGTTTGGTCACAGAGGATGGATTTGAACCACCGATTTCCAGACGGCTATGCGGCCGTGACCTGGCGAACTACCAGACTGTTCCACTCCGTGATAAACCCGGCTTGATTGGTTAACCGCTGCTCTTTGCAATGTCATGTCTAACCATTGCATCGAGAGCCGGGAGTAGCGGTGGAGGATTCAGAGAATAGAAAGCCAAGCAAAGAAGATGGTTGTGCTGCGTAACGGAATCGAACCGTTGCTCGCCAGCCGTGGGGGAGACAGGCTGGCATTCCCCAATCAATCGGAAACGCAACATATAAAGCCCGGTGAAGAGAAAGAGTGGCAAACCTTCACCGGTGAAAGGAGGAATATGCTTGTTGACACGCGCGCGGGTAAAAATGACAAACCCCGCGTGCAAGCTATTCCTTTAAGGGAAGCTGCAAAACTTCCTGTGTACATTATAAGCCTTGTCAAGTGGTGAAATCAAATAAATAGACCCAGCGAACACAATATATTGTGTTTTTAATCAAAAAGGCCTCTTGACAGGCTCAATTTTACTGATTCCGTTGTACAGTTCATCGGCAAGCTGCGCCAAGCTATCTGGTGCATCATCGTGCGGAATCTTGCCAAGCTGCGTGAACATCGTCACCTGTTCCATGAACGCCTTGTACTCTTTCGACTGGTGCTTCTCGTCAAGGAAGTAGAACCGTTTGATGTCCGGCGCATACTGGATGATTCTGGACAGCTTGCTTTGACCGCTGGGCGCACGTTGGCTGCGAACAGAGCAGTGATAGCCTTGCTGACGGAGCTGGCTATCCACCACGTCACAGTATTCATCACCGCCGTTGTTGGCTTCGCCGCGCACCACGTTGATTTTATGCTGGATGATTTTGCCGACAACCTCCGGTCTGGTCACGGTCTTATCGCCATTGTTAAACACGAGGTCAGGAATGAACACGGCATCTCCGTACACATAAGCAATAGGACAGGCTGTGAAGTCACCGCCGCCCCATGCAATGTCCATGACCATCAGCTTGCGATCAGGCTCACCGTCAGGCAAAACGCCGTTGAAATACCGCAGTTCATCAGCGGGGAACAGCAGACCTTCACGCACATAGGGCTTGCCCATGTACTTTGCCCACCATGTTGCATCGTCAATGCTAGCCTTCATGTCGGCGTAATAGGCATCGTCAAAACCTACGCCGTAGTCATAATTGAAGTTGCTGTGTCCGTTCTCGTCCACCGCAGGAATGACCCGGAAGCGGTATTTCGGATTGTCCGCATACTGGTTCTGGATGCGCCCCAAAGGGTCAAGCACGTTCCAGCGTGTACCGACCATCAATTCCAATGCGCCCTGCTTTTTACGGTCTTTCAACTGGTTCAGGTAAGCATCGTACTTGTTGTTCAGACGCTCAACATTCAGGCTTTCTTCCAAGTCCTCAATCAAGTCATCGCTGTACAGAACGCCACCCTCGCCGATTTCAACAGCACCGGTCAGCGTACCGCCGATGGAGCGGCAGGTCAGGGTGGGGAAGCGCTTCTTCCGGTTCAAGTCAACGCTTTCGTCCTTTGCGCTCTTGTCCACAAGCTGAACGTCAGGGAAGATTTTGCCCCAGTTGTAGGTAACAGGGTCGGTGATGATGGACAACACTTCACCATAGAAGCCATTTGTCAGTTTGTCAGAATGACCGCTCATGACCGATGCAACGTCAGGGCGGTTGCCCATCAGCCATGTGATAAAAAATATACAGAGGGTACTGTTATGGGTAGGAATCAGACGCTTACCAGCGCAATACACGCCGCCCTCAACCTGAATGCAATTGCCTTGCTTCGGCTCGACGCGCTCAAATCCGCAGAATGCCACGCGGCGAGGTTTGGAGAACTCTTTTAGCTGCTTGCGAGGAACAACACACGGAATGGGACAAGTGGGATTAAAGGCAATGGCGTAAACGGTCAAGTTGCCCTTAACGCCACTAGAGGACACACGAGGTGGATATTCTACCACGCTGCATCGCCACCCAAACGTGGAAACGAGCGTAATAAAATCGTCTCTCATTTGCGGTTCTGTGGTAGAAAAAGCATACCGATGCTCTTTTGTCCGCAATGTGCCGTCCGTGTCAAGCAGACCAGCCAACAACTCCATGCGCTGTGCAATGCTGGCTGTAAAGTATTCTTCTGGGATGTGCTTTACGCAGCGGCGGTGGCTATGGCACATATCGCCTTTTTGAAGCGCCTGTCGCAAACCAGAGAATCCGTAATATTCAACGCCAGTACCCTTGTGAACCGTATGCCAGCTAACAGGATATCCATCGTTAATGACGCGCTCAACAATTGCCCGATCGCAAGGCGGTTCGCAAATATCCGGGTGCTGATTGCGACCATCACCAAGCCAAGCACCTAGTGTATACGGCTCAACAGGCAGTTTCTTATACTCGCCCTCTACAAAATTTTTGAAAAGAACCTGATAACAGAACCTTATGCCGTCCTTCGTGTCAGTAACATAATCCGCCATCATCCGTTTGGTTTCGACCACATCGAATCCATTCTTATGGCGGTTGAAGACAGGCCATTCGTGGTTCTCGTGGCAGTCAATATATGTGCCATCAGAAAAGTGGCAGCGCACATCAAGCTTACACTTAGGAGACACTGCCAGCACCTTTACGAACTGGCCTTTCGGACTGATGACTTCATCGCCAACTTGCAAATCACCGTGATTTTTCCAGCCATTGCTCGTTAAAATTGGCGTATCATCGCTCAAAGCCTTGCCTACGCGAGCGGGAAGGCTAACTCCCAAGAAGTCAATCCGCTTGTAAAACAAATCCTCTAGGTCATCTGCCAGCACTTTTAGAACCTTTCGTCTCGGCTGATAGAACTTCTTCTCCGGCGCACGGTTCCATTCAAGGTAGATGCAATAGCTGTCAAACACGTCCTTTGCTTCAAATAGGTACGTCCGGCTGATAATATCATAGACCTTCGCCACGTCCTCGCCTGTTTTCATCTTGCCCATCATGGCTGCACAGACGGAACGCAGTTCACCAGAGTATTTGTAGGCATCGAACCGCTTGTCTTGTGGCAGAGCATCTCTCAGATTCACGACCGCCTGAAACCAGTCCTCATAGACCTGTGCTTCGGTCGGATTCTGCTTTGCATACGCTTTGATGCTGTCGATAATGGCGACACACTGCTTTGGCTGCATAAAAAAATAGGCACCCCCTACCTGAAAATGTAAAGAGTGCCTACAACTGCACAAAAAGTATTTTATTCTGTTCGGTCGAAATCTGTTAAAAAATAAATATCTCAAGCATTTTCGACAAGAACATTCCGCAAATCAATGCAGATTCAATCATTATTAGTGGCATATTATCGTTTAGAAAATCGAGGAATCGAAGTTCAATCCGATCCAACTTGTCTCTCATTTTCATACTACAATCCTATAGATTTTCAAAGAAATCCCTCCATTCTAAACGATGATGTGATATAATAGAGGG
>OQVS01002051.1_pt1 | contig 13272 bp, 10 predicted proteins | sample 1691601 | NCBI WGS metagenome assembly OQVS01 (sample SAMN03418268, study PRJEB22391) | human gut metagenome | biome: human-gut; feature: organic feature; material: feces | host: Homo sapiens | place: Tanzania | collected 2013-01 | reverse complement strand
TTCTTGTGTGAGAGAACGAGCTGTCCCTTCTTGTCTTCAGGAGACTCTACATAAACTTCAACTTTGTCACCAACCTTGAGCTCAGGATTGTAACGGAACTCAGGAGCGGCGATGACACCTTCGCTCTTGTAACCGATATTTACGAGAACCTCTCTCTTGTTGATAGCGGTAACTGTACCTTCTACAACCTCATTCTCTTTGATGTCAGAGAGGGTCTTGTCATAAGCGGCCTCGATAGAAGCCTTGTCTGTGTCGCCATAGGCAGCCTCTTTCTCGAAAGCTTCCCAGTCGAAGTTCTCCGGAGCAACTGAAGCGTTCAGCGGAGCTTTCTTGGTTTCTTTTACAGCCTCAACCTCTGGAGTCTCGACTGCAACTTTGTTTTCTTCCATAATAATTACGAATAAAACTAGTGGTTTAACATTATTTTTTGTACCCTGCAAGGACGGGATTTCGCCCAATCCCCACAAAAGGCGGCGCAAATTTAGTCAAATTATTCTGATTTACAAGCGGATGCAGCTAAAAATCACTTACTTTCCTTACCTGTCACCTTCTCTTTCACTGCCTGGAATCCCTCCGTCACGCCTTCCTTGATTTTCTTCTTGGAATTGTAGAATTTCGTAGGGTTGATTTCAGCGATGGTGCGGTAGAAAGAGTTGGCCCAGTAGTTCCTGAGTCCGAAGCCGCTCGCCTGCCCCTTGAAAGGCATGCAGGAAACGATGTCGCCGGTCGCGCAATCGAAGAACACATAATAATAGGTGCCCATCTTCGTGCCTTTGTTCAATTCTCCGGCAATGACGACCAGACCGAGCCCGTCGCCCTCCGGATATTCAATTTCCTGAAGTTCAAATTCAATGTCCTGCTCCGTGAAAGGCTCCGTCGTGTGATTGACGATGAGTTCGTTTTCGTCAATGTCGGCGATTCTCTTGAGAGTAGGGTCAATGTCTACCACCTTAATCGCCATTTTCAGTCTTTTGGCCAATGGTGTCACATATTTGTCCTCTTCAGCAAGCATCAGTTTGTCAATTTCCCTGAATGCGGAGATGAAGTCCCCCGCTGTTTCCTCGGCACCGACAACTTTCGCCAATGCGAAGTCGATTCCGTAAAATTTTACGGAAGTGTAGTCACTCAACTGTTTGGTTTCCTGTGCATTGATAGCGCTGCAGGCGATTCCGGCCATCAAGGCCAATGTCATAAAAAAGCGTTTCATAGCAATAACTTATATGTTCATGTATTGTTCAACCTCTCTTGTCAATGAATTTCACCGGTTTGCGGCTCATCGGCGGGAACATTATCTTCGCTACCTCTTCCGGCGTCTCAAATTTCACGCCCGGAGCCACACGGACTTTCGCGCGGAAGATATCCTTGATTTCTTTCTCGAATCTGTCCGACGGGGTCAATGTCCCCACACGCACGATTACATCATCCGTGCCGAGTTCATTGGTATAAACCTCTACCACATAGTTCTTTACATCCGGGATATTGTCGAGGATGTCGAACAATGCCGGCGGGTAGAGCGTCGTTCCCTTGAACTTTATCATCTGCTTTTTCCTGCCGACCACCGAGCTGACGCGCACCGTATTGCGGCCGCAGCGGCATGGCTCGTCATAATGGTAGACCATATCGCCGGTCTTGAAACGGAGCAGCGGCATTCCCGTCACGCCCAGCGTGGTAATCGTGACTTCTCCCGGCTCGTCCGGTCCGACAGGATTGTTGTCATCATCCAGGAATTCCACTATCATGAGTTCCGGCTGAAGATGCCCGCCGTTGAAATATTCACAGTCCGTGAACGAGTGCTGCATCTCGGTGGAAGCGTATGTGGAATAGAGCTGGAGTTCAGGCCATTTCTCATGGATAATCTGCCCCAATGTGTTCAGTTCGAATGTCTTAGGGTCACGCAAGGCTTCGCCGATGCAGACGCATTTCTTCATGGAGCAGTTCCGGTAATCGATGCCATGTTCTTCAGCAAATGAGATGAGCTTCACGAGAAAAGACGGCACTGCCATGCCCACGGTCGGATGGATGCGGTTAATCGTATCCCATTGGAGTTCAGGAATTCCGTTGCCGACACGCACCACGCCCATTCCAAGCTCGCGCGCCCCCATGAAGTATGCGAGTCCGGCCATGAAACGGCGGTCTATCGTCACCATTTCCTGCATGATGTCGTCCCGGGTGCAGCCGGCTGTCTGAAATGAAAGTTGCTCATTATAAGCCAGATGCTGGAGGTCGCCTTCGGTCTCGGTAAAGGTCACCGGGTCGCCGAGTGTGCCCGATGTCGTGGAATAGTCAATGATTTCAGACGGATTCACACAGCAGAATTCGGCGCCATGAAGCTGCAGGTCGCGCTTCGTAGTAACCGGTATCCGCCTAAGATCTTCCAGCGTCCGTATTTCATTTATATCAATGTCGTTTTCCACGAAGAGCCGCTGATAGAAAGGCGACTTGGCAGACAAATATGCCAAAGTCTCCTTTAATCGCCCCTCCTGATATTTCTTTATTTCCTCCCTCGGAAGAAACTGTATTTCCGGATGTTTTTCCATAAAAATAACTTGGTAAAACCCAGCAAATATAATATAATTTAGCGTATTTTCCCGAGTTTCGCTTCTATATGTTGATATTCAGAGGGCTTCATGGGGAGAGTGAGGGCGTGGCGATATGAGGCGGCGGCTTGGGCGGGACGGCCGGACGACAAGTAGCAGTCACCTGTCACGTTATACGCATTGAAATACAGAGAATCCAGCGAAAGGAAATGACGGAGCGAATCCTCAGGGACATGGCGGCCCGAACGGGCAGCCTTCTGCATTACAGGAAGCAACCTCTTGAACTCCAAGACATCGGCAAAATCACGACTATGCACGAACGGATCTTCAGGAATAACCTCGGAAGACAATTCAAAGACGGAAGCATCAGCCCCGAAAACATCATCCAAATCATAGCAGACGAAACGGCCACACTGCCATGGCGAAGTCGACACCCAGATTTTTCTTTCGGCAGGACTGAAAATCACCGAATGCATGGCCAGAAGCTGATTGATTGCCAGCTCATTACAATACCCCAACGGCTCTCCTCCCAAGCCCTTCATATCACGCAATATCGCAGCGGCATTGACAGGATTGACCTTGTCCGTCGAATCCAGCAGTTCCTCGACGCGACGGAAGCGCTGCATGCTGTCCGAAGTACGGATATTCTCCACATTGACAGGATTGTCGCGGAACAATTCCGACTGGTAATGGTTTGTGCAAACTATGTGAGCCACAGACGAATCCCGGTCTGACGGATCATACATTGACATTGCCGAAGGCGTCTTTTCGATAATAACGGCGCGCCCGTCATTGACGGAACCCACCAAGATGGACTCGGAGACGAAAGTATTGTACTCCCCTGCTATTTGCCAAGCCTGCTCCAGGTTCGACGCATATTGCAATATCTTCTTGGTCAGCAATGAGATAGGCGTAGCCGACATTGACGGCGTCTCCAATTTGGCAGCATTGATGGTAACCGTCAGGCCCGCCGTATTCATGCCGGAAAGCACCCCGAGCATACCTGGCCACGTGACAGACACGAAGGCATGGCCAGTATCAGGTTTCTCGAAGAGTACCAGCTTGTTACGGGCGAATTCCTCCCCCATGTAGAAATCGAAATTTCTAGCAATGATTAATGACGAATCTGCGGACTCCCTGCCCCATGCGGCGAAAGAAGTACAGCCGACCAGCATATAGTCCTGCATCACATGTCCGATATCATGTGCAGAATGATACTGCATCTGCCTCTCGTAAGGATTCCCGAAATCATCCAGCTCATGAGTGCACGACGTCGACATCGCCTTGATTTCCTGCCGGTATTCCAGCGGCACGCTGCTGCCCAGACGTCTGTTGAAAATCGTGATGAAATAATGGAGAAAATCACGGTAACGCCGACTCGGCACCATCTCGAAAAGCTTGTCTGCAAATGCCTTTTCCTGGAGGTAAAGCAGGTCCCCGGACAACTTGCCGATAGCCTCGCCACGCTCGAACGCAGACCCGGCCACGCTCATCACCCAAAGGCCGTCAGCATTGAGTCTCAATGAGTTGTCACCATATACCCGAAGGCTGTCCGAGATCCGCACGGCACATTCTTCCGAAGGGGAAAAGTCCGGCTCCGCAAGATCCGCCGTAGCATGAAGCCACACGCAGACCGCCACAAGTCCCAGCGCAACCGCCAGAATGCCGGCGACCGCCCAACCCAGGACTTTCAAGACAATTTTCAATACCCGTGACATCATTTTTTCCTCAATATATAGAAAGTATTGGATGTTACATCATCATTGGCACGAACCGTCATTTCGAGCCCGGCGGAAGAAGCGACGGCCGCCATTCCCGAACGGGAGATGAAATGCAGCTCGCCCGCCGTCCTGTTGAATGCCATAATCTTGGTGGAGAAGACTTCGCTCAAAGCCGTAACCTTCTGTCCTTCAGCATTCTCCGAATCAGAATCACGCACCAGTACAATGCCGCCCGGTTTCAGCTTTTCAGCACATCTGCGTATCAATGACGCCTGCACATCTTCATCCATATAGTGCAGCATGTCGCTCAAGACGAAAGCATCGCTCTCCTGAAGTTCACAAGATGAAGCATCGCCGCACCGGAACGTCAGGTTCGGAAGAGTCTTCAGCAGCCAGCTGTTCTGCGCTATCGCAATCTTTTCCGCATCATAATCTATTCCAATGATTTGACGCTCAGAACAATACATTGACAACATAAAATCTGCCTGTCCCATTCCGCAACCAAGATCCGTAATCACACCTTCACGCGGCAGGACCTCATGGAAGAATGAATAATCCCGCTCCATCCGGGTCTTCACCTTCACATACCATTCAGTGACCGGACCTTTATATATATAGGAAGAGACAAGAGCCTTGCGGAAATAAGGATTGACCGGACTGTCATATTCACGGCACAATGCAGAGTATTCCGTTTTCACAATCGATGTCACACGTGAAGCAAGTTCATGATATTCAACACCTTCCGAAACCACAGGTGACATCACATGCGTCACCGACAGGCCTTCGAGCATATTGAATCCATGATTCTTGGGAGCAATGCGCCAGTTGCCGTAGAATACCACCGGAATGACCGGGACCCCGGAATTGGAAGCCAGATAGAACGCCCCCTTGTGGAATCTCCTGATACGTCCGTCCAGCGAACGTGTCCCCTCCGGAAATATTGCCAGGCTCCATCCTTCAGCAACATCTTTCTTCAGACGTTCAAGCGACTTCTCATAACCTTCCGACCTGCCATAATAGCCCAGGAATCTGGATATTACTCCGAAAAGTGGAGATTTCAGGACCCAGTCCGCCACCATGAATTTCACTTTAGGGAAAGTCGCCAGAATCATTATGATATCCAGCGATGACTGATGGTTGGCGACAATGACGCCGGCCTCTCCCCGCCAATCACGGATAAGAGTTCCGTCAGGACCAATCCGTTCAGGATGGATAAATGCGGCATAGCCTATCAACCAGCGGCACGCCCTGTGGAGCAGCCACGCGACAGCAGCCTGCCGTGCAGACTTCCGTATAGGCAACAGCATGGTAATGAAGCCGACAAGCAATATCAGGACACTTCCCAAGACCGGCGGAATATAGAAAACGATATCTCTCAGAATTGCCCAAAGCGTAAACGGCGGACGGCCTTCCGAGGTCGGCTTCGTCACGAAAGCATTGAAAATCACCGGCTCGGCGGTATAGGCAACGAGAACGACGGCGAACATGCCGAGAATGGTGATTACCGCGATGGAATGCAGGGCAGGATGACGCGCGAAAACGAGGGCGCCGATGCCCACGATCATTGTAAATGCCGAGAAGAAAATCGCTGTCTTATGCGGGTCCAGCAGCTTTTTGCCTGTCTTGTATTTATACAGCAGACCTTCCATGATGAAGATGCTGAAATCGTCTCCCATACCGAAAATGAATGTGGAGAGGATAATGTTCACGATATTGAACTGAACCCCGAGCATCCCCATTATTCCGGTGATTATCAGCCAACTGATTGCCATAGGAAGGAAGCTGAGCAATGCCAGTTCCAGCCTTCCGTAAGAAAGCCACAAAACGAAGAATATCAGGAATGAAGAGATGAAGAGAATGAGATAGAAGTCATTGTTAATTCCCTCCGCCGCCTTGCCCGCAAAATAACCCTGATCGAAAATCACAACATCGTGGTCATCGGCAAATTTCGCATAAACATCATCAATTTCATCCTTGTCCATCTTTACCTGGGCAATGAACATCTTAAGTTCGTCAGAAGCGCCCACCCAGCTCGTAAACGCCTCAGGAACAGCATTATCCGCAAAATAATCCAGAGGTTCATATTTTCTCCCGAGCCTTTCCAATGCAGCATCGAAAGCATCTTCCTTGAAGCCATATGCCGTTGCCGCCCGATGCACCTCGGCAGTCAGGTCGGCAATCCGTTCCGGTGTCCACCAGGCATTCCATTTCTCAATCCTGGCCTGCTGTTCTTCCGGGCCGCAGATGAACGGGCCGCCGTCAGCATATCCGAGCACAAGTCCCTCATCTTTAAGGCAATCCAGCCGGGACAATGTCTTTTCGTAAGCCTTGTACGCGTCCTCTGCCGACTTTCCGACGCTCACGAACATCACCGTCTTGGTGGTGTCAGCCGTCTCTGCAGTCAGAATCTGCTCAGCATCTTTAAGTTTCGGCTCCCAATATGTCAGCCCCATCATGTCACTTTCGAATCCCACCTTCGTGGACATATAAACGCATACCATTGTGAGAATCAGGAGCGAAATCTTCAGCCATTTGTTCTTGTCGAAAGGATAAGAACTGATTTTTTCAATGCAGCGGAGCACTTTGCCTTCACGCAGATCCGCCTGGCCTATAAGGAATTGCGGAAGAAACACCAGACAGAAAATCATTGTCCCGACCAATGTCAGCGCAGCGAAGAGACCGAAATCCTGCAGCAGTCTGGATGAAGTGAAGAGCAATCCCGCGAAAGCGCCGACCGTGGTCACGCTGCCGATTACAAGCGGATTGCACAGTTCCTCAAGCAGTTGCGGGACAGTATGGACATAATTCTGATGCGCAAGCAGGTGGATGGAATAGCTCAGCGCAATACCCATAATCGCAGCTCCTGCACCGACCGCAATTCCGGAAATGCTTCCGCGGATAAGCCATGCAAATGCCAATGCGAACACCGCCCCATATAGAACCGGACAGAGTATAAGGAAGATAGAGCGTCTCCGCTTGAAAACTGCAAGGATAAACAATATGATTATGACCAGCGCGACAATGGATGTGGAGTATGTGTCACGCTTTATTTGTCTTGCATTGTAGACGCTCATCGCCGGCCCGCCGAAATAGTGGACATCAATGGTCGGAAACTCTCTCGTCAATGTATCCAAAGCATTGTCAATCACGCTGATAAGCCTGTCGTTGCGTCCCGTTTCGCCGGAAGCGAATGCCGGTTCTATAAACGCCAGCATTGTCCTGCCTCCCGGAGTGAAGACATGGCCGCCCCGGATGACGTAATCGGTAGCCGGATTGAGCTGCGCTGTCCTTGCCAGCACGCTTCCGCCCATCATCAGCGGGTCCGACATGATGTAGTCCTTCATTGCGAAGCCGGCCGGAGAAATCAGGTTCACATAGTCGGTCATTATCGCGGAATCCACGGCAGACGGCGAATCAAGTTCGGCAAGTCTCTGATAATCTGCATCTTCCATAAAGACCGGCAGATGATCCATGATGAAGCCGATCGTTTCCGAGGCATCCGCCTGACCGATCTGCCCGACGTATTTGTCAATGCTTCCGTCCTTGTCTTCCAGAAGTTCGCCCAAACGGTCGGACGCCTGGTACATGCTGTCAATGGCCGCTTCGGAAGATGATGAATCGGCAGCATTGAACATCACAATTATCTTGTCGCTGACTTTCAGGTGCGAGAACACGTCCGCCATGTTGGCAGTATTCTTCGACGACGGGAAAAATGACGTAATGTTTTCTTCAATATCAATCCGCGAGGCCATCAGGACCAGTATGACAATGCTGGAGAACATCGTCCCCCAGAAAGCAGCCCTGTGACTGCGGAACCAAAAATATAGACGTATGAAGATTCTATGCATTCTTATCTGATTTTGGATGGCGGAAGATTTTCAGCAACAGCAGCGAAACCGCCCAGCACAATGCCGCCAGAGCGATGCCGAAGACAATGCTCCCCACAAGGTATTGCAGCAGGATACCACCTATGGATGAGACACTTATCTGATTCAGCGAGATGATTACGGGCTGCCCGAGTATCTTGCATCCGGTCCAATACCCTCCGAAAATTATGAACGGTATCAACGGCGGAAGACTGATGTTCGCCGCCACCAGCGTGATGACCTTGTTCAGTTTCAGCAGATGGGCCAATGCGAATGCGCATACCATCTGATAGCCCCAAACAGGCATGACGCCCATCAAAACGCCAAGGAAGATTGCCGCCGCTATGCGGGCATTGCTCTCCGGCGAATGAAGTATGTTCCTGTCAATGAACGATTTGATGTTCGTCCACGTGAGTTTCTTGCAGAAGTTCACCGGCCAGCGCCACAGGAGGCAATACAGGACAAGCATCGTGTTCAATATGCTGATTCTGGTGAAATCCCTCAACGGCCGGAAATGCGAAACCCGTTCTCCTTCAGGCGGATAATACACCCGGACAGGGATGTTCTTGACCGGAATTCCTTTCCATGCCGAAAACACTATCATTTCCAGCTCAAATTCGTAGCCTCCTGTAAGAAAATGCGACGAAAACGGTATGGTTTCCAGCGGATAAGCCCTGTAGCCTGACTGCGTATCTTCCAGACGGATTCCTGTTTCCAGACGGAACCAGAAATTCGAGAACCGGTTTGCAAACGTATTCTTTCCGGGCATTCCTTCCGCCCGGAGATTGCGCGCTCCTACCAGAAGCGTACCATATTCATTTTCAATGGCTTCCGCAAAAATCGGCAGGTCCGAAGGATAATGCTGACCGTCAGAATCGATGGTTATGGCATATTTGTAACCCAGTCTCACGGCATATGTCATACCGCATTGGAGCGCAACTCCTTTCCCTCGGTTGGACTCCATGGCCAGAGACCTGATGCGTGTATCGAAAGAGCTGATAATCTGTGCAGTAGCATCCGTGCTGCCATCATTGACGACAATCACGTCCGCACAATATTCGAGGACTTCGCTGATTACGTCCCGCAGTGTACCGGCATTGTTGTAAGTAGGCATGACTACGCAGCAGCGCAGGTTGCGAAGACGCTCCTTGCACCCGAAAGCAGTCATCTTGTCTGTCGGTTCTCCGGTCATAGATTCATTGTTTTACGGAGTTTCATCGCCAGGAATTGGGAAAATGCCTTCCCGGACAGCGGCTCGGCGACCGAATTCATTGTATATGAATCCTTTGTCAATGTCATATCGAAGAGTGTCATTCCGAAATATGTGGCACCTACCACCCTCACGGTTCCCGGAGAGACGGTGCGCGCGACCATAATTCCTGACAATTCCTTGCGTCCAGCCTTCAACGAAAAATCATAACGGCATTCGTCTTGAGTACGCGAATTTTCGGTCAATGATATTCCGTCACCGCTGCCACCCTGCTGTTCCATTTCGGAGACCAGCAGGCGCGGCATGCAGGAAATCATTGACAATGAGATACTAACGCATGTCAAAAACAGAAGCAGGTATCGTCTCATTGAATTTCTTGTCTGTAAAAACGTATCCGGTATAGTCCGTGCCGTTCTCATACATCACGAGCCGGTTCACGGACAAATCTTTCTTGTCCAGATAAATCTCCATCCGTGCAATGTAATTCCTGACGGACTGGCTCTGCGGTGTTATCGTAATCTTGTAATCAGCTGCCGATTCCTGGACCAATGTCTTGAATCCGGCGCCCATCGCATTCAAATTCCCTGTCATGCAAGAAGTTATAAGCGAACTCATCTGGTCCATCATAGGGTTTCCCTTGGCACTGAGCACCGTGGCCTTCCCATTGGTGACGGTTTTTATCTTGTCGCCGGCAATGGTGATGCGATATTTCGCCGGAGTCCTGTAATCCAGACAAATCTTGTCTTCTTTCTGCCAATAGAACTTTCCTTCGGACTTGACCGTGGAGCTGAACACGCTCAGAAATTTTTCCTGCACGAATGACGCCTGTATGGATGTGACGGCCGATGTCTTCACCATCAGCTCCCTACGGAACGCCTGTTCATCCTTCACAGCACCATAATCTCCTGCACGTAAAGGAATTACGCACATCACGCTCACGAGAGCCGCCAGTATGACACTTCTCTTCATTTCGTCGGAACCGGGTCTGTCAGAATGTGAGGGACAATGCCTTGGCCAATGAAGATGTTTCCTCGATCTTGGCCTCGACCTCGTCCGTGGACAGGTAATCGAGATTCTTTGCAGCGACGGTAGTCACTTCGCCAAGTCCCCATAACGTTGACAATGCCATGAGGTAGGAACTGCCCTGTTCCCTCGGGCTTCCGGTCTCGACATCCATGCCGCGCGTAGTTATATACATGACTTTCTTGCACTTGCAGAGTCCCAGGCAGGTATGTCCGTTATCCTCGAACGTGACGCCGTAAAGTGACATGTTCTCGAAAAACGCCTTCAATGTTGCCGGGAAGCTCATGTCCCAGAAAGGAGCGGCCACCACCAGCCTGTCGGCAGCGGCAATGGTCTTCGCCAATGACAATGTCTGTTCAGGTACAATGCCCGATGTCCTTTCCTCCAGGCCTGCAGGTGTCAACGGCAACAGCCCCGCAGCGTTTACATCAATGATTTCAATATCATAGCGCGTCGAAAGCACCTCTCTCGCCGCATTGAGAATTCTTCTAGTCCTGGACTCCGCTCTCATGCAGGAGTCGATAATTACCAATTTTTCCATTCCGCAAAGTTAAGAATTTTTCCGTGTTTCCGTCTTGACAGATTCATTATTGTTTGTTTTCTTTGTGTAACTAAATTATAAAGGTCTATGCAGAATTTTGATTATATGACGCCTACCCGTCTTATTTTCGGTAGGGATGCGATTGCGAAGTTGCCGGAGGTGATGACTCAGTTCGGAAAGAAGATTCTTCTCACATACGGTGGAGGAAGCATCAAGAAAATTGGTCTGTACCAGAAGGTGCTGGAAATGCTGAAGGGTTATGACATCGTGGAACTCCCTGGCATCCAGCCTAATCCGAAGTACGACCCGAGCGTCCTCGACGGAGTCAGGCTCTGCAAGGAACATAATGTGGACGTAATCTTGTCCGTAGGCGGCGGCAGCGTACTCGACTGTTCCAAGGCCATTGCCGCAGGCGCAAAGTACGACGGTGAACCATGGGATCTGATTTCCTATAAGGTAAAAGCCAAGGCGGCATTGCCTATAGTGGATATCATCACGCTTGCCGCTACGGGCTCCGAATATGATTGCGGAGGCGTGATTTCCCGTACCGAGACCAATGACAAGATAGGTTATATCGACCCGTTGCTGTTTCCGGTGGTCTCCATTCTGGACCCGGTCTATACCTTTACCGTATCGAAGAAACAGACCGCAGCAGGTATTGCCGATGCGATGAACCACACCATTGAACAGTACTTCGTAGAAGATTCGACGCTGCTCAATGACGGCTTTTGCGAGTCAATGCTGCGCAGCCTTATGATAAACGGGCGCAAGTGTCTGGAAAACCCTGAGGACTATACCGCAAGAGCTGAAATGATGCTTGCCTGCACCTACGGATGCAATGGAATCCTGGCTCTCGGCAACAGCTACTCCGGCTGGCCGTGTCATGGCATTGAACATGCCCTAAGCGCCTATTACGACATAACCCACGGCGAGGGACTTGCCATCATCACCCCGCGCTGGATGCGCCATATCCTCAACGAAAGGACCATGGACCGTTTCGTCAAATACGGCATCAATGTCTTCGGCATCGACCCGACTCTTCCGAAGCAGGAGATCGCCGGAAAGGCCATCGACGCCACATACGAATTCTTCGAGAGCATCAACATCCCGATGCACCTCCGCGAGGTCGGCATCGACGACAGCCGGATCGACGAAATGGCACACCACATCGCCGTCAACGAGGGCCTCGACAAAGCCTATGCCCCTCTCACCGAACAGGACATCAAGGAAATTCTCCTGGAAAGTCTGTAGGGTAAAACTGAACAAGTTGGCAGGAGGGAATAGCTTACATAATTCGGATTATTTACTGATTATCAGGTCATTAGAAGCACAACACCTGACAAGATGCCATGCCAAGTCCCATGTTTTTTCATGAGACTTGGCATGGGCTTGTTTGCGCAATTCATTGACATACTGACATTTAGCCAAACAATAGACTGCCAACTTGTTCAAAAAAAACAGGCGTAGCAAACGGTCCAGAGATAATATTTCACTTTTGAGACAGTCTTCTCATCCGTTCAATTGTTTGTTTTCTTCCATGCCTTTGCCTTTTCAGAAAGGCTATACATCTGTTTTGGATGATTAGGCTGTTCCGGATATTTTCGTTCAATGCTGCCGTCTGTCAGAGCAGGGGCAATATAACTATCTTGCATTGTTTTACGCCTGACAATTCCACATAGTTTCATCATCTCAGGGACATCAACATAATCATCGTTCATAACTGCCACTAATTTTTCTACTTGGGCGGTACTTGGGCGGTACTTGGGCGGTACTTGGGCGGTACTTGGGCTATCAAACTCCTTTTCAGTGGTCCACTCCGCCATCAATGTTGCCTTTAGAATGAATGCGTCAATGTGGAATGACAGAATGGTGCAACCTTTTGTTTCCAACTCATTGCAGATACGGTCAATGCCTTCGCCAAACTCCTTGACATACTTGTATGCCTTGAGGAATTGGGCAATCTTAGGATTACGAGAGAAGTGAGTGTGGCGAATGTTGTCCATCAATTCCTTCTATTCTGCGAGTCTTGTCAGAAACTCCAATAGCAAGCACACCACCATCGGCATTAGCCATAGCCACAATGGGTATCGCTAACGCTTTCGGGTCAATCTGTATGCTCTTGCAATCAAACGTCTTACATTCTTTGCGAGCCAGTATTTCTTCTAACGTCATATTCTATTGATTTTTCTTCTTCCTGATCTCTTCTTCTTCCTTTGCAAATGGCATCTCCGGCAAGGCTTCAAGCTGTTTATTCCTCAGAAAACTCGGATGTTGATTCAATCCTTTTGCGGATATCATCCAGAATTTCCCCTTTAAATGTAAAGAACTTTGGTCCCTGATATGCTGCAAGAGATGCAAAGTATGGGCTTTGCAG